>RCUL01000135.1_pt1 | contig 66278 bp, 57 predicted proteins | sample 2167521 | NCBI WGS metagenome assembly RCUL01 (sample SAMN09932745, study PRJNA488358) | compost metagenome | feature: garden; material: soil; isolation source: compost soil in acetic acid-enriched culture | place: Germany: Experimental Botanical Garden Goettingen | collected 2016-01-27
TAAGGTAGCGAAATTCCTTGTCGGGTAAGTTCCGACCTGCACGAATGGTGTAACGATCTGGGCGCTGTCTCAGCCATGAGCTCGGTGAAATTGTGGTATCGGTGAAGACGCCGATTACCCGCAACGGGACGGAAAGACCCCATGCACCTTCACTATAGCTTAACATTGAGATTGGGTACAGGATGTGTAGGATAGGCGGGAGATGTTGAAGTGGCTTCGCCAGGAGTCATGGAATCAACCTTGAAATACCGCCCTTTCTGTATTCGGTTTCTAACTCCATGATGTGGAGGACATTGTTTGGTGGGTAGTTTGACTGGGGTGGTCGCCTCCAAAAAGGTAACGGAGGCTTTCAAAGGTAAGCTCAATACGCTTGGTAACCGTATGAGGAGTGCAATAGCATAAGCTTGCTTGACTGTGAGGCAAACAAGCCGAGCAGGGTCGAAAGACGGATATAGTGATCCGGTGGTTCTGCATGGAAGGGCCATCGCTCAAAGGATAAAAGGTACGCTGGGGATAACAGGCTGATCTCCCCCAAGAGCTCATATCGACGGGGAGGTTTGGCACCTCGATGTCGGCTCGTCACATCCTGGGGCTGGAGAAGGTCCCAAGGGTTGGGCTGTTCGCCCATTAAAGTGGCACGCGAGCTGGGTTCAGAACGTCGCGAGACAGTTCGGTCCCTATCTGTTGTGGGCGTTGGAAGTTTGAGTGGATCTGACCTTAGTACGAGAGGACCGGGTTGGACAGACCTCTGGTGAACCTGTTATGCCGCCAGGTGTACGGCAGGGTAGCTACGTCTGGAATAGATAAGCGCTGAAAGCATCTAAGTGCGAAACTAGCCACGAGATGAGACTTCCTTATAGGGTCGTAGAAGATGACTACGTTGATAGGCCATAGGTGTAAAGGTTGAGAGACCAAAGCCAAGTGGTACTAATAGCCCGAAGCTTTCTCATGCAGAGACACACTGTTGTCTTCCTCTTTAATTTTTGAAACAAAAGAAAGGAACCTCTTTCAATATATATGTCAATATAGTTTGAGCTATTTGATGGGTATTTTCCTACAAAGGAATCTAAATACTCATATCCAAATACCTGATACTATAAAAGATCTTTAGGTGCCTATATCGGCGGTGTCTACCTCTTCCCATTCCGAACAGAGCAGTCAAGCCCGCCAGAGCCGATGGTATTGCCGTAACAGGTGGGAGAGTAGGTCGGTGCCTTTTTTTACACAGAAGCCCTTGCTGGAAACAGTCAAGGGCTTCTTGCGTTTACATACTTTTGCTATTTTCCTTTTCCACAGAGACACCAGGTCCGGCTTGGAGGACAAGTCTGGCTAAAATCACTTTACTCCTGCAACATTATTATTGGACAATCGTTTGCATTCCTGAAGCTCTTTTTTACTTGGATTTACTATTGTATTATTGTTATGTTAATTTAACAGCATCTTGCTGCCTATCCCAAAGATGGAAAAGCAATTGTGCTATTCAATATTATAAATTATATACATGAAGATATCTTTTTGGAGTACAAAAGCGCAAGTTAGTTTGTTGGTTGGATTGGCTTCTCCGTTTATTTTTCAAACGAATAGAGTCAGTGCCAAGGCTAGCACAGTCGCTTATTATCAGATAGAACAGCGCTCTACTGTTAGCAAAATTATTGCTGTGCAGAAAATTAACCCAACAACAGTAGAGATTGTATATGACAACAACCAAAGACTGACATTGGATTTCTATGGAAATCATATTTTCAGGATGTTCCAAGATATACACGGTGGGATTATTCGCGATCCGGAAGCAAAACCTGACGCAAAGATCCTTGTCGAACAGCCACGGAAAGCAGTGGATAACTTGGAAGTAAAGGATGATGGTAGTAAGGCGATAATAACGACCAAAGACATCATATTTTCCATAGATAAGCAGACATCACAGTTTAGTATCTTAAATCGTAATACGAACAAAGTCGTCGTAGAGAGTTTAAAACCTATCGCTTTCGAATCTAAGCAAGTGAGCTTAGAATTAAAGGAAAATAAGGATGAGTACTTCTTTGGCGGAGGTGTACAGAATGGACGGTTCTCCCATAAAGGTAAGGCGATCGCAATAGAAAACCAAAATAGCTGGACGGATGGCGGTGTAGCATCACCCACACCTTATTTTTGGTCAACCAATGGCTATGGGTTTATGTGGCATACCTTTAAAAAGGGGAATTACGCATTTGGTACAAAACCAAAAGGAACAGTTAAACTCGCTCATGATACAGATTACCTCGATGTCTTTTTTATGATTAATGATGGTACTGTACCGCTATTGAATGATTTCTACCAGTTAACGGGTAATCCTATTCTTCTTCCAAAATTTGGCTTATATGAAGGTCACCTAAATGCATATAATCGGGATTTTTGGAAAGAGGATGAAAAAGGGATTCTATTTGAAGATGGTAAACGTTATAAAGAAAGCCAAAAAGATAAAGGTGGTACAAAAGAATCATTAAATGGTGAAAAAGGTAACTACCAGTTTTCAGCTCGTGCAGTGATAGACCGTTATAAAGCGCATGATATGCCTTTGGGCTGGATTCTACCCAATGATGGTTATGGTGCTGGATATGGTCAAACTGAAACATTGGATGGTAATATTAATAATCTAAAAGAATTTGGTAATTACGCACGTAAAAATGGCGTGGAAATCGGTTTGTGGACACAGTCTGATTTACATCCCAAAGACAGCATCAGTGCATTATTGCAAAGAGATATCGTTAAGGAAGTACGCGATGCCGGTGTACGGGTTTTGAAGACAGATGTTGCTTGGGTAGGCCCGGGTTATTCCTTTGGCCTAAATGGTGTTGCTGATGTAGGTCATACGATGCCGTATTATGGTAACGATGCACGACCATTTGTTATTTCATTAGACGGTTGGGCTGGGACTCAACGTTATGCCGGCATTTGGTCAGGGGATCAGACAGGTGGTGTATGGGAATATATTCGATTCCATATTCCAACCTATATCGGTTCTGGACTGTCCGGACAGCCAAATATCACTTCCGACATGGATGGTATTTTCGGAGGTAAAAATTTCAAAGCCAACATTAGAGACTTTCAATGGAAAACATGGACACCAATGGAACTGAATATGGACGGTTGGGGATCCAACGAAAAGTACCCACATGCTCTGGGTGAGCCCGCGACTTCCATTAACCGCCTCTACCTCAAGTTGAAATCACAATTGGTTCCTTATAGCTATAGTATTGCCAAACAGGCTGTCGATGGTTTGCCAATCATCCGTGCGATGTTTTTGGAACAGGCAAATCAGTATACGCTTGGTAAAGCAACGCAGTACCAATATCTGTATGGACCGAATTTTTTGGTTGCACCGATCTATCAGGAAACACGTGTAGATGAGAAAGGCAATGATATTCGCAATGGTATTTACTTGCCAGATGGAGAGTGGATCGATTATTTTACAGGTGAGAAGTATAAAGGCGGGCGTATTATCAATAATTTTGATGTGCCAATCTGGAAGCTCCCTGTGTTTGTTAAAAATGGTGCTATCATCCCAGTTACTAATCCTAATAATAATGTACAGGAAATCAAAAAGGATCAACGTATTTACGAAGTTTATCCATCAGGGAATTCCGATTTCATGGAATATGATGATGATGGGAAAACTGAGGCCTATCGTTACGGAAAAGGAGTGAATACAAAGATTTCTTCTCTACAGAAAGATAACAAAGTGTTGTTCACAATAGCGCCATCACAAGGTGAATTTGAAGGCTTCGAAAAGGCGAAATCGACTGAGGTTCGTTTCAATGTAACTGCGGCACCAAAGAAGGTAACAGCTAAAGTGAACAAAAAAGGAGTAAAACTTCAAGAGGCTCATTCACTAGCCGAGTTTAATGGATTAGAAAATGCCTATTTCTATGATGCACAGCCTAATCTGAATCAATTTGCGACAAAGGGATCAGAATTTGAGAAAGTTGCCTTGATTAAAAACCCGATGGTATTGGTGCGTATTGGTAAACAGGATGTGTCATCGACTGCGATTGAAATACAAGTTGATGGTTTCCAATTTGCACCAGCTGATAAGCATTTATCGCAGACAGCTGTACTGACCGCTCCGACAGCCAAAGTAACGGATAGTAATACACAAGCTTATACTATAACACCAACTTGGGAGAAGGTTGCTAATGCGGACTATTATGAGATTGCTTTCAATGACCTGATCTACTCAACCATTAAAGACAATCAATTGCTCTTTGAAGGTTTAGACGCTGAGACGGATTATGCCTTTAAAATTCGGGCCGTCAATAAAGCTGGTGCTTCCGATTGGAGTACATTCACAGCAAAAACAAAAGCTAATCCGTTAGAATTTGCGATCGAGGGTATTAAAGCAGAAACTTCTGCAGACAATCAAGGTGGCAATGGCATCAATAAGTTGTTCAACTATGATGAAGGGGATATGTGGCATACCAAATGGGGACAAAATGCTGTTCCGTTTGACATGACACTGGATCTGAAATCGGTCAATAAATTGGATAAGTTTGAGTATCTTCTTCGCACGGATGGTGGCAACGGAATCATTTTAAAAGGTAAAGTATTTTATAGCAATGATAAAGACACCTGGACTGAGGCTGGAAACTTTGATTGGAAGCGTGATGGTGAAATGAAGCAATTTAATTTTAGCCAACATCCTGTCGCTCGTTTCATTAAGATTTCGGTTACAGAAGCTGTCGGAGGTTTTGGTTCAGGCCGGGAACTCTATGTCTTTAAGGTGCCAGGATCTACTAGCTATCTACCGGGAGATATCAATAATGACCGTCTGATCGACCAAAATGATTTGACTTCTTATATCAATTATACTGGATTAAGAATGGGTGATGGAGATTTTGAAGGTTATGTGAGTAATGGTGACGTCAATAAAAATAATCTGATTGATGCCTATGATATCTCAAATGTTGCTGTTATGATCGAAGGTGGAGCGAAACCAACCAAAGAGGAGAAAGTTGCTGGTAAGCTGAAATTGACAGCCTCCAAGACTACCTTGAAGTCTGGTGATATCGTTGAAATAGCGGTCAGTGGTGAAAACCTTAAAGCGGTCAACGCACTTAGTTTTGCATTGCCTTATAATCAAGGAGATTTTGAGTTTGTGGAAATAGATCCATTACAGTTGAAAGAGATGAGTAATTATACCAATGACCGTCTGCATACAAACGGTAGTAAAGCATTGTATCCTACTTTTGTGAATTTGGGCAATAGGGAGACACTGAATGGTTCTGAAATTCTGTTTAAGATTAAGCTGAAAGCCAAACGTAACGTTAATTTCAATTTAAAAGCTATAGATGGTATTTTAGTCGATAAAAAACTCAATTCGATAAGCTTTTAAAATAGATTTTATACAATGAACAAATAAGCTTTTAAAAAGTAAAAGCAAAGCCCTGAACATTGAATCTTTGAACAGAGATGATAGGGGATACAAATAGGATTAAACAAAAACGAGGGTATCCAATAGTTGTTTTGGATACCCTCGTTTTTTGTAAAATCATTCGAACAGTGAGACCGTAATTTTGCTGGTCATTATCCTAAACTTGTTCGACAATGGAAGCTATGAAGCTATTCGATGTCTTGATCATCAATGGAAATAGTAGCTTCAAGATTATATTTTGTTAATTTAATATCATGTTGAGATCCATTAAAAGGATTTCGGTATCTGCTGAGGTCGCGGTAAGTTTAATTTCTGAAACATCCCAGATTCCAAAACCATCTCTTGTTTCCAATTCTTGTCCTTCAACATTGATACTTCCGCTGATCACGAAAATATAGACACCATTTCCAGCTTGTTTAATTTTATAATTTGTGCTGATACTATTGTCAAAATGTCCCATATGAAACCAGGCATCCTGATGTATCCATACGCCTTCGTCGGACGGATCTGGTGAAAGGATCTGTTGCAACTTATTGTGTCTTTGCGATCTATCCAAGGTAATCTGGTCGTACCGAGGTGCTACATTGCGTTGATTCGGATAGACCCAGATCTGTAAAAATTTAACAGCCTGATCATTATTTTTATTGTATTCACTATGCATGATGCCTGTTCCTGCGCTCATGACTTGGATATCTCCTTTTCGAATAATGGCTTGATTCCCCATACTATCTTCATGCTCCAGGTCCCCTTCTAAAGGAATACTGATAATTTCCATATTATCGTGCGGATGTAATCCGAACCCTCTGCCTGCGGCAACGATATCATCATTCAACACACGGAGCACACCAAAATGCATGCGTTCGGGATTATGGTAATTGGCAAAGCTAAAGGTATGATTACTCTGTAACCAACCATGATTTGCATGACCTCGGCTCGTTGCTTTATGGAGTACACTATGGTTTTCCAATTGATCTGAATCGTAATGGACGGCATTGGCATCTAGTGCTTCCAAAGGTTCTATTTCGTCTATATCATTCTTCATAATATGTGCTGAAGCAGCGCTTGCAGCAAATATGCCGGAACCTAAGAGCCCCTTTTTGATGAAATTTTGTCTATTCATGATCTTCGTATTGATGTATTCAAAATTAATCTACCAAGGATTAATTTTCATTGAACTAGTTTAATAAAAGCCTTGTAATCGAAATTTGTAGCTTTCGGAAAATTGGCAAATATGCCTGATAATGGAGATTATTTGTCTTTGAGAAATTTTAGGATATATCTTGAAAGTCTCTCGCTTATTTATCGGGAATCAAATCAGGGAATAAGCTATAAATTTCATTTTTCAAAAGCCCGCTTCCACCGCCATAATGTTTTATTAAACCTATAGAATGGTTTAAATGCGCTAAATAATCTGTGATTTCAGCCTCTTCCTGAGTCGATAGACCAGAGCTCAACAACAGGATATCACCAGGATATTCTGAGACGTAATCCTTGCAGGTGGCAAGATCCTGTCGAATGATGGCCTGCCATCCCTGATTGCTTTCAATAATCCGCTTTAACGTTTGGAGAATTTCTTCGTTTTTTCCAAATACGATAATGACCAAATTTTTCATCTAAGGGTTGGTTTTCATAGTTGTATTGACGATGGCGTTGCCCTTTAGTATCTTAGAAATCGGACATTCGTCGGCAATTTGCCGAAGACGCAATAAAGTGTCTTCTTCAACAGCCTGCCCGAATGAAATTTCTCGATCAAAATGAGTAACCACTTGTTCTTTTTCAATTCGTAGATACATATTTGCTGATACCTGAATCTCATCGATGTTAAGTTCCTTTTTGTCAATATACATACGTAAGGTTGCCAATGTACAGGAAACGAGGGAAGAGATCAATAGGGTATACGGATCAGGACCGAGATCTTTTCCACCAAGTTTCTCAGGTTCGTCCGTAATAAGTTCACCATTTCGCCATAAGATGGTCGTTTTATATTTTTGTTGGCCGATATGACCGCTGACAGGATTCTCTAGAATATATTTCATACGATTTTCTCTTTTGCTTCTTGTAAAACAAAATTAAAGTCGAATTGATTCAATTCCATTGATGTAGTTCAATAAATATGGAAAAGATCAAAAAAACAGCTTTTTATTTACCCGCTTATACCCATAGCTATCTGTTATGCGATGGAATGAAAAATATCTCTTCGAAAAATTAAATGCTAATGTAAGTTCAATCGCATAAATTTTCTTAATTTTAGTTTGTTTTTACTTTTTTTATGATGAAGAGATTTTTATTTATTGCATGTATAGCTAGTACGGTTCCATTTGCAGCTTTTTCACAGTCCCACGAGCTTCGTGTTGGTATCACTTCGGGGGTTTCCAATTTTACGGGATCTGGAAGCACTGCCAAGAGTAACCTCAATGGTTCGAGTCAACAGGAGTATTATACCAATAGTCCTTACGGTAAGAAGTATGGGATTAATTTGGGGGGTGCAGTGAATTACCGGTATGTCTTTGCGAATAATTTTCTTTTAGGGGTAGAGGGAGCTTTTGAACGTCTACAGACCAAGGTTGACCTCGAAGGCAGCGAATTCGCCAATGGTAGTCGCGGACTGACCAAACTCAATCAACAGTTTTTGAATTTTAATCCCTTTGTTGGTTATCGCGTTTATTTTGAACCGATGACAATGGATATGCAATTCGGTGTCGATGTAGCGAAGACCTTGAGCATCAAAGAAAATGGAAGTATTGAAGACAAGAATGGCAATAAAACAAGTTTTACACATGATAGAGGAAAAGCAATTGATGTGGATATCCGTCCGCGACTACAGTTTAATGTGAATTATGATCGTTATACGATTTTTGCTGGTTATTCGTGGGGCTTAAAGGATTATCTCGATGGGTTAATTGGAGCTAACCCAGGTCCGGCGCGCTTGAATGTATTTCGCCTGGGACTGCAATATCAATTTTTAACACCCAGTTTATAGAAATGACTAAAAGTCGGCTAGAAGCGTTCAGTGATGGTGTATTGGCCATTATTATTACTATCATGGTACTTGAATTAAAAGTTCCAGAAGGCTATACTTTTGCTAGTCTAAAACCGCTATATCCCAAAATCATATCCTATATTGTCAGTTTTATTTATGTAGGATTATACTGGAATAATCACCACCATTTATTCCAGATTGTTAGGAAAGTCAATGGTAAAGTACTGTGGGGCAATTTACACCTCTTATTCTGGCTCTCTTTGATGCCAGTGACAACCAATTGGATCGGTGAATCCCATTTTGAACGTGATCCCATTATTGCGTATGGCGTTGTTTTGATTATGTGCTCTATATCCTATAATATTGTTGAATATTTTGTTATCCAGATCGAAGGGGAGGAGTCCGCATTAAAGCGGGCGGTTAAATCCAAAACCAAAGAAAATATTTCTACAGCACTGTATTTTCTTGGGATCGGTATATCTTTTATAAATCCCTACATCAGTCTAATGATGTACGGTACGGTGGCCATTATGTGGCTAATTCCAGATCGTCGCATTGAAACGTTAATGAAAGATCAATGATCTGTTGATCTGAGTGCGTCGAGTATAAATTGATAACGTTGTTCAACCGTTGTTTTAGGTATTTCTACAACCTCATATCCAAGCTGCTCATATACATTTTTCATCTGATTGAATGTGGCTTCGGCCTCTTCCCATGTTTGTTTTCGCTCATTATCGGTTTCATAAATTTCCTGCCAAGGGGGGAGGATAAATATCTTTTTATAATAGCGGTGTGCTTTGGCTTCGGCAAGCAGGGATTCTTCGATAATTAGATTTTCCATTTCGATATAGGCCAGTGTATCAGGAATACCACGGTCAAAAAAGACATAGCCTGGATCTGTAGCGCTTTTTTTTATTTCATGAAGAAAACTATTCGTGGATGCAGCCAACATCAATGTCGCATAGTATTGTCTGTTTTTCCAGGGTAAACCATCACCATTGCTATCCAATTGTTCTTTAATGATTCTACGTGCATCTTCCGGTACAGTTCTATATCCCTGTTTTTGTATTTTGTTAATTAGCGTGGTTTTGCCTACACCGGGTCCCCCGGTGAGGACAATAAAATAATTTGTCTGATCCATATAAAAAAATGTCATACCCCTCCAATACAACTTAAAATTGTCTATTGAAGGATATTATTGTGTGATAATTGAAAATGATTAAGCGTATTGTTTGGCGATTTTCTTCTCTGGTTCTATATATAACGTATATAAAAAGAAAAGAAATATATACTCCAGTGGTTTCATCATCATGTAGGTCAGATTTGATGCCTTGACCGAGTTGATTCTGGTGGAGATATTATATCCGTATCTGTCGTAAAAAGAACGTACATAACGATGAAGGACTGGAGATAGATCACTTAAAATTTCTTCAAAAGCATTGGCTACCAATAATTGACGGTTAACAATGATCGTATTTCCATGTCGCTTACCTAAGCGTAGTGGCTTTACAACTGCTGGATCCCCTTTGGCAGCCACTGTACAAAGGTAATGCCCACGGTGATCTAAAATAGGAGGGTGCATTTTTTGAGAGAAAGCCCAGGTCGTGGTCTCCGTGAATACCTTGGCCATTGAATCGCTATCTTGACCAAATAGAATAAGAATTGCGGTCAACATGAGAAAGACAGGAACGAGTAGGATAAGCGCCCATAGTGGATAATCTAGTTTGGATGAAAGTAATATATTGATCTTGTTCAGTATGGGATTGCGATAAGTTCTGTGCAAGGATGTTTCTCTCTCCTCGCGGATGATCTTCCAGATAAAGCCTATGCCAAAACAGAAACAGAAAAGAGGGGTGAAAATAAAGTAAAATGTTCCTTCATTACCAACATAGATACTTAGGGTAGATGTATCGTGATAACTTACCTGAGTCAATACAAAGATACTGATTATTGATCCGATCATCAAAATAATGAGGGCGAGGACAAGGGGAATAGGTGGTATTTTCCGGCCTTTTATCCAAATAGTCATCACAGCGGCATTGAAAGCAACAAAATAGATAAACAATGATAAGGCGTGTTTTCCGCCAAAAGGTAAGTAACAAGCACCGTCAACAGGATCAACAGCCTCATGATATTGACTGGAATGAGTTAATAGACCAACTCCAGAGATCGCTAAGGACAGGATATAGCCAATAATAACAGCATATTCAATAGAGGATATCTTTTTATTCTGTCTTTTAATTGCTGAGCGCAGTAGATAGATCAATCCGGCAAATAAAGCAACGACAATGAAAAATATAATGTACATGATAGCAAATAAAATTATTAGGCGAATGTAATCAAATCATTGTTTCTAATTCATGTTCAAGGCGATCAAAGTTTTCTTCATTTTTATCTACGACAAAGCTTTTGATTTTGTTGCATTCCGCAGTAGTATTGAATATCATTCGAAAACCGAATTTTGTTTTACCAGGAGCAATATCAGTCAGCGATAGCTCCATTCGGAAAAGTGGTTTGGACAGTCTATCCCAGGTAATTAATTTTGGGTAAATTATTTCGGAAAAAATGCATTCATTTTGATAATTACCTTTATCTGGACCATGCATGATAAACTTCCATCGTCCACCGGGCCTAAAGTCAAATTCTTCGAATGTATTGGTAAATCCAGCTGGACCCCACCAATTTTCTAAATGAGAAGGATTAGCGCATGCTTCAAAGACTAGGTCTATTGCTGCATCTACTATTCTCGAACTGACAATTTCATTGTCAGGTGAAAGTATGAAAGGAAGTTTGGTCATTGTCTCTGCTGTGCTTATATTAACCAAATAATCGTTTCCAAAAACTTTTCTTTTGGGCAACGACTTCTGTCTTCTCTGTATCAGTCGTTGTATGCTCTGGCTCTACATGCACTTTCTCGACTTTAACATTGTGTAGGACCTCATTTTCAGGAAGGCCATTGCGTTGTTCGATGTCTTTGATCTGTTCAAATGCGGCGGCTTGATAGAGTAATGGCCCTTCTTTATCACAATTAAAGAGATTGGAGTAACTTTTAGATTCATTTAAATCAAAAGGCTGAGGTTCTACTACTTCAGTCGCTTCCAATAAGCCCAGTCCGTGCTCTTTAGCAAAATTTAACGCTTTTAGGAAAATGCTGATGCGCCCCTCGGAAAATAATTGATCCAGTTCTGATTTAATCTCTACTTTATTGTGATAATCTTCCAATAAACGTACGACCTGATCAGCTGAAATATATACACCCGAGCAATAATTTTCAACCAGCCTGTTTTCAACTTTTTTCGTGAGTGATTCCAGAGGGATAAACTCTTCCCATTTTTTATAGTAGGAATCTAATTGATTGTTTTCTGAGAATGATAATGCTCCGCCACGGATATAAAAGTAGGTTTCAAAAAATCCTTGAACAACTGCAATAAAGAAACCGTGTGTTTTGTCAAAATAATCATTTTGATCTGTTTCTCGACCTGCGTTTATTGTGTCCTGATATTTGGTTTTATAGAAGTCGTCAATTTGGTGATCGGATGCTAGTGCCTCTATTTTTTCTGGATTTGCAATCACTTCAAAATACCAGGTATTAATCTGTTCTTCAGAAATAGGGTGGTAACTAATATCAAAGCCCATAATTAGCGGTTTTTAATCTGTTGTTTTTGTATTTACTAAAATATTAAAAATTAGCGTGTTGGACAAGTAAAATATAAAAGATCGTGAAGTGCTTCATTCAATATAACGATTTGCTGACTATTTCGGATGAAGGAGATGGGCACATAAGGGTTTGTGTGTTTAGGTAATATTAGCTACTTTGGAACAAAATAAAATTTATATGAAGCACTTACTATTTATTATTTTCATGTCGGCAAGTTTATTTTTCACCGCTTGCCAATCCCCAAGTCCGGAAAATTTTTTCGGAAAAGTTGTTCTAAATACAAACCTTGTCGCTGACTTTGCTCCCGAGCGTTTTGGTAAACGTCTTGAACAGGAAACTGTCGAATTTCCAGATATCCCCTCCAGTAAGAAAGAAGGGAATGAGGCTCAGAAAACAGTGGAATTTAAAATTCAAACTGTAGAGAAAGCATTGAAAGACATCAATGAACTTCATGTTTCGGATGATGATGCAAAAGCATTAAAAGAAAAGTCTATCACCTTATTTGAAAAGGTACTTCCAGTTTATAAAAATGAGTATACTGCCTATGCCAAACTTTGCGATACGAAGGGATCTGCTGAGGAAAAGCAGGCATTGCTTGAAAAGATTCAAAAAGATGCTATGCCTGAGATCGACAAAGTATTTGATGAAGTATATGTTTTAGGAAAATCGTATGCCGAAAAACATAACCTTAATGTGAACTGGGGTAACTAAGATGGTGCAGGAAACTAACTTATATAGAAATAGAAGCAAAACCGTTAAGCTTCTCGCTATGTCAGGCGGGATTTGCGTCATTCTTTTGTTGACCTTTTTGTACTGTATTGGACTCTTTGATGGCGAATTAAAAGTCAAACCTGCCGTATTTTCAGGCGGTGCATTACTGGTGATGCTGATTCTGTTGTTGAGCAGTTTATTAAACCTTCGGGACAAGTCTGCTCAGATCGTATTGAATGAAAGCTATTTCTCTGGAAAAACAACCCCATTGGCAAAAGCTTTTGGCGCAGGAAATTGGGAAGATGTCACAGCAATTAACTTGCAAAAAGTAGGTGGTGATACTTTGGTGATTGTCACTTTGAAGAATGCTTCCAATTATAAAGACCGGCTTCCATCGATGTTATGGAAAATGGCTTATCATGCAGCTACACAAGAATTAAATATCATGTATTCAGCTTCTGTAATAGCCATCGAATCTGACGAGCTCTACGAATTGTTTATGAGTTATTGGAAGCACTCAAAAAAGGAATCGGGGATACACTAAAGTGCGGTAATTAGAAGAGTACATGCGTTAACATGTACACTAGCTCGCGAACTTTACAGCATATCGATCTTGCGTTGGATAGTCTCCCGTTCCAAGGAGGTTTTTGCTAATGCTTGCGCACGTTGAAAGTTCGTGATTGCTTGCTGTCTATCTATATCCCTGTAGAGCTCTCCTAAGAATGCAAAATAAAAGTGATTGTCTGATAGATTTAGTTTTTTTGCTTCAATCAATGCCGTTTTTGCTCCTTTTGCCTTATATAAAGCAAATGTTCTGTTGAGTACTGCGCTAGGTGAGTAATTGACCAGTAGCAAACGGTCGTAAAGCTGAAGAATTTCTCTCCATTTTTCCGCTGTATCTGCTTTTGTACAATGGCATTGTGCAATTTTTGCTTCAATATGATAAGAGGTCAGCTGATTACCATCGGCCGATTGATTCAAAAAATAAACCCCTTGATTGATTAACTCTTGATTCCAAAGTTTCTCATCCTGTTGCTCATACAAGATAAATTCGCCATCGTTACTGTGCCGGGCGTCGAAACGTGAAGAATGAAAACAGATTAAGGCGATGAGTGCATTTGTTTTTGGAACATTCGTCTTCTCGTAGGTGGATAGCATTAACGCGAGACGCAAGGCTTCTATACACAGATCTTTGCGTAAAATCTGGTTTTGGGTTTTGGAATAATACCCCTCATTGAACAAGAGGTAGATAATATGCAGCACATTGTCCAGTCTGTGGACGATCTCCTTTTCGGATGGCAACTCCAGCTGGATCTTTTCTGTGCGGAGCTTTTCTTTTGCCCGGAATAAACGCTTATTAATTGTTTCCTTATTTGAGAGGAAGGCTTCGGCGATTTCTTCGATACCAAAACCACAGAGAATCCGCAGTGCCAGTCCGATCTGGGCTTCACTCGCAATCGCAGGTGTACAGATGGCAAACAGCATCTTCAACTGACTATCTTTGATGTTTTCCTGCGTGAAGCTAAATTCATCGGTATGATCCACTGCGATTTGCTTTTGATGTATTTCAGGGATTACTTTGTCTTCGAAAATCTTATTCCGTCTAAAATGGCTTAAGGTTTTCTGTTTGGCTACCGTGTAAAGCCATGCCGTTGGATTTGGAGGCAAGCCCTTTGTCTGCCACGATTCCGTAGCCAGCAAAAATGTTTCACTTACGATATCTTCCGCAGTTTCAATATATTGTAGACCAAAACCTTTTGAAATTACAGCGACAATCTTGGTGAATTCTTGTTGGAAAAGCTGTTTTAGAAAGTTAGACTCCATCATACATAATTGGGCAGTTGTATACTATACAACCGCCCTTTAATTTTTTTTAAACTAAAAGTGCCCTGATCTCAACACTACCATTAGATTCTAAAATAGGACAACCATGTGCCAATGTTGTCGCTTCCTCAAGATTTTCTGCTGAGATGACAATAAACCCGCCAAGACTTTCCCGGATCTCCACAAATGGACCATCCGTAATGACGCCTCCGGGTTTTAATACCTTTCCGGCTTTTTCAAGTCGTGAACCATGGTCGGATAGTTTTCCCTGCGCTTCAATGTCGCCGATCCAATCGAACCATTTTTTGTTTATTTTGGCAATTTCTTCGTCATTCAAAAGAGGCTGCTCATTGCCTGCTTGCCTAAATAATAAGATGAAATCTTTCATGCTTATAGTTTAATGTGTTAAATAATTTTATTTACCTCGTTTTTTTTATTATGCTGTCTGCACCTTGTGTTGACCGACTTTGTACCCGCCAGCTTCAGTGCGGAAAGAAATATTAAAACGGTTGTATGCATTGATTGTTGTTACCGCTAAAGTCAGATCTATCAGTTCTTCTTCAGAAAACTCTTGGTTTGCAATGGCATAAACCTCATCAGGTACATCACCATTGGTTATTTTTGTTACCGCTTCGGCCCATTCCAAGGCGGCGCTTTCGCGTGCGCTATAAAGTGGTGCCTCGCGCCAAGCGTCCAATAAAAATAGACGCTGTGGGTTTTCGCCAGCAGCAAGCAAATCTTTTGAATGCATATCTAGGCAATAAGCACATCCGTTGATCTGTGATACTCTAAAATAAATCAGATGCAAAAGCTCTTGCTCGATTGTACATTTACCTAAATAAGCACCCAATCCAAACATAGCTTTCATAGCATTTTGGCCTTTTGCGAAAAAATTGATTCGTTGTTTCATTTTATTATTGTTTTAAGTGTAACTGTTTTACACTACAATAATGATTGAAGTTAAAGAAATTGGACATAAGGCTTGAAATATTTTTTTATTTCTTTTTAAGCTACTGTTTTACAGGTTTTTAATCTCTTTGTTCTTCTAATAAAATTCTAATGATTTTCTATATGATCTCTAACGGTCATCCTAGTAACGATTGCTGACCTTTGCACGCAAAGGAGGATGAGCTATGGTTATTTTTGAATTTGCACTACGATTATTGGCAGCATTATTTTTGGGGGCCGCAGTTGGTTCCGAAAGACAATGGCGTCAGAAGAATGCTGGACTTCGTACCAATACATTGGTGTCGCTAGGTTCAGCAGCTTTTGTACTTCTTTCTATTGAAATAGGTGGTGATGCTACTGGACGTATCGCTTCCTATGTCGTTAGTGGGATTGGATTCCTCGGTGCCGGAGTAATTATGAAGGATGGATTGAATGTGCATGGTCTCAATACTGCGGCTACGATTTGGTGCTCAGCTGCAGTCGGTGCATTATCGGGTTTGGGTTTGTATCCACAGGCAGCGTTGGTCGCTGCAGCCATTATTCTGACACATTTGATCTTCCGGCCCATCGGCCAGCGGATGGGTTTCATCAAATTTAGTAAATCAGCAGTGGCACAAACCGACTATCTGGTATCTATCCGATGCGGCATCGCTATCGAAAATCATATCCGTGTGCTACTAATCCAAATGTTGGGCAATGAGGAGAAGGTATTATTGACCTCACTATCCAGTGATGATACTGTGGAGGCGAATGCTGCCGCAATTACAGCTGTTATCAAAGCTGTTGGCCAACAGGATAGTCTGATTGAACGGATAGCCAGTCGACTGACGATGGAAGAAAAAGTAAGCAAAATAAGCTGGGAAATTATCGGCACTGAAGCCGATTTGTAAAACTGTTGTGCCACTTCTTGTGGCGTTAAGTTGTATTGCACATAAATTAAACAAAGACTAGGGGTATGATCAGCGTTAGAAACAAAATAAGAAACCCATTGCATAGCATGATTGGTTCAAATGGTATGAACGTGGGAACGATCACCAAATTGCATGAAGTCGCGATTCAAGATGAAAAAATGGCTTGTGCTATGCTGGAAAGTAGTGATGAGGGGATTACAGAGGATATGGCCAATGAGCGCCGCCAGAAATTTGGACTGAATGAGATACAACATCAAAAGGCTCCTAAATGGTATATCCAATTGATAAAGGCATTTGCTAATCCCTTTATATACATATTGCTTGTCATTGCTGCTGTCTCTTTCGTCCTAGATGTCTGGCTTGCATCACCGGATGACAGGGATTATAAGACTGTCCTTGTGGTTTCCATTATGGTATTGATCAGTGCCCTCTTACGTTTTATACAGGAGTATAGAAGTAATGCGGCGGCTGAAAAACTAAAAGGCATGGTGAAGACCACAGCTACTGTATTGCGAAAATTCAAAGGACGACGAGAGATCTCTATTGCTGAGCTCGTACCAGGCGATATTGTTTATCTCTCTGCAGGCGATATGATTCCCTCCGATTGCCGGATTATACAGAGTAAGGATCTTTTTGTGAGTGAAAGCATGTTGACGGGAGAGGCGCTTCCCGTAGAGAAGAATTATTTGCCAATTCGTAATGCAAAAGAGAAGCAGGCCATCGAGCTTAGCAATATCTGTTTTATGGGAACCAATGTTATCAGTGGTTCAGCTATAGCGATTATTGTAACTACAGGCAACTATACTTATTTCGGGAGTATCAGTAAATCCATTACAGGCGAACGGCCTGAAACAAGTTTTGACAAAGGGATAAACAAGGTGAGTTTTCTACTTATTCGCTTTATGTTGGTGATGGTTCCATTGATCTTTTTGATCAACGGCCTGATGAAAGGGAATTGGACCGAAGCATTGTTGTTTGCGATTGCTGTGGCCGTAGGGCTCACACCTGAGATGCTACCCATGATTGTGACAGCAAATCTAGCCAAAGGAGCTGTTAATATGAGTAAACGTAAGGTCATTGTCAAACGCCTGAATTCCATTCAGAATATCGGTGCAATGGATATTCTCTGTACGGATAAAACAGGTACACTGACCTTGGACAAGATCGTGATGGAAAAGCACCTCAATGTCTATGGTGTGGAAGATGACGAGGTACTCAAATGGGCCTACCTCAATAGTTTTCATCAGACAGGCTTAAAAAATCTGATGGATAAGGCTGTACTGGAGCATGTTGAACTGCATGATTATCTAAAAGTGGAAGATCAATACCTGAAAGTGGATGAGATACCTTTTGATTTTCAACGGCGAAGAATGTCCGTCATTCTCAAAAAGCATAACGGTAAACATCTTTTGATCTGTAAGGGGGCTGTGGAGGAAATGTTGGAATTGTGTACCCATGCTTTTGATCCTGGGGATGATCGTAGCCTGCATATTGAAAATGACCGTACTGTATCTATGGATGATACCATGCGGAGAATCGTGCTGAATACATCCAAAAAGATGAATGAAGAAGGTTTGCGCGTATTGTTGGTTGCCATTCGGGAATTTGAGGGATCCCATCCATTGACTTATGCCGTTGCTGATGAAGCCCAGTTAACATTGACTGGTTTTATAGGTTTTTTGGATCCAGCCAAACCTTCTGCAGCACCAGCAATTGAAGCCCTGCATAAATTGGGGGTAGCTGTAAAAGTGCTGACAGGAGATAATGAGATCGTCACACGTAAAATCTGTAATGACGTGGGGATCCCGGTGCAACGTATTATTAATGGAAGCGAACTGGATCAGATCAATGATCAAGAATTGGATCAATGTATCGTTGACGTTTCTGTTTTTGCAAAATTAAGTCCATTGCAAAAAGTACGTGTGGTGAAAGCTCTACGCGCCAAAGGACATACTGTCGGTTTTATGGGCGATGGTATTAATGATGCTGCCGCAATTAAAGAGGCTGATGTGGGCATTAGTGTGGATACTGCGGTGGATATTACCAAAGAAAGTGCGGATATCATCCTATTGGAAAAAGATCTGATGGTTCTGCGAAAAGGCGTGATCTATGGTCGACGTACTTTTGGTAACATCATTAAATATATTAAGATGACAGCCAGTAGTAATTTTGGAAATATGTTCAGTATGCTCGGTGCGAGTGCGTTTCTTCCTTTTTTACCGATGTTGCCGGTTCACCTGCTGATACAGAATCTTTTATATGATATTTCACAGGTTTCTATTCCTTGGGATAGTATGGATGAAGAATTTATTTTAGAACCGAAAAAATGGGATGCGGGGAGTGTGTCAAAGTTTATGCTTTTTATTGGTCCAATCAGTTCTATCTTTGATTTTGCGACATTTGGATTGATGTACTTTGTTTTCAAGGCAAATACGGTCGAACATCAGACGCTTTTTCAATCGGGGTGGTTTGTCGAAGGACTGCTTTCACAGACTTTGATCATCCATATGATCCGTACACGCAAAATACCTTTTATACAGAGCTGGGCTGCAGCTCCTGTTGTGGCTTTGACTACCTTGGTTATGGTTATCGGTATTCTGCTCCCATTTTCACCTTTTGCTGAGGCTTTGAAATTACAGGCGCTACCATTGTCTTATTTTCCTTGGCTGATAGTTATTTTGATCAGTTATTGTTTGTTGACACAGTTTGTTAAGAATTGGTTTATCAGAAAATTTCATACCTGGCTTTAAGTAAAAATGATGGGACAATTTTTAATTGTAAAATCCTTGAGGTGGTTTGATTAAAAATCAACAACAATTGTTATTTTTAATCAAATTACTCCAATGAAACTGATAACATATACATTCACTGTCCTGGGTTTGGGAGTCTTGGTATCCTGTGGGTCGGGGTCCAATACAAAAAAAGTCCTTACGGATACGACTTCGAATGCAAATTTTAAAGCTTATGAAGATCGATTTATCGAGCAGCTCTGGAAAGAAAATCCAGAATGGGCCACACAGGTAGGTTTTCATCGATACGATTCGCTGCTAACGATCCCCGATGCCAAGAGCAGGGCATTACGTTTGGAGTTTTCTAAGCAACATTTAGATCAATTGAAAAGTTTTGATCTGAACGAGCTGAATCTCTCACAACAGACCGATTACCACCTGATTCAGAACTACCTGGAATCTAATGTATGGTCAATCGAGAAAGAGCGTTCTTACGAATGGAATCCTTCATCCTACAATGTAAGTGGAACTATCGCCTTTATGTTGGCCGAGAATTATGCTCCATTGCATGATCGTCTTCACGCTATTGAACAACGGATGGCACAAATTCCAGCTTATTATGAGGCTGCGAAAGGACAGATTAAGAATCCAGCGTTGGTATTAACAGATCTAGCTGTACAACAGAATTTGGGCGGATTATCTGTGTTTGAAACGGATCTGCGTGATTCCTTGAAAAAATCTAGTCTTCCAGCGACTGAAAAAGCTGCTATTCAAGCGAAAGCCGATCAGGCTGTAAAGGCGATCAATGGATTTGTAACATTTTTAAAAACGAATCCGAATCCATCGCCACGAAGCTTTAGATTGGGGCAGGAGCTATACGATCAAAAGTTCAAGTTTGATATCCAGTCGGGGTCTACTGCTGCACAGATCTATGATGCGGCAATGGCACGCAAGAGCTATTTACATGGCGAAATGTATAAAATCAGTAAGCAACTGTGGCCAAAGTATTTTGGAAAGGCGGTACAACCCACAGATAGTTTGGTGCTTATTCGCAAGATGATTGATACCTTGTCTGTCAATCACGTCAAAGCAGATGAATTTCAATCGGCCATTGAAGCGCAGATACCAAAATTGGTGGAATTTGTGAAAAAGAAAGATCTCCTGTACATAGATGATAGCAAACCTTTGGTCGTACGGAAAGAACCTGCTTATATGGCCGGTGTTGCTGGAGCGTCTATCAGTGCTCCGGGTCCCTATGATAAAGGTGGGAATACATATTACAATGTTGGAAGTCTTGCGGGATGGACTAAAGAAGCTTCAGAAAGCTATCTGCGGGAATATAATCACTATATTTTGCAAATTCTGAATATCCACGAAGCAATTCCTGGGCATTATACGCAGTTGGTCTATGCCAACCAGTCGCCTAGCTTAATCAAGAGTGTTTTGGGTAATGGAGCCATGATCGAAGGCTGGGCTGTATATACCGAGCAGATGATGTTAGAAAATGGCTATGGCGATAACGCACCTGAAATGTGGTTGATGTGGTATAAATGGCATCTACGTACTGTATGTAACGCTATTTTGGACTATAGTGTGCATGTGAAGAATATGAGTGAAAAGGATGCCATGCATTTATTGGTTGACGAAGCGTTTCAACAGCAGAGAGAGGCCGCCGGGAAGTGGAAAAGGGTATCTGTTAGTAGCGTACAGCTAACATCTTATTTTACGGGATATAAAGAAATCTATGATTTGAGAGAAGCTGTGAAAAAGGAGGAAGGTGCTCAATTTAAGCTGAAAGCCTTCAATGAGAAATTTCTGAGCTTTGGTAATTCGCCCGTAAAATATATCCGGGAAATGATGCTGAAAAAATAGATATAAGAAACTGTATTGGAAAGCCACCTGATATCGGGTGGCTTTCTGATTTTATTGCTATGCTATACAGCTACTTTTTGTTAATGAGTCTTTCTCTCTTAAGCGACTTTAGCAAACTTGTTTCGATACTCTATAGGCGTAAGGCCTGTTATTTTTTTGAAAATATCCCGAAATGCTTTTGTATCTGTGTATCCGACATCATACATCACTTGGGAAACGTTCTTCCTTGAAGCTTCAAAAAATTTCTTCGCTGCCTCTATGCGTACACGCTGAATATACTCCACAGGTGTATTATTTGTTGCTTCTTTAAACCTTCGTTCGAAAGTTCGACGGCCAATATTAACAAAATTGGCTAAATCTTCGACCGTAATTTTTTCCTCATACTTCAGTTCAATGTAGTCCTGTGCTTTCTGGATATCCAGATCTTCGTGATTGCGTTGGCCGCGGAATATCGCAAATTGGGACTGACTGTCACGGCTGATATCCAATGCAAAATATTTGGCGATCATAACTGCCGTTTCACGGTCGGAAAATTTTTCGACAAGATATAGTATCAAATTCCACAGACTGCTGGCGCCACCACTGCTGTAAATATTATCGTTTTCTGTAATAACAGCCCCATCTTCGACTTCTATTTCAGGGTATTTTTCCTTGAATTCGCTCACATAGGCCCAATGGGTTGAGCATCTTTTACCATTTAATAAACCCGTTTCAGCTAAGAGGAAAGCTCCTACACATAAGCTAGCCAGGCGGGTACCTTTTAAATGGAGTTTTCTAAAATAAGGTATGGCCTCGGCATTATCCTTTATTCCGGTGTCAATATCTCCGAAAGTCGGTGGTATGATTAATAGATCTGTCCGTTCCACATCTTGCAGCAAACGATTTGTTTTTATGGTATACTCACCACTGTTGGCCGGTACATATTCACTAAGACCTACATACTCAACATTGAATATCGGTTTTTTTCCAAAAGCCGAAAGAAATTCATTGGCCGTAAGAAAGGTTCTAAATGCTGGTGTAATACCTTCAATAGTACCATATTGGGGAACAAAAACAGAGATTTGCATATCTTTTTGATTTATAGGATAAAGGTACAAATTGTTTTTGTCGTAATCCACCCCTAAAGTTGTCGTTTTTACAATGTACCTCCCCTTAAAATCCTTCGCATCTTTGCTATATCATAATCAATAAATAAAAAGAAATCATGGAAAGACAATCAAAAATTAAGGTAGAAGCAGCGGTAAATGCACCAGTAGAAAAGGTATGGCAACAATGGAATGCGCCAGCAGATATCATGCAATGGAATGCCGCGGATCCAAGCTGGCATTGTCCAAGCAGTCAAAACGACTTGCGTGTGAATGGCACTTTTAAAAATCGGATGGAAGCAAAGGATGGAAGTTTTGGGTTCGATTTTGAGGGAACTTATGATAAGGTTGAATTGTATCAGGAAATCGCCTACACCATGTCTGATGGTAGGACAGTAAGCACAGTGTTTTCCGAAAGAGATGGAAAGACAATCATGAGTACCACTTTCGAAGCGGAGCAGATCAATGATCCTGAATTTCAGAAGCAAGGTTGGCAAGCTATTCTCAATAATTTTGTAAAACACGTTGAATCAACAAATTAATCACCATAAAATACCAACATCATGAAAAAGAATAAAATTATCTTCTGGATAGCGACAATATTTATTGTTATCTGGGAAGGCGTTATGCCACTGGGCACATTATTATTTGCACCGCAATATATGAATGCAGGAACCAAACCCTTGGGTTACCCGGATTATTTTGCCTATGCACTTATTATCTGTAAAGTTCTTGGCGTCATTGCCATTGCCATTCCACAGTTTCCGGCTAAATTAAAAGAATGGGCTTATGCAGGATTGACATTTAGTTTACTATTTGCCTTTATCAGTCACGCTTGCGTGGATAAAAATATAACCTATATGTTATTGCCACTTATTGTATTGGGTATACTGATGTTATCTTATATCTATCGGTCAAAGATAGCTGGTACAAGTCGTGCCTCGCAGCAGGATGCATATACAGGCGCATCGGCGATATCCTAATATCTTGATATCCTAATATTTCCATCCGAAAGGATAGGTTTATTGAAAATTTTTTAGAAAGAACAAAAAGGTAGTATTATCTATTTACATTATAAAAATCAATTGAGATGAAAACAAATAGTGTTTCTTTACATCGGGTTATTCAGGCTAGTCCTGAAAAAGTCTTCCGCGCATTCGCGGATCCAGTAGCACACGCTACTTGGTTACCCCCTTATGGTTTTGTCTGTACTGTACAGCAGATGGATTTTAAAGTAGGCGGTCAATTTAAGATGACGTTTATCAATTTTGGCACAGGTAATGGTCATTCCTTTGGTGGAGAGTATTTGGAAATTACACCCAATGAATTTATCAAGTATGTTGACCGCTTTGATGATCCGAATTTACCCGGAGAAATGACAACGACCGTTTCTTTGCGTGCTGTCAGCTGTGGTACTGAACTTAAAATAGAGCAAACAGGAATTCCAGAAGTTATTCCAGCAGAAATGTGTTACCTGGGATGGCAGGAATCTTTGGAAAAAATGAAAAAACTTGTGGAGCCTGTTATACCAGACGCATAGTTTAATTCAATTTGTTTAGGATATGGAACGGTTAAGAAGCGGGGTTTTTATCACATTTTCGGGAAATTGTAGAAAGGCGCTTACCTTTTATCAGGCATGTTTTGGCGGGAGTCTAGATTTTGACAGGCTGGATAAAAAGATAACTGGGTATGCAGAGCTGCCCATTGTAAGTGCCTCTCTTACTTCCCCAAATGTGGTTATCTATGGCTCGGATCTGGTGCATGATGATGGACGAAAAATCGGTAATTATCTTTCGGTGTTTTTGCCTTGTGCAAATGTGGTTGATCGTGGTCAGCTTATCACCAAGCTTGCGGCAGAGCGACAAGCGGTATTGGGAAATAACGAGACGGACCAGCTGGTAGAAGTAACAGATATTTTCGACGTGAGGTGGATATTGGGGATTCAATAGTGTTTTTTAAATCTTATTTTTTGTTAAGTTAAGGCAAAATCAGTAGTATTATAAAAAAGCTTTATTGTTATGGTATATGTAGAAAATGAGTTTGCTCCTTTACAAAAAGTGATCTTGGCGGTTTCAGAGTTTGGATTTCCAAAAGCAGTTCGAGCGGAAGATCTCCGTTTTCTCCCCGATACCGATACTGAAAGTGATGTTGCAAATGCAGGAAAAGATTTCGCAGAAGTGTATCCTGAGCAACAAAAAGCATGGGATCTTGAACGTGCAAATTTTGCTACTGTACTGGAAAAATATGGGGTGGAAGTGTTGCGTCCTCGTCAGTTGACAAGCTTGGAGAAAGAACTGGGAGCTGAAGATGGTTATGCCAACTTCTTTGTGCGTGATCCATTTTTTACTGTCGGTAATGCTGTCATCGAAGGTTCCTTGCGTTTTCTCCAACGAAGAAATGAAATCTTGCCGATTCGGGATATTTTTGAACAACAGGTTTATCCAGATGATTGCCTGTATGTTGCCGCTCCCAAACCTGCGATCCATGATCATGGTGATCTTTCGCGCTGGCACGGGCCTTTTATCGAGGGCGGGGATGTGTTGGTACTTGGCAAGCAAGTATTTGTTGGTAACTCTGGACTTGCATCCAATAGTTTAGGAATTCGTTGGTTGTCAAAATTACTCAAACCCTATGGTTATCATGTCGAGGAAATAAGATTGCATCCGGATATTTTACATTTGGACTGTGCACTCGGACTTATTCGTGAAGGGCTAATGGTTGTTTGTGAGGATGCATTTCTTGACGACATACCGGAACATTTAAAACAATGGGATAAGATTAACGTTACCCTAAGCGAGGCGGGGCAGTTGGCAACCAATGGTCTGCCGATCAACCCCAATGTATACATTACTGATCCTGTATTTAAACCTATTGGCAATAAGCTCTCGCTTTATGGGATACATGTCGAATATGTTGACTTCCAGATCAGCAGAAGTTTTGGTGGCTCATTCCGCTGTAGTACGCAACCCCTATTGCGACGATTTTAAGTTGATACTATTCTTTCGGACGGCTGGACTGAGACCGTAAGATGTATCTGATCTGTACCCATTACAACTTTGAGTGGGAGTGTAACTTTGTATATGCTTTAAGCAGAGTTTTATTATAAATAGCTTAGTCATAATGATGGAATTACAGATACAGAATAGCGCACTTCACGATATTGATTCGATCTTTAAGTTTTATAGGATTGCAACTGATTTTCAAAAGGCAAAATCAATGGTTTATTGGCCTGAGTTTGATCGGAAGCTTATCGAACAGGAGCTGGAGGAGAATAGGCAATGGAAAATGATTGCGGGTCAGGATATCGCTTGTGTCTGGGCGACAACATTCGACGATCCTGATATTTGGGAAGAGAGAAATGACGATCCAGCAGTTTACATCCATCGCATCGCAACGAATCACAATTTTAGAGGTAAGAATCTTGTTAACACTATTGTGAATTGGTCGATTGAATATGCTATTGCAAATAATAAGAAGTTTGTTCGATTGGATACTGTAGGTGAGAATAAAGGACTGATTGATCACTACACGAAATGTGGTTTTGATTTTTTGGAATTAAAGAAGCTTCGTAATACAGCAGGCTTACCTGCACATTATGACAATGCTTCCGTAAGTTTGTTTGAGATAAAACTTTGAGAGATTTAATCAAGCCAATTTGTTTACACCGTTTTCCTAGATGTGGAAGCCATGTAATCAATAACTGTTTTTAGTTGATATTGCGCTGAAAAATAGATAGATCTACGGACTTTCTTGCGAACTTTTGTTATATTGTTGTAACAAATTGTCGTTTTAGCATACTAACGAATTATTAACAGTTAAACTTATTTATGAACTTATCAATAGAAAGCCTCAGTAAAACCTATCCGAATGGTGTAAAAGCCCTTGATGAAGTGAATTTGGAAATTAAACCGGGGATGTTTGGTCTTCTCGGACCAAATGGAGCGGGAAAGTCATCTTTGATGCGTACTATTGCGACACTACAAAAGCCAGATAGCGGTCGCATTACTTTTGGTGATATTGATGTGCTTGGTCGGCAGATGGAACTGCGAAAGGTTTTAGGTTACCTACCACAGGAATTCGGTGTTTATCCGAACCTTTCAGCGACAGATTTGTTGCAGTACTTTGCGAAGCTCAAAGGCATTAAAACAAGTGCCGACCGACAGGCGATCATCAAGCGTGTGCTCGAGGTTACCAATCTTTGGGATGTTCGTAATAAGAGTGTCAGTGGCTATTCAGGTGGGATGAAACAGCGATTTGGAATAGCCCAATTATTATTGAATGATCCAAAACTAATTATTGTTGATGAGCCCACTGCTGGATTGGATCCAGCTGAAAGACATCGTTTTTTGAATGTTTTACGGGAGATCGGTACCGATCATACGGTTATTTTCTCTACACATATTGTGGATGATGTACGCGAATTATGTCATGAACTTGCGATCCTCAATGGAGGTAAGATACTATTGCGAGGGACACCAAAGGAAACGATAGAACAATTAGAAGGCAAGATCTGGGTGCGTATCATTAGTCGCGATCAATTGGATGAGTATACCCAGAAATATAACGTTATTTCCACCAATTACAATCAGGATAATACACTCAATATCCGAGTTTATAGCGATGTGCAGCCAGATGAGTCTTTTGTCAATGCGCAAGGGCAACTGGAAGATGTTTATTTTGTAGCACTAAAAAATGACCAGCGCCATGTTTAGTCCGATTTTTAAATTTGAGTTTACGCGTTGGTTTAAGAATGCTGCTGTCTATATTTATATGGCTTTATTCTTTGCGTTATCGCTGTTCATCATGCTCTCCTCACTGGGGATATTCGATGGGGTCACAGCGACTACGTCATCCAATACGATCAGAAATTCCCCTTGGGCGATTAACGGGATGATTAATGGAATGTCCTCATTGATCTATTTCTTGATCCCTTCAATTGTGGGGGCCTGTGTGTACCGGGATTTTCAATATAATGTACATACCATCCTTTTTAGTTACCCATTTACCAAAACAGACTATTTACTGGGTAAGTTTTTTGGATCAGTTGCTGTTGTACTTATAATCGTACTGGCATCCACGCTAGGTATTATTGTCGCACAGTTTGTTCCTGGTATCAATCCAAACTTATTGGGACCGGTACATGCATTAGCTTACTTTCAGACCTATCTGATTCAGGTTATTCCTAATCTGGTTATTCTAAGTGCCATTATTTTCGTATTGGTAACCTTCACCCGCAATGTGTATGTCGGTTTTGTCGCCGTTTTGGTGCTTATCATTTTACAGGTGCTTATTCAAAATTTGACTGACAATGCCGATAATCGTTACTTAGGGGCATTGATAGACCCTTTTGGCGATAGTGCCATTTCTTATTATACGCAATATTGGTCTCCCGAAGAAAAGAATACAAACAATCTTCCTTTTCTTGGTGCAATAATTTATAATCGACTGATTTGGCTAGCTGTAGCGGCTTTATTTATCGGTGTATTTTACCTGTTGTTTTCTTTCTCCCAGGATTCCATCTCAATCAAGACAGGGAAAAAAGGAAAACGCTTGACAAAAAATAACTTTGACAGCGTTTTTCGTATCAACCTCCCGAAAGTGGGTTACGATTTTTCAATAACCCATTACTTGAAAACGACCTGGACACTGGCAAGGTATGATTATCGCTATATTGTTAAGAATCCAGTCTTTTTGATTTTGACTTTGGTTGGTGTACTTTTTATCATCTTGATGGCTAGTACAATCGGTACAATATTCGGTACCTCAACTTATCCTGTTACCTGGAAAATGCTGATGATACCAGGTACGACTTTTAAGTTTTTTTTGTTAATCTTGACCTTCCTCTTCAGCGGTTTATTGGTCCATCGCGGTAGCATTACACGAATGGGCGGATTATTGGATGCGACACCCGTTCCGAACTGGGCACTCATGGGATCCAAAATAATCGCGATCATCTTGATGCAATTAACCCTGCTTACGGTGGTAATGCTCACCTGTATGGCATTTCAGGTTTACCATCATTATTATAATTTCGAAATCGGGCAGTACATGATGCACTTGATGGTATATGGTATGTTGGGAAATATCGTATGGCTATTTGTGTCCATCTTTGTACATACGCTCTTCAAGAACTATCTGGCTGGTTTTTTTCTCTTGTTAACGCTATTTATTGGATTGCCATTTTTGTCTTTTGTAGGGGTAGAGCAGGCGATTTATCAATTTAACAAGGGACCTGATCTCGATTATTCAGATATGGACGGTTTTGGCTATATCTTACCTTTTTTAACCTATCGGGTGTATTGGCTGTTGTTCGCTGTGTTTTTTCTAACCCTAGCCCTTTTGTTATGGCGTAGGGGTGGATTCTCTGGTATAAGAGAGCGCTGGGCTATTTTACGATCGAATGTAAAAGTGAGCAGTATGACCGTACTTATCCTGAGTTTTGTTGGTTTTATTGCTATCGGTAGTGGGATATATTATGAAGATCATATTAAAAACCCTTATTATACCAGCCTGGATCACGAAAAACAATCTGTGGAATGGGAAAAGAAGTATAAAAAATATCAATTTCGGCCACAGCCCCGTGTTGTTGATATTAAGTTTACTATGGATATCTATCCTTCTGGGCGTAGTTTTAAAGCGCAAGCTTCTTATGTGTTAAAGAATAAGACTGCAGTCGCTATAGATTCTATTTTTGTCAATTATAATGATTATGACTATACTTTCTCTTTCAATGTTCCCAATAAGTTGGTCTCTGCAGATGATATTTACAATTTCAATATCTACAAGTTGGCCAAGCCAATGGCTCCAGGAGATTCTATCGTCTTAAATTTCAGTACAACTAGCCCTTCCAATACCTGGGTGAACGAGAAGTCTCCTGTCAAAGGTAATGGAACCTTTATTAACAATATGCTGTTTCCAAACATTGGGTATTTGGATCGGGGCGAACTGGTGGATAATGATATCCGCAAGAAATACGGATTACCTCATCGCGATCGTATGGCTCCCCCCACTGATTCACTGGCACTTCGGAATAATTATATCTCAAATGATGCGGATTGGGTCCGGTTTGAGGCGACTGTGAGCACGGATCCAGACCAGCTGGCCATAGCTCCGGGGTACCTGACCAAGCAATGGGAGAAAGATGGACGGAAATATTATCAGTATAAAATGGATTCGTCGATATTGAATTTCTTTGCGTTTAATTCTGCTCGATATGAAATTAAAAAGGATAAATGGAATGGTGTCAATTTAGAGATATATTACCACAAAGGGCATACTTACAACCTTGATCGGATGATGGCTTCGAGCAAGGCCTCTTTAGCTTATTATACCACGGAATATAGCCCTTATCAGCATCGGCAGTTGCGTATTGTTGAATTTCCCCGGACAGCCGGAACTTTTGCGCAGTCTTTTGCCAATACCATTCCTTTTTCCGAGGCAATAGGCTTTATAGCAGATGTGGATGAGAAGAAAGATGATGCGGTGGATTATCCATATGCTGTCACAGCGCACGAGATAGCCCACCAGTGGTGGGCCCATCAGGTGGTAGGTGCCAATGCGCAAGGAGCAACTTTGATGTCTGAAAGTATGTCTGAATATTCGTCTTTGAAAGTCCTGGAAAAAAGGTATGGAAAGGGACAGATGCGCAAGTTTCTCAAAGATGCGCTGGATGGCTACTTAAAAGGTAGAGGGGCGGAGACATTGGGTGAAAGACCATTGATGTACAATGAAAATCAGATGTATATCCATTATCAAAAAGGGTCGTTGGTATTGTACGCACTGAGTGATTATCTAAGTGAAACTGTTTTCAACCAGACAGCAAAAGCGTATTTGAAAAGTACGGCCTTCCAAAACCCGCCTTATACAACATCATTGGAGTTTGTGGATTCTTTTCGAAGAGCTACACCTGATTCGTTGCGTTATCTGATCAAAGATATGTTTGAAACGATTACTTTGTATAACAATAGGGTGGAGAGCGTAAGTTCTAAAAAGCTAAAAAATGGGAAATACCAAGTTGATATTCAATTTGAAGTGGCCAAATATCGCGTGGATGCCAATGGGAAAAAGAGCTATAATGATCAAGGGAACAAACCACTGGTGTTTAAGAAATCTGATCGGGTGACATTGAAATCTTTGCCTCTTAGGGATTATATTGAGGTTGGCGTTTTTTCAAAATCAACAGATAAGAAAAACGGAAAGCCACAGGAGCTTTATCTGAGAAAGCATCGTATTGATCAGATTAATAATAAGTTGACATTGATTGTTGATCAACAGCCCATTCAGGTCGGTATCGATCCGTATAACAAACTGATTGACATCGACTCGGATGATAATAGAAAAGATATTTAGTGTGGAGAGGCGATGAAAGCAGTCTACGGAGCATTCAATAGTTAAAAAACAGGTTTTATCCAGCGAATAATAAATAGGGATCTACGGATTTTAACTGCCATCATCAGCCAATGACTTATTGTGTTATTTAGTGAGACGAGTAAATCAATTCGGAAATGAGAATAAAATATCTTTTTACCCCGGTCATGTTCTTAGCATTTATCTGTAGTTTATTGGCGCAAACAAAACAGGATAGTGTAGCGATCAAGCAAGCTGCCCTTGATTATATTGAATCGCAGCATCAGGTGAAACCTGAGCAAATGGAGCGAGCTTTACATCCGCGGATGGTGAAACGAACTTTTTGGAAAGATAAGGCTACCGGTAAAGACTATTTGCGTGAGACAACTAGTGAATCCATGATTCTACTGGCAGAGAGTTACAATAAAAATGGAGATAAATTTCCCGCTAATCCAAAGAAAGAGGTGAAATTTCTCGATGTTTCGGTACGTACGGCCTCTGTTAAGCTAATTGCGGATGAATGGATTGATTATATCCATGTTGTGAAATTGAATGGTGTCTGGAAAATTGCAAATGTCCTGTGGCAGTATAATGATGTCAATCAACACTAATATTTAGTTGGAGGCTAAATTCTTGATTGGATTGTGGTCAAGAGGATTCTTGAAGTAATCATGGTGTCATTTTCGATAGTATACCTTCCAAAAAATAATAAGGATACACTTTCTTTTATCTTTGATGGCCAACTCTATTGGAGCTATTCCAAAACGAATAAATTGAAGTAGCTGTTTTAGTGGGTATTAAAACAAAAAGTCGCTTTCTTCTTCAGAAAAGCGACTTTTTGTTTTGTGCTCCCACCTGGGCTCGAACCAGGGACCAAAAGATTATGAGTCTTCTACTCTAACCGACTGAGCTATAGGAGCAGGTCGTTTGTTTTGTCAATTTCGGCATTGGTTGTGCTGTTTTGACGATGCAATTATCGATATTTGTATCGGTATTTCAAAATAATTCGATGGAAAAAATTAAAAATATTGTTCTTGATTATGGGAATGTAATCTTCATGATCGACTTTGTAAAGTTGAAAGTTGCTTTTACTCAGTTAGGTATAGAAAATGTTGACGAAGTTTTTGGGCATCATGGTCAAAGTGCACTTTTTGACGATTTTGATAAGGGAAAAATTGATGCTAAGGAATTTCGGGATGGAATCCGGGAGGTTACTAAAAATCCAGCATTGACCGATACAGAAATTGATGCAGCTTGGAACAGTCTGTTGATTGGAGTCCCTAAAGGATATCATGAACTACTGTTGCAATTGAAAGATAAGTACCGTACTTTTTTGTTGAGTAATAATAATGCGATTCATTATGACTATTGTATGAATGATATTCAAGAAAAATATGGTGTGGCCGATAATGCTGGGTTTTTTGAAAAAACTTATTATTCGCATTTAGTCGGCATGCGCAAACCTGACGCCGAGATTTTCGAATTGTTGATGATGGAGCAGCAGTTGAATCCTGCGGAGACACTGTTCGTTGACGATAGCCCTCAGCATTTGGCTGCAGCAAAGCAGTTGGGCTGGCATACAGCACTGTGTACCAAGGAAAAACCATTGCAATCGATTCTATCAGAATTTGGACTGCTATAAAAATTATTTTTCCTTTCATAATCAATGGAAATATTGTACCTTTGTCCCACTTTAAATTTTAAAAGCGACGAAAGGAGGTATATACAACGCATGATTATCGTAAATGTAAAAGAAGGAGAATCTTTAGATAGAGCATTGAAACGTTTCAAGAAGAAATTCGAGAAAACAGGAGTTTTAAGAGAGTTGCGTTCACGTCAAGCTTATGAAAAGAGATCTGTAACTCGTCGCATTCAAGTGAAAAAAGCGATTTACAAACAATCTTTGAATCAAGATGTGGCTAACTAATTGATTCGCTGAGAATTTAAAAATATAAAGGGAAAAGCATTGCTTCTCCCTTTTTTTTGTGCTTTTAAGTTTGTAATTTAAGGATAGTATAGTGAGGGAAATTATGTTGGAAAAGGAATTTATCCGGTATTTACAGATTGAAAAAAGATATTCAGAACATACCGTTATTGCTTATCGGCATGAACTGGAAATGTTTCAATCCTTTTTGAATGTGGAGGGGCTGGTGTTATCGGATGTTGTCTATCGAGATCTGCGTCATTACTTTGCTCAAATGATGGAGTCAGGTAAAAATGCCAGTTCTGTCAATCGAAGTATGTCTTCGCTGCGCACCTATTTTAAATTTCTTCAACGTGAAGAATGCCTTGATAAAAATCCTATGGCCCTTATTAAGGCGTTAAAAACTGCGAAGAAGCTACCCGTTGTTGTGGAGAAGGAAAAGTTAGTTCAGTTGCTGGATCATCTGGAACAGGAGAAGGATGATTTTGAATCATGCCGGAATTATCTGGTAATGGAATTGCTTTTTGGGACAGGGATTCGCTTGGCTGAATTGTTGAAAATAAAGGAGCAGGATATCGATTTTTTTAATAAAAATATTCTTATATTAGGTAAAAGGAGCAAAGAACGCCTTGTTCCGATAAATGATCTTTTAGTAAAAGAATTGAAAAACTATTTGCAACAAAAAGCGTCGCAATTTGTTGATACTAATAACAGCTTACTGATTGTTACGAAAGAGGGAAAACCAGCGTATGCCAAGCTGATCTATGATATTGTGCATCGGTATTTGACACTGATTTCCACACAAGGTAAGCGAAGCCCTCATATTTTGAGGCACACGTTCGCAACGGCCCTTTTAGATAACGGGGCGGATTTAAATGCAATTAAAGAACTGTTGGGACATGCAGGGCTTGCCGCAACGCAGGTATACACGCACAACTCAGCAGAACGATTGAAGTCTATTTATAAACAAGCTCATCCAAAAGCTTAAAAAAAGGAGGAAAAATGAACATTACTGTGCAATCCATTCGATTTAATGCAGATCAAAAGTTAATCGAATTCATTAAAAAGAAAACAGGAAAATTAGAGCAGTTTTTGGATTCAATCATCGGTGGTGAATGCTACCTGCGATTGGAGAATGTCGATGACGAGGCAAATAAGATTTCAGAAATCAAACTGAATATCCCAGGGAGCCAACTTTTCGCAAAAGGGCAGGCGAAGAGTTTTGAGGAGGCAACGGATATCGCCGTAGAATCCTTGCGTAGGCAGATTAATAAACATAAAACAAAGACAAAAAATACAGTCGTTACTAATCGCAAAGAAGTACTTTCCGTAGCGGAAGAAGAAGAGGAAGAATACGATTAAAATATAATACATAGATTTTAACGGAGGAGGTCAAACAATAATTGACCTCCTTTTTTTTGGAACGATTTGCCATATTGGTTATGGTGGATTTTTTGGTGTTTGCAAGCTGGTTTATTTTCTAAACCTGTTCATTTGGTTTAGAACTATCCCGAACTTTTCGCTCTGTTTATAATGCGATAGAAGGGGCAGTTTTTCGATGGTATAAATAATAGCGCTGCTTATTTATATTAAATCAAAATAATCTCTTATTTTACTTGGATTGATTATAAATAATATTTATTTTTGAACAGTTTAAAAGAGAAGGGTAATAGAAATGTCAGAATTGATTTGTCCATTAGCACATGTTGAAGAGGTGTTTTCCACTGCAGCTGGTAAAGTTTACCAATGTAGTCGTAAAAATTGCTTTTGGTTGGAGTATAATAATGAAACAACATCTTTTTCGGTGTCGGACTTCTTGAAATTCAAGAAACGTATAGATTCAATTGATGTGGAGCGTATGATTAATGATACAACACGTTCTTCTGATTTTGAAATTGTTATGCCTTTCCGTACAGAAAGATGTTTCATTCTTGCTGTAGAGGATGTGCTTCAACTTCGTGAACTACTGGATGGAGCCAAATTTATGATGGAATTAAATTCAGTTATCAGAACCTGCCTAAAAGTCTCTCCATTTGCTGTCTTAGCATAAGGAAGAATACTTTATATAAAAATATCAAAAAAAGCGGTGTATGTCCAATTAGGGTATACACCGCTTTTTCTATTATGCTAAATACTTATTTAAATTAAAATTAAATAAGTGTATTGTGTCTCTCAGCTATCTTTATTGTGATTCGGTATTTATTACACCTAAATACCTTCCTATTATTTAAATTTATGGGCTATTGAAAGTATCAATGAATGGTATTTGTAATTGTATTGATTCTAAACAAGTTGCGTTTTGTTTGTCTAATTTAGACTGAATTTGTATTGCATATTATTTATACAGATTTTCGAAATCCGATGTATCTTTGTATTGTAATCAGATGATAAGGTATATCACTTGATATTGTTGTAGAAATTAAACTTAAGGTAAATATGAAAGATTTATTGAAATTAAAATCTTCTTTGAAAGAAGAGATCGAAAATATACTAAATGCACAAATTAAAGTTGAAGCACATTCTTCAGCGTTATATTTGGCAATGTCTTCATGGTGTGATGATCAAGGTTTGGAAAATGCGGCTGATTTTTTTGCAAAACAGTCCAATGAAGAGCGTGAGCACATGTTGAAACTTTTCAACTACATTAATAATCGTGGTGGTCGTGCAATCTCTCCGGAGATTACGGGTATTCCACAAGATTTCGAATCATTTCGTGGTGTATTTGAGCAAACATTGGAGCAAGAGATGTTTGTAACAGAGCAATTTAATAACATTGCTGACAAATGTGCAAAAGCTAAGGATTACGTGACGTTTAACTTTGTACAATGGTTCTTGGAAGAACAAGTAGAGGAAGAATTTGTTGCAAGACGTATCCTGGAATTATTTGATGTAATTGGTGAAGATGGTACTGGCCGTTGGGAAATTGACAAACACCTTGTTAAGGTAGCCTTTGCTGGTGAGTAACAAATTATAAGAATTTTAGTAGTAAAAACGAGTTGTTTTCCTGACAACTCGTTTTTTTTTATACAAAATCACAACTTTTTACGTTAATAGCTTAAGAATTTCTTATATTGAATTGTATTATTGCAAAGTCTGTTTGATGAAACTAAGGGGCGGGAATATCATCCGGTTTATACTTTTGTTAACTATTATAAGCTTGTTTTTTCTGCCAACAAATACGTTTGGTCAGGCGACAAAAAAAGAGGTTTATGGAATTGTTATAGATACCGCGGGCAATCCTCTCAAAGGTGTTAGTGTACATTTGACGAGTTCTCGGGACACACTGTTTTCGTCAACATCAGCGACGGGATATTTTCACTTCGGCCGTGTTTTAGGAAACGATATTCGGATAAGCTGTACTCAAATAGGTTTGAGTATTCTCGAACGTAGCTATCCGCTTTACAATAGTAGTACGGCCAAACTGGACGTCGGGAAATTGACAATGTTTCCGCATGTTTCCTTATTAAAGGAGATTGTTATTCTCAAATATAAGCCTATTGTCTATAAACAAGATACAGTACAATTTAATTTAGACGCTTTTCAATTCGATAGACGTGCACTTTTAGAGGAGGCGCTTAAAGCCTTACCAAATGTGCAAGTATCTAGAGATGGATCTGTCTACGCCTTCGGAAAACCTATATCTTCGGTAAAAGTTGATGGTAAGCGATTTTTCGGCGGGGATGTCCTGACTGCTACACGAAATCTCCCCGCTGATTTTGTGAAAAGTGTGCAGGTTATTGATTTTTATGGAGACGAAGCGACGGCCAAAGGGATCAAAAGCACCGAATCTGAAAAGATATTGAATATTGTACTTCGAGAGGATAAGAAAAAAATCACTTTTGGACAGGCAACATTGGGCGGAGGTTCCGCCGACCGCTACCTTGGAAGTATTGGTGTAAATAGATTTGATAATGGAAAGGAATATTCTATCGTATCCTCTATCAATAATACAAATACCAATCTCTTTTCTTTTGGCTCTCCAAATGGAGGTGAGCGGGAACGGGAAATGGGCGAGTTGGCAGATTTCGCTGATCCTACAGATGGTGTCAACAAAATAAGTTCAGTCGGGGCTAGTTTTTCCAGCCCACTTTCAAAGACTGTCAATGCCAGTGGAAAATATTCTTTTACACAGCGTAACAATTCTACCGTAGGAAATTCTTTTTTACAGTCCATCTATGGGTCTGGAAAAGGAGTGAATACCTCGATCAGTAATTATGAGGACTATCGGATAAAGTCTGTTGATCGGACACACAAAATGGATTGGGATTTCGATATGAAGCTCTCACCAAAAGACCAATTGAAGATTTCTCCAAAACTCTCCTGGACGAATTCGACAAGTCGAACACTAAAGGATCGACGGATCAAGAACAACAGGTTGAGCAGTACAGGTAATTATGAAGCTGCTAATAGTACGGAAAGCCCAGCAGCAGCACTTGACCTTTTTTACACAAGGAGTTTTGACAAGCCAGGCCGGAAAATATTATATACTTTTCATACAGATTTCAATGCATTGGATAAGGACGAAGTACTGCAGGATAAGAACGAAGGGATAGACAGTACTGTGACTCCGCCTAAAATAACAAAAACCTTTCTAAATCAAATGATCCGAACGGATAACGAGAGCAAAAATATTCAGAGCCGCCTGTCCCTTGTCGAACCAGTGGATCTGGGAGGAGTTTTGGAGATCAACTATGACCTTGATTACACAAAAATAGATGCCAACCGCTCAACTTTCGATCATACGAATTCTGAGAAAGAACCTATATTTATCGATTCACTCAGTTTAAAATATAACTATTCTTTTTCGAGTAATAAGGTCGGAATGATTTATCGGCAGGATGTGGGGAAAAACGTCAAATTAAATTTTGGCTTTGCTGTTCAGGCTTCAGAATTGAAAGGTGCCCTAACCGGTCAAGATAATCCAGCCTCCTATCCGAATGTGAATTTTGTGCCCTCAGCCGGATTAAAGTGGAAGTTTACCAAAGAGGAAGATCTATCCATAGATTACTATGGACGTAATAATCAACCTAACTTCTATCAGATACAACCCGTGGTAGATAATACAAATACACAAAATATTGTTGTTGGAAACGGGGAATTAAAATCAGAATTTGCAAATACAATTGTTTCAAAGTACCGCAAATCAATGACGGGAAAAGGACAGTATTTTGAGGCAAGTTTTGCTTATAACCTGGTAAATGATAAAATTGTTGCGGATCGTACCATTGAGCCTAACTCTACAATACAAAAAACAACCTATCGGAATACGGATGGGTATTTTGATATTAAAAGTTATTATCTTTTTACAGCTTCTTTATTCTCGGATAATTTGCAGATGAGTCTTAATGGAAATGGGGATTACTATAACAATATCTCTTTCATTAATGATAAGAAGAGTTTTGGTGGACATATCTTAATTACGCAGGCCATTCAATTTCGTTATGCTTGGAATGATATTTTTGAGGCCGAATTAAACGGTAATTATTCGTTGAATCGGGCGACTTTTGATTGGCCTTTTCGGGACAATATCACTGCACATTCTGGAATTGTTGGGCTTGGTTCCAAGGCGTATATGGGGAAGCATTTCACGATGGGGCTGGAGCTATCCCAAAAGTTTAACGCAGGATATTCAAGTTCCTGGAGTAATATTAGTCCAACGATAATCAATGCATATATGGAATATACTTTTGGGCGTAATAATCTGGGTATGTTGCGGTTTCAGGGCTTCGATTTAATGAATCAGAATACTGGAATATCCCGTGCTGTTGTTGGAAATGATATCTTGGATGTTCAAAATAATCGCTTGGCTCGTTATTTTATGCTCTCACTGAATATTCGTTTACAAAAATACCCGAAGAAATCCTGATAGGCATTCATGCATAACATTGTTATCATGATTGAATGTGGGATAATAAAAGCGTAATTAGAAATTATTTACAAATGAAAGCAGTTGTGATAAGCAGACCGGGTGATCCTGAGGTATTAACGGTTGAGGAACTGGAGCGACCAAAGATTGGAGATATGGAGGTGTTGATCGCAGTCAGGGCGGCGGGTGTGAATAGGCCAGATGTTTTCCAGCGAAAGGGAAATTATCCGGCACCTCCAGGTGTTGATCCACGTATCCCGGGGCTTGAAGTGGCAGGTGTTATTGTGGAGAAAGGCTCTTTGGTCGATAGCTGGAATATTGGTGACTCGGTATGTGCACTGGTTGCCGGTGGTGGGTATGCGAGTTACGTTTCTGTTTATCAGGGGCATTGCCTACCTATTCCGGGGAATCTAAGTTTTGAAGAGGCTGCAGCACTCCCAGAGACGGTCTTTACAGTGTGGGACAATGTCTTTCGCAGGGGAAAACTACAATCTGGAGAACACTTCCTGGTGCATGGTGGAGCAGGCGGAATTGGTAGTACAGCTATTCAATTAGGTGCACTATTCGGTGCGGAAGTTTATACAACTGTTAGTTCGGAGGAGAAAGGTCTTTTTTGCCAATCACTAGGTGCATCAAAAGTGATAAACTATACGACCCAAGATTTTCAAGAAGTGCTAGCCGGCTTGGGTGTTGACGTGATTTTAGACAGTATAGGTGGTGCCTATTTCGAAAAAAACATCAATCTCTTGAACCCCGATGGCCGCCTGGTCTATATCAACGCCATGCAAGGGGCTAAAGCAGAAATAAACTTGCTCAAATTGATGCAAAAAAGAATTCTACTTACCGGAAGTACCCTGAGAGCAAGAGATCATCACTTTAAAGAAACATTACGTAATGAGATCTGGGCTGAGGTATGGCCTAAGATCATTTCTGGTGATTTTAAACCCAGACTGTTTTGTGTTTTGCCTTATCATGAAGCTGCAAAGGCACATCAATTGATGGAGGATTCGAATTTGTTGGGAAAAATCGTATTAAGTTTTTGATTTTTGATAGTTAAGCGGGGTCGTACCCGTGATATTCTTGAAATATTTATGAAAGCTCGAGAAGTTTTGAAACCCAGACTCGAAGCAGATTTGCTTGATGGTTTGTTTATTTTCAAGTAATAAATTACATGCCGTCTTTACACGCATTTCAATTAGAAACTGAAAAAGTGTCTTACCTATCTGCGATTTAAAATAACGGCAAAATGAATTTGGCGTCATTCCTGTCAACGAGGCAAGCTCCTGTAGGCGGATCTGATCACGATAATTTTCGCCGATGTAGTGCATGGCTATGCGCATGCGGTCGGCATCTTGGTCCTGAGATTGAATTGTAAAGCCTGTGCTGGTCAATAGATCATGCTGCTCTTCTGTCGCAATGGATGTAAGGATATGCAATAGGTGGATGATTCTTGTTGTGCCAGCACTGTCTAGTATGGCATCAATATGTTTTATTGTTTCAGCCTTACTTGCTTTAGAAAGTGCTATCCCCCTTTTCGAAATTCGTATCAAGTCTTTGATATTTTTGTTCTCAGGCAGGTTGGTGAATTCATTCCCCCAGAAATTTTCTTTAAAATGCAGTACACGTATATCTGCCGTTTGTGGATTATCCTCTTTTAGGTAGATTTCATCAAACAGCCAATAATGCGGAAGATTAGAACCTACTAGCGTTATATCTCCGGATTCAAAACGGCGAACGCTGTCGCCAATAAACTGTGTACCAGATCCCTCTGCAAAATAAATCAATTCAAGTTCTTCATGATAATGCCAAATGTTGTGGTATTGCGGTGTATTATCTCGTCTGGCGTTGAATGAATGGGTGAGATTGTTATTTAAATGAAGTAATTGCGCTTTCATAACTATGAAATATATGCATTAAAGTTACATATTCCTGTTTAGATATGGTAATATAGCTTAATAAATTGATAATATACTTGAATATTGTCTAGGTTTTTTAGGCTTATTTTACATAAAATAACTACTTATAACCATTTGAATATATGACTAACAAAAAGAGTTACACATTTGCCTTGATTTTGGTGACCTCCTTGTTCTTCTTTTGGGGATTTATCCATAACCTTGATCCGATCTTGATTCCACATTTGAGGAATGCCTTTAGTTTATCGCATTTCCAGGCTTCTTTGGTCGATTCAGCGGTATTTATTGCCTATTTTGTAATGGCGATCCCTGCGGGAATTATTATGAAGCGTTATGGCTATAAGGCCGGTATTTTGATCGGATTGTTATTTTTTGCGCTGGGCTGCTTTTTATTTGTTCCTGCAGCAAATACCATAAGTTATGCTTTCTTTTTGGGAGCCTTGTTTGTCGTCGCATGTGGATTGACTATTTTGGAAACAGCTGCCAACCCATATGTCGCTATTTTAGGTGATCCTGCAACATCTGCTCAACGGCTGAATTTTGCACAATCATTCAATGGTCTTGCAGCTTTCTTGGCACCGATATTTGGTGGGAAATTTATTTTGTCACACGAACCGAAATCACAAGAAGAACTTGCGCAGATGGCCGAACAGGCAAAACTGGCTTATATCCAGTCGGAAACAGCTTCTGTAAAAATGCCTTACCTTGTTTTGGGCGTATTGATTCTGTTGATTGCTGCTTTGTTCTTCTTTACCAAATTGCCTGATATCAAAGATGATGAGGAAGACGGTAAAGCAGGCTTCTTTCATGCCTTGAGGCATAAAAATGTAAGATGGGCGGTCATTGCTCAGTTTTTTTATGTTGGTGCTCAGGTCTGTATCTTAAGCTTTCTGGTGCTATATGCAACAGAAGTAGCTGGGATATCAGGGAAAGATGGTGCGGACTATGCAGGTTTTGCAGGTCTAGCATTTATGTTAGGCCGATTTATTGGAACCTTCTTTATGCGTTTTGTTTCAGCATCCAAACTGTTGATCATCTATTCCTTTGTGACGATTGCATTATCACTGTTCGTTATTTTTGGAACAGGCGTACAAACATTATATGCCTTGATTGGAATCGCATTTTTTATGTCCATCATGTTTCCGACCATTTTTGCCTTTGGAGTACAGGGGATCGGAGCAGATACTAAATCTGCTTCCAGTCTGATCGTCATGTCAATTGTTGGCGGGGCGTTATTGCCACCACTTTTGGGCTTGATATCAGATACAACAGGCCATTTTCAATATGGTTATTTTGTGCCTTTAGTATGTTTTATCGTGGTATTGGCTTTTGCTTTTCAGAATAGGAACGTGAGCATCGCCGAAACAGAAAATCTTAAATCACATTAATAGATAGCAATGAAAAAGTATATCATGGCACTGGATCTTGTCAATGATCCACAATTGATCAAAGAATATGAGGAGTACCACCGTGCAGTGTGGCCAGAGATCAAGCGGTCGATTTTGGATGCCGGGGTAACCCAAATGGAGATCTATCGTTTTGAGAATAGATTGTTTATGAATATGGAAGTTGGTGATGATTTTTCATTTGAGCGCAAATCTGCTATGGATGCTGCCAATGAAAAAGTTCAGGAATGGGAGCAGTTGATGTGGAAATATCAGGCTGCTATTCCGGGATCCAAACCAGGTGAAAAGTGGGTAATGATGAATAAAATATTTGAATTAGTATAAGTTATGGCCATACAACGTTATTTACAAATCCATCCGATGGATAATGTCCTGGTTGCATTGCAGGACCTGGCTGAAGGAACAGCAATTGTTTTCGAAGGTAAAGAGTTTACATTGAAGCAAGCCGTTGCGGCCAAACATAAGTTTACGATTCAGCCTATGGAGCAAGATGCCGAAATATTGATGTACGGTGTTTTGGTTGGGAAGCTGAATGGTGATTTAGGTGCGGGTGAGTTGATCACAACAGAAAATTTACGTCATGCATCCGAAGATTTTAGAATGGGTGATCGTAAGACCACTTGGACCAAACCGGATATTGCTGCATTTAAAGATAAAACGTTCAACGGATTCCACCGTTCGAACGGTACGGTAGGAACGGCTAACTATTGGTTGGTCATTCCATTGGTATTTTGTGAAAACAGGAATGTACTGACGCTAAAAGCCGCTTTCGAAGAGAAATTAGGCTATAAGGTTAAAGCCAACAATTATATCTCCGAGGTAGAAGACCTGATCGGATTATATAAATCCGGTGCAGATGTAAACCAAATTCTGGGACAGGATTTATTGGCTAATTCAACATCAAATGAACAAGAACGTTTGTTTAAAAACGTGGATGGCATTAAGTTTTTGAACCACGAAATGGGCTGTGGTGGTACACGTATGGACTCTGATGCGCTATGCGGTTTGCTGGCAGGATATATTACACATCCCAACGTGGCTGGTGCGACTGTATTGAGTTTAGGCTGCCAACATGCACAGGCTTCCATTTTAAAGGCTGAAATAGAGAAAAGAAATCCCGGTTTTGACCGTCCTTTATACATCTTTGAGCAACAAAAAGAAGGAACTGAAAAAGAATTGATGCAAAAAGCAATCAAAGCAACTTTCGCAGGGATGATGCAAGCGGATAAAAATGAGCGCAAACCAGCCACGCTAGATAAGCTATGTATCGGCTTGGAGTGTGGTGGTTCAGATGGCTTCTCAGGTATTTCGGCTAATCCGGCACTTGGTTTTGTTTCGGATATTCTGGTGACTTTGGGTGGTTCTGTTATTTTAGCTGAATTCCCAGAGCTATGTGGCGTGGAGCAGGAACTCAGTGACCGTTGTGTTGATGAACCTACTGCGGAGAAGTTTATGAGCTTGATGCGGACCTACAATGCGAAAGCAGAAGCGGATGGTTCGGGTTTCTACATGAACCCATCTCCGGGCAATATCCGTGATGGTCTGATCACAGATGCGATCAAATCTGCAGGAGCAGCTAAAAAAGGTGGTACCTCACCAGTCGCTGCTGTGATTGACTATCCAGAATTGGCTAATGGGGCAGGGCTCAACTTACTATGTACACCTGGTAATGATGTAGAGAGTACTACCGCTGAGGTTGCTGCGGGTGCTAATGTTGTCTTATTTACGACCGGCTTGGGTACGCCTACAGGAAATCCGATTACGCCAGTTGTAAAACTATCGACCAATACAAAGACTTTTGAAAAAATGCCTGATATCATAGATCTTAATTGTGGTACCATTATCGAAGGTACAGAGACTATTGAACAGGCCGCGCATCGTATACTTGATTATGTAATTGAAGTTGCTTCAGGTGAGGTCAAGCCTAAAGCAGTCTTGTTGGGACAGGATGACTTTATTCCTTGGCGAAGGGGCGTTTCTTTGTAAATAACCAAAAAATCGAACATAATGAAATTAAAACATGTCATCTGCAGTTTGGCCTTACTCATAGGATCATTTTCTTATGGTTATAGCCAACAACAGTACCACCCAAGTCCTGAAAATTTAAAAAATAGGGAATGGTTTGAACAATCTCGATTCGGGGTCTTTATCCATTGGGGTGTCTATAGTGTGTTGGGGGATGGTGAGTGGGTCATGAATAATCAGAACATCAGCTTGGATGAGTATGCACTCTTGCCTAAATTTTTTAATCCTATTTCTTTTGATGCAAAAGAATGGGCTAAATTATTTAAACAGGCTGGGGCAAAATATATTACATTCACGACAAGGCACCACGATGGTTTCGCCATGTGGAATAGCCAAACTTCGGATTATAACATCGTAAAAAAATCGCCATTCAAACGTGATATCGTAAAAGAGTTGGTCGCAGCATGTCATGCAGAAGGAATAAAAGTCATGTTTTATTACTCGCTTTTGGATTGGAACCGCAATGATTACCTACCTGCAGGTAAAACAGGAGGTGGCATCGCTGGGCGTGATTCTACAAAAGGTGATTGGAATCATTATGTCCAATTTATGAAAAGTCAGTTGACTGAGCTTCTTACAAGTTATGGTCAAGTTGATGGAATTTGGTTTGATGGTCATTGGGACAAACCTAAAGAAGATTGGCATTTTAAAGAAATCTATGAGTTGATCCATAAGTTGCAGCCACAATGTTTGGTGGGTAATAATCATCATTTAGCTCCTTTTGAGGGAGAAGACTTTCAGATGTTTGAACGTGATCTGCCAGGAGAAAATACCACAGGATTTGGAACAAGCGCACATGATGTGGGTAAATTGCCCAAAGAGGTTTGTGGTACCATCGCTGGATCTTGGGGCTTTGAATTAAAAGATAGGACACGTAAATCGTTTAGAGAGGTATTGACTTACTTGGTTAAAGCTGCGGGACATGGTTCAAACCTGTTACTCAATGTGGGACCGATGCCGAACGGCGAGATTCAAGACTATCAACAAGATCGCCTAAAAGATCTTGGTAAATGGCTAGCTGTTTATGGCGAGACTATCTATGGAACTGAAGCGGGAGGGGTACCACCTACGGATGATTATGCGTTGACTAGAAAAGGAAATCAGGTATACCTGCATATCCTTAAACCTGAAAAGAAGGAATTGTATATTGCCAAGCTTCCTTATCAGGTGAAGAAAGTAAAGACATTTATCGGAAATAAGGATATTAAATTTAGTAATAAAGATAATAGTTTACGATTGGATTTGCCGGCATCGACCGATGAGGCAGATCTAGTTTTAACACTAACAATTAAATAACAATGGGAAAATTAGAACAAAAAGTAGCTGTTATTACAGGCGGTGGTAGTGGGATTGGTCGTGCTATCAGTGTGCAATTTGCTACAGAAGGAGCGAAAGTCCATATTCTGGATTTAAATGAGGAAGGTGGTAATGCTGTAGTAGCGGAAATTTTGGCTCTAGGTGGGCAGGCTGTGTTCAATCGTTGTAACGTAACCGATCAAGAGGAAATTATCGACATAGCTCAAAATATCGGGAAAATTGATATTTTAGTGAATAATGCTGGCATTGCTCACGTTGGTAATTTGGAAAATTGTAAATCCGAAGACTTCGAACGTGTTTTTAATGTGAATGTGAAAGGTGCCTACAATGCGTTATATGCTATTGTACCGATCATGAAAGCGCAAGGCTCTGGAGCCATTCTTAATCTCGCTTCGATTGCGGCGTGGGTAGGAATTACGGATCGTTTTGCCTATTCCATGAGTAAAGGTGCTATCTATGCGATGTCTTTGTCGGTAGCACGTGATTACATGGCTTTCGGTATCCGTTGCAACAGTATCTCGCCAGCGCGTGTACATACCCCTTTTGTGGATGGTTTTATCGCGAAGAACTATCCTGGTAAAGAGGCTGAAATGTTTGAAAAGTTGTCTGCAAGTCAACCAATAGGTCGTATGGCACAACCCGAGGAAATTGCTAAGCTGGCACTTTTCCTTTGTAGTGACGACGCAGGGTTTATTACAGGAAATGACTATCCTATCGATGGTGGTTTTATTAAATTGAATAACTAAATGTTAGATTTGAGACATTAGATTCTCATATCTACTATCTCATATCTCAAATATAAAAAAATATGAAATTAATACGTTTTGGAGCCTTTGGCAAAGAGAAGATTGGAGTTCAGGTCGACGGAGTAAACTACGATGTAAGTGCATTTGGTGGTGATTACAATGAGCAATTTTTTGCGGAAGATGGCTTGGCTCGTTTAGAGGAATTTGTCAAGGCTAATGCAGGTAAACTGATCGAAATTCCACAAGACGAGCGTATCGGAGCACCTTTTGCCCGTCCATCTAAAATAGTTTGTATCGGACTGAATTATATGGATCATGCTAAGGAAACAAATGCACCGATTCCTGCTGAACCTATTATTTTTATGAAGTCCACCACTTCATTAATAGGACCATACGATAATGTGATGATTCCTAAAGACTCTGTAAAGACGGATTGGGAAGTGGAATTTTGTATTGTAATTGGTAAAAAAGCTTCTTATGTAGAAGAAAATCAGGCTTTGGATTATGTTGCGGGTTATGTACTTCACAATGACGTATCTGAACGTGAGTATCAATTGGAACGCGGTGGCACCTGGGATAAAGGAAAAGGCTGTGATACATTTGCGCCTATGGGACCATTCATGGCCACGAAAGAGGAAATCAAGGATATTAACAATGTGCGTATCTGGTTGAAAGTTAATGGTAAAACATATCAGGATGGAAATACCAAAGATTTAATATTTTCAATTGCACATGTTGTTTCTTATGTGTCTCGATTTATGACCCTATTGCCAGGAGATGTGATTTCAACAGGAACTCCTGCGGGTGTAGGTCTTGGATTTAATCCTCCTATTTATTTAAAACCTGGTGATGTGATTGAATTGGGTGCAGATGGACTTGGCGAATCACGTCAGACTGTGGTTGCTTATTCAAAAAATTAATTTATCTCCTATTTTAGGTTTTATTATGCGCATAGATACCCATCAGCATTTTTGGCAATTCGATCCTGTTAGAGACAGTTGGATTACAGACGAGATGCTCGTTATTAAACGAGATTTCACACCATTGGATATTCAGTTTGTATTGGAACGAAATGGATTTGCAGGTAGTGTGGCCGTTCAGGCTGATCAATCTGACACGGAAACGAACTATTTGGTTCAGCTGTCCAAAAGCCACCCCTTTATCAAAGGTGTGGTCGGATGGATTGACCTCCAGGCCGAAGATATTGAACAGCAGTTGACAAGTTATAAAGAATTACCGGTGATCAAAGGCTTCCGACACATTGTTGAGGGAGAGTTGGACCCAGATTTTCTGATTAGACCAGCTGTGTTGAATGGGTTAAAAGCATTGGCCGAGTTTGGCTATACCTACGATTTACTGATCCGTCCGCGTCATTATGATGCTACATTACAATGTGTACAGCAAAATCCAAATCTTCAATTTGTGCTGGATCATATTGCCAAACCTCCGATTAAATCAAGGGAGTTTGATGAGTGGGCCGCGTTTATCGATAAACTTGCTGCCTTTTCAAATGTGGTCTGTAAAGTGTCCGGACTGGCTACAGAGGCTGATTGGTCCAGATGGAAATTGGATGATTTCAAACAGTATCTAGACCATATTTTCCTACGTTTTGGAAAACAAAGGATTATGTTTGGATCTGACTGGCCTGTATGCCTGTTAGCGGCCTCCTATGAGGAAAGTATCGCTATCGTCGAAGATAAATTGGGCGACTTTACAGAAAAGGAAAAAAAAGCGTTTTGGGCTGAGAATGCTATACGTGTATATAATCTATAAAACTATATAATCCCAGAAAACAATCAGTATGCACGAAAGGGAAAGCATGCATACTGATTGTTTCAATGGCAGATAAACCGAGTCTAATCAGCTCGCTGCTGTTGGGATAAGCTTTAATCAATAACCAGTGAAACGAGTTCGTTGATGCAGAAAACAGACACTCATCAATGAAACATACAATTCAATAAAATTATTATGGATCTTCATTTAAAAGATAAAGTAGTTATTGTTACAGGTGGTGCAAAGGGGATAGGGCGTGCTGTTGTGCATGCTTTGGCCAAGGAGCAGGCTATTCCTGTTATTGTGGGACGTAAACAGGCCGACAATGAGAAAGTCAAGGAAGAAGTGAAACAGTTTGGTATTGATGCTTTGTGTATTGAGGCTGAATTGTCCAAACCTGAAGATTGTGAAAAAGCGGTACAAAAAACACTGGAGGTTTATGGCCGTGTAGACGGCCTGGTGAATAATGCGGGACAGAATGATGGGGTGGGTTTGGCATCAGGTGATTATGCGAAATTTGTAGCCTCATTACATAAAAATCTGATCCATTATTATTTAATGGCGCATCATGCATTGGATGCATTGAAAGCATCTAAAGGAAGTATTGTCAATATATCTTCCAAAACAGGAGAAACCGGACAGGGCAATACGTCAGCCTATGCTGCTTCCAATGGCGGACGAAATGCATTGACACGCGAATGGGCTGTAGAACTATTGCCTTATTCAATCCGTGTAAACGCTATTGTTGTTGCTGAATGTGCCACTCCACAATATGATACCTGGATCCAGACCTTACCAAATCCGGAGGAAATATTGAAAAAGATTACCGATCGTATTCCTTTAGAAAATCGCATGACTACGGCTGAGGAAATTGCAGATACAACCGTATTTTTGCTGTCTGATAAGTCAAGCCATACAACAGGCCAATTGATCCATGTTGATGGTGGTTATGTACATTTGGACCGCTCCATTATTGCGGAATAATATCCCGTAAAAATAAGAAACTCGAAGCATCGTGTTTAGCCATGCTCTAATGAGCGACGTGCGATAAGAAAATAAGGCTGTGCCTGTTAAAGTCAGAAGAATCATTCTTCTGACTTTTTTATTTTTATACCCACTGATAATAGGAGCAATGTCCAAGACCGTGAAAACATACAAATAAGGCCGATTTTCTAGTTAATCTGCTGATGATTTTGATGTTAACAAAAAAAAAATATAAATTTTATTTTGTTATTTAATCGATTAAGCTTATACTTGTATAACTGATAATTATAAACTTAAGATAAACTGACGGATCCTTTTGCTTTTTTTTGCTCTTTTTGTTTAAACGATTAAGCTATGAAAGATAAAAAGGTCCTACAGAACTGATTATATAATATAAATTCCAAATAAATATTACATGGATTATAAACCGTCCATATTTAAAATTTCAATTTTATTACACAATTGAATGTAATTTTTAAATAGGAAATGCCCCATCTTACTGATGGGAAAGAGCGTGCAATACACTCATTTGTACTGTTTAAAATATACACTCAATAAGATAATCAATTACAGTATATGAAAAGATTCATGTTTTTATGGTGTGTAATCATGTTCGGTTATACATCTTTCGCTCAAAATTCAAACGGATTAGGTAATCTATCGAAACTATCGAATGCTAAAACAAGGTCAATCAGTCCTGAAAACTTTAGCGGTGGAAAAGGTAAAGGTGGAATGGCTGTCCCCAATGAAAAGGAAGGGGCGCGTAACCAGGCAAATGCTTCCAAAGCTGCCCGAGAGCTCGGCGTGGGATGGAAAGTTAATCCTTATGTCCATATCGGTGCCGGTGAGACATTTACGCTGGCTGAAATAGATGGATCGGGAATTATTCAGCACATCTGGATGACACCGACAGGCAACTGGAGTCAATCCATTATTCGGTTTTATTGGGATGGGGAGACAGAACCTTCTGTTGAAGCACCTGTTGGAGCCTTTTTTGGAATGGGTTGGAATAAATACGCCCCTTTAAATTCACTCGCGATGACAGTCAATCCAGGTAGTGCTTTTAACTCCTATTGGCAAATGCCTTTTCGAAAAAAATGCAAGATAACGATGGAGAATGTCAGCATTCATCCCATGGTACTCTATTATCAAGTCAATTATGCCGAGACTGAGGTTGGTAATGATGAAGCTTACTTCCATGCGCAATACCGAAGATCTCACCCTACGGAAGGTTCCTTACATACCATTCTGGACGGTGTAAAAGGGAAAGGACATTATGTTGGAACCTATTTGGCTGTTGGTGTTAACAATACGGGCTGGTGGGGTGAAGGTGAAGTTAAATTTTTCCTTGATGGCGATAAAGAGTTTGCTACGATCGTCACGACGGGCTTAGAAGACTACTTCTGTGGATCTTATAATTTTGAAAACAAAGAGACGCGTAGATATCAAGAATTTACTACACCTTATGCTGGTCTGCATCAAGTAATCCGTCCGGATGGCATATATGATTCACAGCAGCGATTTGGAATGTACCGTTGGCATATTCTGGATCCTGTACGTTTTGACGGTGACCTAAAGGTAACCGTTCAAGATCTGGGCTGGCGGTCCGAAGATCGGTATCTGCCTCAGAAATCTGATATTATCTCGGTGGCTTACTGGTACCAAACAGAGCCTCACGGCAAATTTAAGCCACTTCCAGGAAAGAATGGGATAGAAATCAATTAAAGTTCGGGACCATGAAAACAAAACTATTCAAAGCTATGATGATATTCTCCGTATTGTTCTCAGCCTGTCAGGGTAATAATAAAGTACCAGGGCACACGCAGAAAGCTGCGCCTAATTTCGCTGCTGATCTCACTTTTCTGCAAAAATGGGATCAACAACTGATTGTCCTTTCAGCTTCCGGAGGTGAAGCGAAACTTATTGTTTCGCCCAAATACCAAGGCAAAGTGTTTACTTCTACCGCGGAAGGTCAGGAGGGGAAGAGTTTCGGCTGGATCAACTACAAAGCTTTTGATCAAGCTATTGATCCACATATGAATGCTTATGGTGGTGAAGATCGGCTATGGCTGGGACCAGAAGGTGGGCCTTTTTCCTTGTTTTTTGCACCAAAAAAGGAAATGGTTTTTGATCATTGGCGTACCCCAGCTGCAATTGACACCGAAAGTTGGTCTTTGGTTTCATCCTCCACGAAAAGTGTGCGGCTCGCCAAGGATATGGAACTACAAAACTATGCCGGGACACAGTTCAAAATAAATGTTAACCGTCAGGTCGAGATATTGGAACGCAAGGAGATCGAAGGTATGCTTTCCATTGTACTAGGGGATAAGGTGAAATCTGTCGGGTTTAAAACAACCAATAGCTTGCGAAATGCGGGTGATTTTACCTGGGATAAAAAGACCGGAGCGCCCTGCATATGGAATTTAGATATGTTTACACCTACTCCGGAAACCGTGATTTTAATCCCCTATAAAGAAGAAGCTGAAGGTAAAGTGGCCACAACAGACTACTTTGGTGAGATTCAATCTGATCGGATTGCAATGGAAAAAGGCGTTTTATACTTTAAGGCTGATGGTTTGTCAAGAGGCAAACTCGGTATACCACCTCATCGCGCCAAACCTATCGCCGGAAGTTATGCTGTTGATGAAGGTGTGCTTACGATTACCCTTTTTGACGTGGCCAATACTGCTACTTATCTAAACCAGGAATGGACGACAAAAAAAGATCCTTTCCTAGGTGATGCAATGAATGCATATAATGATGGCCCGTTAGCGGACGGTACGCAAATGGGGCCTTTTTATGAAATTGAAAGTGTTTCTCCGGCGGCTTTTATCCCACCCAATGAACAGATTGTACACAATCATAGTGTCTTCCATTTTACTGGGGACAAAACTGAGCTGAATACAATTGCTGAGAAGGTGTTAGGAACCTCCCTAGCCCGTGTTTCAACAATTTTTGGTCAACCTAAAAAGTAACAAATATGAAAACATATCCTAAAATTGGTATTCGCCCTATTATCGATGGTCGCCTGGGCGGTATACGTGAATCTTTGGAAGAGACAACAATGAATATGGCTAAAGCTGTCGTGGCATTGTTTAACACCGAATTGAAATATCCAGATGGAACACCTGTGGTCTGCGTTGTTGCGGATACCTGTATTGGTGGTGTAAAAGAAGCCGCAGACTGTGCCGATAAGTTTGAGCGGGAGAATGTCGGTGTATCGCTTTCTGTCACACCCTGTTGGTGTTATGGTTCTGAAACAATGGATATGAATCCCCTGTTGCCCAAAGCAATTTGGGGTTTTAATGGCACCGAACGACCAGGAGCAGTATACTTGGCGGCAACCTTGGCCGCTCATAATCAAAAGGGCTTACCAGCCTTTGGGATCTATGGTAAGGATGTACAGGACATGGGCGACCAGCATATACCGGAGGACGTGCGTGAGAAGTTACTGGCCTTTGCGAGAGCAGGATTAGCTGTGGCAATCATGCGGGGCAAATCTTATTTGGCTATCGGTTCGGTTTCGATGGGAATAGCGGGGTCTATCGTTGATGCCGATTTTTTCCAAAGTTACCTGGGCATGCGTAATGAGTATGTGGATTCCTCAGAAATCCTACGTCGAATACAACAGAATATTTTTGATCCGGAGGAGTTTAAATTAGCATTGAAGTGGACGCGTGAACATTGTCAGGAGGGTGAAGACTTTAATCAACCAAAGAATGTCAAAAGCCGCGAAGAGAAAGATCAGGATTGGGAATTTGTTGTCAAGATGACGATGATTATGCGTGATCTTATGATCGGTAATCCAAGACTTGTCGATCAAGGCTTTGGAGAAGAAGCCCAAGGCCACCATGCGCTCTTGGCTGGATTTCAGGGGCAACGGCAATGGACAGATTTCTTACCAGATGGTGATTTTTCCGAAGCACTATTGAATTCGTCATTTGATTGGAATGGCATACGTGCGCCTTATTTGGTGGCTACTGAAAATGATGCCTTGAATGGGGTATCTATGCTGTTTAATTATCTATTGACCAATACTGCGCAGATCTTTGCTGATGTACGGACTTATTGGAGTCCAGAGGCTGTGGCGCGCGTATCTGGTTGGAAGCCGGAGGGAAGGGCTGCGGATGGATTTCTGCACTTGATTAATTCCGGATCGGCGACCCTTGATGGTACGGGGAAACAGCGTCTTGGGGACAAGCCTGTAATGAAACCACATTGGGAAATTTCGGATAAAGAAGTGGATTCCTGTCTGAAGGCCACCACATTTTACCCCTCCAATCGAGATTATATGCGGGGTGGTGGTTTTTCGTCCAAGTTTGTCACTGAAGGGGGAATGCCCGTAACCATGTGCCGCCTCAATCTCATTAAGGGGGTAGGGCCAGTTTTGCAAATTGCTGAAGGATGGACGATCGATCTGCCAGAAGATGTACACCGTATATTGGATGAACGCACAGATAAAATCTGGCCAACCACCTGGTTTGTACCACGCTTGACCGGAGAAACTAATTTTTCTAGTGTATATGCCGTTATGGCCAATTGGGGTTCCAATCATGGCGCTATTAGTTATGGGCATATCGGCGCAGATCTGATCACGTTGGCAGCGATGTTACGCATTCCGGTCAATATGCATAATGTTGCGCAGGAGGCAATCTTTCGGCCATCGGCATGGGGAGCTTTTGGAATGGACAGCGAGGGCAACGATTATAGAGCATGTCAGGTATATGGCCCCTTGTATAAATAAGATTTAGGCTTCAATATAATTTTTATCACCATGAACACGACATCCCCAAGAAAAAAGAAAAGATCCCTCTTTGTCAATGAGCAAGGAGTCAATTATCTTGTGCCGTTCATTTTTATTTGCAGCCTATTTCTCCTTTGGGGTTTCGCCCACGGTTTCTTAGATGTTCTGGATAAGCATTTTCAGGATCTTTTGCATGTCAGTAAAGCGCAATCCGGCTTTGTGCAATTTTCCCTTTATATTGGATACTTGGCCATGGCCTTGCCTGCAGGATTATTCATTAAACGCTATGGGTATCAAAGAGGTATTATCCTTGGCTTAGCTATTTTTGCTATAGGTGCATTTATGTTTTATCCTGCTGCAGCATTGGGCGCTTTTATTCCTTTCCTGATCGCTTTGTTTGTGCTGGCCTGTGGACTCACATTTTTAGAGACCGCTGCTAATCCCTATTCTACTGTATTGGGGGACAAGGCAGGAGCTGCCCGACGAATTAATATTTCTCAATCTTTCAATGGACTTGGGTGGATATTAGGACCACTTATCGGCGGGCTTTTCGTTTTTGGGATGGAGTCAACGGGTGAACATGATAAGTTTGATTCTTTAGTGACGCCCTATATGATGATCGGTAGTATCGTAGTGGTGGTTCTGCTTATTTTTATGGTCATCAAGTTGCCTGAAGTCAAAGAAGACCCCGATACAGATGGGGAGGAAAACCCGCCATTACGAAAGCTATTGCAATATCCAGCTTTTATATTGGCTGTTGCGGCACAATTCTTATATGTCGCCGCGCAGACAGGCACGAATTCCTTTTTTATCAATTATGTCATAGATGCTGTTCATGATCTGCAAACGCCTATCAGCAATATCATGGTGCACTTAGGTTATTTTGGCGAGTTTTTTATGCCAAAAAATAATGAACAGGCGGCCTCAATTCTGCTCGCAATCGGTGGGATGGGAGCCTTCTGGATCGGTCGTCTCACAGGTGCATATTTTATGCGGTTTGTGAGCCCACGTAAATTATTGATGTGGTACGCGATCGCCAATAGTGTGCTGGTCACGGTTGTCATTGCTGATATCGGATGGCTTTCGGTTTTCAGCCTGTTCACGACATATTTTTTTATGTCCATCATGTTTCCTACGATCTTCGCCCTAGGGATTCAAGATCTAGGTACATTGACGAAGAAGGCTTCATCTTTTTTAGTGATGGCTGTAGCAGGGGGAGCCTTCTGTCCACCCATTATGGGATTGATTTCCGATCATTCTAAGATGGCTGTTGGTTTTTTTATACCATTACTATGTTATTTGTTTATTGCTTTTTACGGATTTTGGATCAAGCGTAAACTTAAAACGGAACGTATCACTGTAGGCGCGTCCCATTAAATAAGGAGAACAGGAATATGAGTAAGAATAAATATGTTATTGGAGTGGATTTTGGGACGGACTCTGTCAGGGTTATGCTGATGGATACAATCACCGGAAAGATCCTTTTTTCATCGGTTTGTTTATATGAACGTTGGCATAAAGGCTTATACTGTGATGCCGGCAACAGTCAATTTCGTCAACATCCATTGGATTATATAGAAGGGTTGACATCAGCGGTTAAAGCCTGTCTACAAACGGTGGATCCGGAAGTCAGACAAAGCATCGGCGCCCTATCTATGGCAATGACGGGATCGACACCCGTAGCTGTTGATGAACAGGGGACGGCCCTTGCTCTTCTTGATACTTTTAAGGACAATCCCAATGCAATGTTTGTGCTTTGGAAGGATCATACAGCGATCCATGAAGCGGCAGAAATCAATGTGGTCGGAAAAAAAGATCACCGAGGTTACTTGCGATACGTCGGTGGAATCTATTCTTCGGAGTGGTACTGGGCAAAATTATTACATGTACTTCGTGTAGATCCAGCCGTCAGGGAAACTTGTTATACCTGGGTAGAACACAGTGACTGGATGCCTTTTTTGTTGACAGGTGGCAATGATGCAAATCAGATGAAGCGAAATGTATGTGCAGCAGGACATAAAGCGCTTTGGTCACCCGCCTTTGGCGGCTTACCCGATACGGAGTTTTTTAATGCGGTCGATCCGATATTAGGTCCCTATGCCGAACGATTTGGTGATAGGGTATATACGACTACTGAATCTGCGGGGTACCTTTGCGCAGCATGGGCTGAGCGACTGGGGCTTTCTACCGATGTGCAGATCGGTATCGGATCTATCGATGCGCACGTAGGCGCTGTAGGAGGAGAAATAAAACCCTACTACATCAGCAAAGTTATAGGTACATCGACCTGCGATATGATGGTCGTGTCCAAACCGGAGATGGAAGGCGTATTTGTGGAAGGTATATGTGGTCAGGTTGAAGACTCCATTATTCCGGGGATGGTGGGACTTGAAGCTGGACAGTCGGCCTTTGGCGATGTGTTTTCTTGGTTCAAGGATTTGCTCCTCTGGCCAGCAAAATTAAATTCTTCGGCCGATTTCAGTGCCGTTTATGAACATTTGGAAACAGAACTGTTAAAGGAACTCAACCGTGCAGCTGCGGAGTTACCAATGCATATCGATGATCCTTTTGCTTTAGACTGGTTTAATGGTCGACGGACACCAGATGCAGCGCCGACGCTGAAAGGTCTGATCGGCGGACTCTCTTTAGGGACAACGGCTCCTGCTATTTTTAGCGCTTTAGTAGAGGCAACTTGCTTTGGTTCACGGGCGATTATGGAGCGTATCGAAAGCGAAGGGGTAAGGGTGGCAGGGATCAATGCGATCGGCGGAATTGCTAGTAAATCTCCTTTCGCTATGCAGATGATGGCTGATATATTAAATCGACCGATACATATTGCGGCTACAGAACAGGTCTGCGCATTGGGCGCTTGTATGTTTGCTGCAGTGGTTAGCAACAGTTATGACACGATAGAAGAAGCAGCAGCCCGTATGGGAAAGGGGGATAAGGAAATTGTACAACCTAGGCCTGAATATAGGGCGCATTTTGATCATCGGTATGCACAGTATTTACGTTATGGCGCCGTGCAAAACGATCGTGATAACAAAGCACTGACTTAATGTTTTTAGGATGGAAATGATAACGCAAAAACAAGCCCACATCGGCAGATTACAAGATGTTTTGGATCATGATACTTTTAATCTGGTCTATACAACTTATCAGGGGACTCTGTATAAAAAGTTTATGTTTCTGCTCAATTTTCAAGAGACGGCGGAAGATATTCTTCAAGATGTTTTTTTGAAAACCTGGCAATTGCGGGATACGATCAAGACCGAGAAATCATTGAAAAGTTATCTGTTTCAGATTGGCAGAAATTTAATTATGGATCATTACCGTAGGCAAAAACGAGAGCAAGGTTTTACATTGACCTATCGTAATTTTATAAATGTAGTGGATCAGATCGATGAGGAATGTATATTCCATGAGGACAAATTTTCTAAATTAGAAGGAATTATCAATAAATTACCCCCGCGAAGAAAGCAGGTGTTTGAACTGTGTAAATTTGAGCGAAGGAGTTATGAAGAAGTAAGCGAATTATTGCATATTTCACCATCAACAATAAGTGATCACATCGTCAAGGCAATACAGTTTATTAAAGTGCATTGGAATTAACACGATAACGGTGTGCACGCTATTTAGTATAAAAAAATATGAGCAAGAAGATCTCACTGAAGGATATAGCAGAGGCGGTAGGTGTTTCTACTGCGTTAGTGTCTTATGTATTGAATGATAAGGACGAACAAACAAGGGTAAATAAAGACACAGCAAAACGGATACGGGAAATGGCGAAAGAGATGAACTACCAACCCAATCAGATTGCGAAAAGCTTAAAAAGCGGTAAGTCGCAGGCGATAGGATTATTGGTAGCTGATATTTCCAATCCTTTTTTTGGGAATCTCGCTCGTGCGATAGAAGACGAAGCCAAAAAACATGGTTATAGTGTGCTGTTTGGGAGTTCTGATGAGAATCTCGAAAACTCGCAACGGTTGATTGATACATTTATCAATCGGCAGATAGACGGTTTTATTATAGCTCCAGCAGAGGGTACGGCTTCGCAATTGGAATACCTAAAAAATGCCAATATTCCTTTCGTACTTATTGACCGTTATTTTAAGGGTTTGGAAACCAGTTATGTGGTTGTTGATAATTTTAATGCAACTTATCAGGCTACCCAGCTGCTGCTGAGCCAAGGGCATACTAAAGTTGCCTATGTATGTTATAAAAATCAGCTGCAGCATACAGAGGATCGTTATAGCGGTTATCTGCAAGCGTTACTAGATCAGGGGAATACCGAGGACAGCAGCTTGATATGTGAGGTAGAGTTTAATAACGCGACTTATTTCAGGGAGCAATTTATCGAGCTGTTGCAGCCGGATAGGGGTGTAGACGCTATTCTCTTTTCAACAAATACCTTATCTATTATGGGGTTAAAGATTATCAACGAACTGAATATTACTGTTCCAGATGATTTAGCAGTTTTTTGCTTTGATGAGAGTGAAGCCTATGATCTGTTTTATTGCCCAATAAGCTATGTAAAACAACCATTGTCGATGATCGGGAAAGAAGCAGTGAAGATATTGCTTGAACAATTACGTGGGAAAGCATCCAGCGAACAGAAGGTTATGTTGGATGTGGAAATCGTTGCACGAAAGTCTTGTCAAAAATAAAAATGAAACGGCTATTACTTCCTTTACTCTTGTTGGTCGCAGACCTTTTATATGGTCAGGGAAGTTTTATGCCATGGCAGCAACTGGCACCACCGGATACAATGGGGACTTGGGTACAACCTGTACAAGGAAAGCCGGCGATGCCGGTTTGGGGACATGTAAATGGTATAAGGATCGGATTAGATCCTTTGCCGGGGCCGAGGGGGCTGATCCGGATTTATACCCCTTATCTAGATTATGGGTTTCCGGAAGTCATGAATTTTATTGCCTTCGAGCCTATTCCCAAGGGAAAGGAGGCCCGTGGATTTTCCGAACTGGAAATGAGCAGTATCCATCCCGGAAAACGCGGAAAGTATTTTTGGAGTGCAGATCATCCGACAGGGTTATCAGCCCTGGATGGAGAATATCCGGCACGGGGAATCGTGGAGCAAAGCAATGACGAGGAGACGCTAACGGTATATATATTTGCAGAACCCTTTGACAATGGTGCAAAAGTTTATGCTAGGCTTCGTTTTTTTGCGTCCAGACCCTATGAATTTGAATTGGCGACCCACACCTATGAAGAGTCTCAAGAATTGGATTATTTCATACTAACCGCGACAATGGGCAATAAACCTCGGCTAAGAACACTTTTCTTGCAAGATGGAAAAGAATCCGCGCTGGAGTTATGGCCCGATTACAAAGACATCCATTTTACACCACATGCCTATTTTTCGCAACAACGTATGATTAGAGACAAAAAAGGGCATGTTTATTTTATTGCAGCTCCTGATGAAGCAGATTATCTCAAAACCGCCTATACGGCTGGGACTAATCAACACTGGAAGTATCGGGGTAAACGGGCGACCCAATACTGGATAAAAAAGAATCCCAGCGAGCAGCTCAATGGACTGCTGACCGGAAGATTCACTTATTGGGCGAGTAAAGAACCTATACCCGGAGGGGTCTCCATTGAAAATTTTGAATTGAAAGAACCATTTAAGGCGGGAGATACCTTTATTTTTGGGATTACACCGCTTTCTCCCGAAGCATTTATCCGGCATACCAAACAATAACCGACGAAACAATAACCAACGAAAAAACGAATCCTCCCACATAGCGGGTTTTTAATAAAAAATAGTTTCCGAGCAGAGGATTTTGTGTGATCGAACGTATTAAGTATATAGTTGCTGCAGCATTACCCATATTTAGCTTAAACGATTAAATTTTTGTGCCGTAGTATAAACTGATTAATAACACCTAATATTAATGACTATGAAACGCTACCAAAATTTAGCACACTGGCTCTGTATAGCCTTTCTGTTTTGTACATTTTTTTTGCAGGCAAAAGCTATACAATCCCCGACGGGATTACAGCAAAAGATCATCAGAGGCGAAGTGCGGGAAAGTGGTACGAATACCCCACTTGTGGGGGTCAATGTGCGAGTTAAGGGAAGAACAGGCGGAACTGTCACCAACTCAAATGGAAAATATGAAATCCCGATTGACTCCAAGGAAAGTATACTTGTTTTCACGTATACAGGAAAGAAGACTGAAGAACGTTTAGTGGGTGAAAACGATTTGATTAATGTGAGTCTTACGGATGAGAGCAATATGCTTGCCGAAGTGTATGTCGGTTATATGACGCAGCGGAAAGCTGATTTAACAGGCTCCGTTTCTATCGCAAATGCGAGTGATATTGCGAGGAACCCATCGGCGAATGCTATGAAATCACTTCAGGGAAAATTAGCGGGTGTACACATCACCACCAACGGTGGAAATCCGGCAGAGGGCGTGAATGTGCAGATCAGAGGTTTATCGTCACTTTCAGGCGGAGTTAAACCGCTCATTGTTTTGGATGGTATGCCTACCGAGAATCTCAATTTACGCGATATCAATGCAGCAGATATTGAATCTATTCAGGTGCTGAAAGATGCAGCCTCCGCAAGTATCTATGGTGCACGGGCTTCTGGTGGGGTTATTCTTGTCCAAACTAAAAAGGGTAAAATTGGACAGACAAAAGTGGACTATAATGGTAGCGTCGGGGTAAGCAATATTGTGCGCAAGCCCAGATTGATGAATACCGAGGAATATGGGCGGGCGACCTTTCGGGCTTATGCCTACGATGAGGCAGTCTATGGTGTGCCATTGACTCTGCCCAAAACGTACGATTTTACCTGGCATAGGGATGCTGAAGGACGCGCTGTGCTGGATGCTGTTAAACCAGCGGAGTATCTCAATGCTGATAAAACGGTGAAAAGCGCCGATACCGACTGGCTTGATGAAATTCTCCGTCCAGCCCTGATGACAAATCATCAGGTATCTGTTTCCAGTGGGTCGGAAAAATCAAAAAGCATGTTTTCATTGGGCTATTTTGAAAACCAAGGAACACAGATCCATACCTTTTTTAGACAGTTTTCACTGCGTGCTAACAATGAGATTAATTTAATCAATAACCGCCTAAAAGTAGGGGAGAATTTTGCGGTTTCGTATTTAAGATACCGTGATGCAAATGAAATGCGTTGGGCATTGATCAATCCACCAGCTGTTCCTATACATGATATTTATGGCGGCTGGGCTGGTGCGGCAGGTTTTGACGACTTCACAAATCCTGTGCGTGTACTGACCGATAACAAAGACAACGTAAATAATTATGTCAAAATGATCGGTAATGTCTTTGTGGATCTAAATATCTGGAAGGGAATTTCTGCCCGCTCACAATTTGGTATCGATTACGGAAATTCCTATCGAAGGATAGTGGAAAAGAAATGGTCGGAAACAGGTGGTCGGAATAGTGATGATGAAAATTATGTGGGGAACATCCAGTCTCATCCCCTCAGTTATGTGTGGACAAATACGGTTTCTTATAGCCTACAAAATGACAAACATAGCTTAGATGCGGTATTGGGAACTGAATACACACGATTTGTTGAGGAAGGTTTCTCTGCCCGACGGGAAGGAATATACCTGGAAGATCGTGATTTTGCGCATATTGGCGTAACCAATGGAACCAAATATTCACTTGGAAGCACGGCTGACGAATATGTATACCTGTCTTATTTCGCCAAAGCCAACTATGTGTATAACCAAAAATACCTGCTGTCGGCGACTTTGCGTCGGGATGGATCCTCACTTTTTGGTGCAAACAACAAATTCGCTATGTTCCCAGCATTTTCGGCTGGTTGGCGGATCAGCAACGAACCATTTATGAAAAAATATACATTTATATCTGATCTTAAGCTGCGTGGCGGATGGGGAGCTAATGGAAGTGTACAGGGCCTGCCAAGAGGTTATACCTCAACACCATTTACAACCGATTATTTTGGAACATCTTATCCGATCGAAGGGAATGAAACCGGACCAATATTTTCAGGATATCGACGGACCTGGCTAGGCAACCCTAATCTCAAATGGGAAACAACCACACAAACTGATCTCGCTTTAGATTTCAGCCTATTTGATAGCAGGCTTAGCGGATCTTTTGGTTATTATTTTAAGAAAACAAAAGATATCCTGGTTCAGACTCCATACATTGCCGCCATGGGAGAAGGTGGGGAACCCTGGATCAATGGCGCAAGTATGAATAACCGCGGGATCGAATTGGATATTAGTTATCACAACAATCCGAAAAATGCATTTCGGTATACCATCTCTGCAAATCTGGGAACTTATAAGACCAAAATCGTTAGTCTTCCTAAAGATGTCATCAATAAATACCCCGGAAATGGTGTCAACGACCTCGTGTTGGGAAGAACACCAAATATCTTGTATGGCATGGTAGCAGATGGTATCTTTAAGACACAGGAGGAAGTTGACAATCATGCTGAGCAACCAGGCAAGGCAGTGGGGCGGATACGTTACAAAGACATCGATGGCAATGGAAAGATCGAAGAGTTTTATGACCGGACTTATATCGGCGTTAAAGATCCGAAGTTTTTCGGTGGGGTAACCTTTGATTTTAGTTACCGCAATTTTGACCTTAATATTTTCTTTCAGGGAGTCTTTGGCAATAAGGTAAATAACCTATGGAAATTGGAATCTGACCTGTGGAATATCAATGTCCCAGCACACAAAAACCACCCCACACGTATTTTGGACGGATGGTATTTTGATCATACAGACTCCGATATTCCCGCCATCTCAAATTCTACATTAAATGCGGAGCAACGCCCATCAAGTTATACTGTTGAAGACGGATCCTATCTGAAATTGAGGAATATAGAACTTGGCTATACACTTCCACAAGCGATTTCCAAGAAAGCAGCCATGAATAATTTAAGATTTTATGTCTCTGGACGTAATCTCCTGACATTCAAAAAAGGTTGGGGGAAAGACCGATATACTAGTTTTGACCCTGAGATGCCTGACTATGGCTATCTCACCCCTATGTTTTTGACTTTTGGTATCAATGTAACCTTTTAAACTTCCCGATTATGAAAACGTATAAAATAAAAATATGCCTTGCGCTTTTCCTATTAACTACTGTAAGTTGTACTGATTCTCTTGATATTGCACCCAAACAGGTGCTGGATGAATCCTTTCTAGTGAAACCAGAGGATATGGACGGTTTTGTGACAGCTGCCTATGCAAGAATGACCGATATTCCGTCATTTGATTCACCTTTTGCACCCTGGTGGTCGGGTTCTATGCGGGCAGATGATTCTTATAAAGGTGGTGGCGGAACATGGGATGGTGATGGCTGGCATAATATGGAGATCTTTGTCGGAGTCAATCCCAATGGATGGCCCCTAGACTATCCCTGGTATGTCTCTTACCAGATTATTCAACGTTGCAATACGGCGATTCAAAAGTTGCAGCTGATCAAGGAGGAAGAATTTCCAAAAAAGAATGCCCGTCTTGGAGAAGTGAAATTTATACGGACATTCACCTTTTTTAGGCTAAAGCAATTTTGGAAATATATACCTTATATCGACGAAAAGGTAATTGGTACCAGTGCCGACTTTGAAGCGGTACCGAATAGAGAAAAAGACCAACCCAACGATCAGTATCTTTGGGGCAGAATATTGGCTGATTTTAAAGAGGCTGAACAGCTGTTGCCAGCGACGCAGCCCGAAAAAGGACGTGTTGATAAAAATGCGGCAACTGCGATGGTTGCCCGCACGCTGTTATTTATGGCGTATGAACAAAATGATAAACATACTGTCGTCAATATCAACAAAGAAAGGTTGAGCGAAGCATTGACTTATCTCAACAAATTGACCGATCAGGAAGGAGGAAAGGTTGGCTTACAGACAGATTTTGCAGAAAATTTTGATATAAATTTTGATAACAAGACTAAAGAATCTATTTGGGAGATTCAATATTCCATTGATGATGGAAGTTCAAGTGGTGGTAAGATCAATCGAGGTGAGGGACTAAATCACCCCTTCCAATGGGGCGGTTTTCAATGTTGCGGATTTCACCAGATCAGCTACACCATGGCGAATGCATTTAAAACTGGAACAAATGGTCTTCCTTTATTTGATACTTACAATAATGGGAGTTATGCAGATGGGGACGCGGTATTTTTTGGTGGGAACAGCTTTGATCCGCGATTTAGCCATACTGTCGCCGCGCCGGGGCAGCCTTGGAAATATAATCCAAATCTTCTTTTTGAAACAAAGGGGATTCGAAATGGTGCCGAATATGGTTACTTGAAATCTATTAAGGAATTGCCACAACCAGATTGTAAATGTTTGCTATATGATGGCTGGCAATTTAACTCGATGAACAAGAAAATGATTCGCTATGATGAGGTTTTACTTTGGAAAGCTGAGGTGCTGATCCAGTTGGACCGTTGGAATGAATCATTGGTACTGATCAACAAGATTCGTGAACGAGCGGCTAAAAGCACAGCGAGGTTAGTGAAAAAGGATGGTTCTCCGGTACTCAATTACAAAATTGCAACCTATCAACCTGGTGTCAATTGTACTTGGGATAAAGCTTTTGCCTGGAAGGCCTTACAATGGGAAAACCGTCTCGAGCTGGCCGCGGAGGGGCGTCGTTTTTTTGATCTGCAACGCTGGGGAATATTAGAGCCAACGATGAATGCCTACTTTTCAGTAGAAAAAAATAGGTTTAAGTGGCTGGGAGCGGGGCGTTTTACAGCAGGACGTGATGAATATTTTCCGATTCCTCAGCCTCAGATTAACTGGGCGAAAGGAAATTATACACAAAATCCTGGCTATTAGTTCCTAACTATAACGAAACCGAAGTGTGATGATAAAGATATTGATCAAGAATAATGTATTTCCTTGCTGTTTGTCGATACTATTGACATTATGTTGTGCATACCAGATGTGCCAGGCAAATGTGGATCCAGGGAAAATAAATGCATTGATTAAAGCAATTAAAGTTGATAGTATAGGAGGGCAACTTCCCCAATTGAGCTATCAGAAAATTGCGCATCAGGTCGTTAAGGTGCGGGTTTCGGTAGATCTGCCCGAAGATGTGCGCTGCGATGATTGGCGGATCAGAATTTTGCCGGCATTTCAGCCCACATTTCATTGGGCACCACATCTGACACCCTCGGATAGCCATATTATTGCACAGCATGTCTTTAGAGCGCCCATGATGATGCTATCAGATCAACGGAAGCAACTTGTTATTATTCCCGATGTAGATCTGTTGAATAACACTTTAGCCAGAGATTGGTATATGGATATGGATGCGACGAAAAACCAGTTAACACTGGGGCGGTCGCTGGCGCAAGTCGGCGAACATGTTTTGTTCAAACGGAAATCCGGAAATACATACACGCGTGGTAAATTTGAGTTTGCATTTTATGTTCTCGCCTTTGACGATCGGGAAGTAGCAGATAATCCCTTTCGTAGACCGCTGGCTTTCTACTGGAAAAAATGGGGAGCAGGTCTTTTTGAGAAGGGCGAACCAATCTCTGGAGATATGGAAGCCTATGTGCGGCATAGCTATCAATGGGCATTCCAATCCTGGGTCAAGCAGGTATGGCAGTCGTTTGAAATTAATGGAAAAAAAGTGGGCGCACCGACTTTTATTGTCAATACCACACAAAGCCCCAATTATCCTGGGAAAACCAATGAACGGGAGTTCCGTTCCATATGGAATCAGGCCTGGTTCAGTTCTTTACGTTCAGCCGGTGGCCTATATCGTTTTGCAAAGCGGATAGGAGATTCTGAACTCTTGGATAAGGCGAATCTGACCAAGGAACTGGCACTATCCTATCCCAAAAAGAAGGGGTTTTTCTATGGTCTGATTGGAACAGAAATGGAAGAAACTATTGAGGAAGAAGGCGATAAAAAATCCGTTTGGAGTAAAGGTTGGGAACACTATTATTGGGGAAATTCTAATCGAAATCCCTATACCTGGGATGCTCGTAAATCCCCTTTTCATCTTTTGGATATGAGTTGGACCGCGCTACTGATGTTGCGTTGGTACGATGAGTTGGAAAAGGACCCGCGTTTGTTAGCCTATGCCGAAGACTATGGAAAATCTCTGCTTAAAGTACAGACTGCGGATGGGTTCTTTCCGGGCTGGCTTGACCTAGAGACATTAAAGCCTCTTGCTCACCTCAATGATTCACCCGAAAGCGCGTTGTCGGTTACCTTTTTATTGACTCTTTATCGCATGACGCAAAAGGAGGAGTATAAAGTAGCGGCAGTAAGAGCAATGCAAGCTATTATGAAGGAAATTATACCCAATGGGCGCTGGGAAGATTTTGAAACCTATTGGTCCTGTTCGCGTGTTGGTGTCGAAGATTGGGTAGGGAAAAAGGTGTTGCGCAACGACATGTTCAAGCAGAATAATTTCTCTATGTTTTGGACTGCAGAAGCACTATTGGAATGCTATCAAATCACTAAAGCGAAACCATACCTCAAGATTGGTCAACGTACCTTGGACGAACTGTTGATGACACAGGCCGCTTGGCAGCCTCATTTTATTCCCATAAAAGCATTGGGCGGGTTTGGTGTGATGAATGCAGATGGAGAATGGAACGATGCCAGGCAGAGTTTGTTTGCAGAGTTGATTATTCGCTATGGTAAGGAATTGAAGCAAAAGGAATACCTTCAGCGTGGTTTAGCGGCTTTACGGGCCTCCTTTGTCATGATGTACTGTCCTGAAAACCCTAATACCAAAGCACAATGGGAGGAAGCCTGGCCATTTTTTGGAAAAGAGGACTATGGTTTTATGATGGAAAACTATGGTCATGGTGGGGAGACAAATGCTAAAGGTCTGGGCATAGGGGAGTTTACGATCTACGATTGGGGCAATGGAGCTGCAGCGGAAGCCTATAATCGGATATTAGACCATTATGGAATTGATTTTTTACGGGGGAGAGGCTTGTAGTCTTTTGCCAATGTATTGTGGTTAAGAAACAAAAAAAGCCTGCTCAAATGAACAGGCTTTTTTTGTGGTGCCACCTGGGTTCGAACCAGGGACACAAGGATTTTCAGTCCTTTGCTCTACCAGCTGAGCTATGGCACC
>RCUL01000139.1_pt1 | contig 63386 bp, 49 predicted proteins | sample 2167521 | NCBI WGS metagenome assembly RCUL01 (sample SAMN09932745, study PRJNA488358) | compost metagenome | feature: garden; material: soil; isolation source: compost soil in acetic acid-enriched culture | place: Germany: Experimental Botanical Garden Goettingen | collected 2016-01-27
GCGGTACAGGTGAAGCAGGCTCTACTGGCGCAACAGGTGCCACAGGTAATGATGGTGCGACTGGAGCAACAGGTGCCACAGGTAATGATGGCGCGACTGGCGCAACAGGTGCCACAGGTAATGATGGTGCTACTGGCGCAACGGGTGAAACAGGTCTTGTAGGTGCAGATGGCGCAACAGGCGCCACGGGTAACGATGGTGCTACTGGAGCAACAGGCAGTACAGGTGAAGCAGGCTCTACTGGCGCAACAGGTGCCACGGGTAACGATGGTGCTACTGGAGCAACAGGTGCCACGGGTAACGATGGTGCTACTGGAGCAACAGGTGCCACGGGTAATGATGGTGCTACTGGAGCAACAGGCGGTACAGGTGAAGCAGGCTCTACTGGCGCAACAGGTGCCACAGGTAATGATGGCGCGACTGGAGCAACGGGTGCCACAGGTAATGATGGCGCGACTGGAGCAACGGGTGCCACAGGTAATGATGGCGCGACTGGAGCAACGGGTGCCACAGGTAATGATGGCGCGACTGGAGCAACGGGTGAAACAGGTCTTGTAGGTGCAGATGGCGCAACAGGCGCCACCGGTAACGATGGTGCTACTGGAGCAACAGGTGCTACGGGTACTGATGGCGCTACTGGAGCAACAGGTGTTAGCGGTTCAGCAAACTTGATTACATCGATTACTTTAAATTCAGACGCTGACTTAAACGGTAAATTGAGTCAGGGAGAACTTCGAGATATACCAAATACAGTCACTATTGCTTTAGGTGCCGATGCGAAAGTAGGTGATAGCATTGTTGTGAATGGCACTACTTATGTATTAGATTCAACACATATAGCCAACCACACGCTGATTGTCCCTGTAGCTGTTGTCGATGGATTGAATTTCATAAGGGTAGATGCTTTCAATCCTGAAGGACAAACAGACATTGACTTTAAATTCTTTGAAGTGTTAGACGGTAAATACATTGGTGATGTAAATGTCATTAGTGATACTAACGGAAATAACATTATTGATAACAGCGAGCTTAGTGCGGCAGGAGGCACTATAGATGTACGTGTACAGCTTGGTGCAGATGTTCGTGTGGGAGATATTGTTACCCTAACTGGTGAAACTCCTCATGCCGTAACAGCAGCAGATATAACGAAAGGATTTGTAGATTTCCTTGATGTGCCTGTGATTCAAGGACAAAAGGAAACCTTGCAAGTTGATATTTCAACTGGCGCAGGTGTTTCCTTAGACAATACATCGAAGGATATTCAAGTTGATGGTGCTGCTCGGAATATTGTAGAGTCAATTGCTTTCCCTAAAGATGCAAATGCAGATGGAACACTCACAGCTATAGAAATAAATGGTAAAAACTATACGCCTATTAAGATTACATTAGGTGCTGATGCTAAAGTTGGAGATATTGTTGTCGTAAATGGTGACAAATATATTCTGAATGCATCAGAAGTGAATAATAAAACCTTAAATGTCAATGTATCGGTACGGGAAGGCCAAAATCCGATTGAGGTGAGCGCAACTGATGAGTGGGGTAATGTAGACAGTATCTCAGACGTGATCATCGTTGATGCTTTACCACCTGATTCTCCGACAGTGGCTCCAATCGCTATTGATGATATTCCACTACATGTAGGGAATATTGCTAACAACTCGGTGACCAATGATAATCGTCCTGAAATTACAGGTGAAGGTCGAATTGAAGGGGAAATCATTACTCTATATGTCAATAATATAGCAGTAACTGGGATTGGAACACCAATCATAGTACAGGCGGATGGTAAATGGAGCTATACGCCTTCGTTGGGTTGGGTTGATAATAATTATGTAATTACATACACGGTATCTGATAGCAATGGAAATGTTTCGGTTAAATCACCACCGTTGAATTTTGAAATTGATACGGCTGCACCTACAGGAGGTTTAGTATCGATTGATACTCCAATTGCGGGCAATAATGTTGTTGATGCAAGTGAAGCAAGTACAGACATTACTGTAACAGGTACAGTGACTATTCCTCTTGATGCTGTAACAACCGTGATCACAGTTACTGTCAATGGGATAGATTATTTAGCAAATGTTACAGGTAATACTTGGACCGTTGATATCCCAGGAAGCCAGTTTGCAGACGGTGAAGGTAGCGTAAGTGTAGAGGCAGTATTTACAGATACTGCAGGTAATACATCAGTGCCGGCAGTGGATGATGCAGCCTATACTTTAGATATTCCAGCAGTACTGAATGATTCTGTACTTGCAGGAGTTGGTGTAAATCCACCAGTTACAGGTAGTACTGTTAAAACAGGTACAAGCCTAGCTATGGACAGTACCACAGCACCAGTAACGGCAGTTGATGGAAATGGTACATCAGTGCAGTTGACGGTTGGCGGTGTCGCTTTGGTGTGGAGTGGAACTGGTACAGTAGCAGACCCATTTATTGCAACTGCAACAGGTTTTACAGGGCCAGTACTTAGTATCACGATTAATAATAATGGTGATTACATTATTGAGCAAAACCATAGTTTGGATCATAAGTTGGCGGGTGCAGACAAAATCACGATTACTGTACCTGTTCTCGATGGTGGTGCTGCGCATGATGTATTAATACTAGACGTTGTAGATGGTGTTCCTACTGCAGCGACAGATAGTACTGCTAACTTAACACAACAAATCACACAAGGTGCAGATACGTTCGATATCAGTGTACCGCAAACTTACCGTGGCTCTGCTGTTGAAACCTTTGGTGGCGATGTTGAGGGTGCACATGTAAGCAAAGTCACTATTGAAGGCGTTAATTTTACTTATGATGGTACGACAGTCACAACGCCTAATGGCTTTGGTAACTCAGGTGTTGTTGCCTCACATACTGTAACAGATAGTTCAGGGACATCTTTAGTTGTTACTACAGCTCGTGGTGAAACCATTACGGTGAATTTAGACACTGGAAACTATACTGTGGAAGTCACAGGTCAAGGTCTTGCAGTCAATGAGGCACCTGAGGCAAATATTGCAGGGGCTGGCGGCTTACTTGGCGGTGGTATTATTAACGTTGATGCATTAGGTGTGATTGATCTTTCACAAACACAGACCTTTTCAGTTTCAGATGCTAATGAAAACTTGACAAAGGTGAATGTTGAATATGAAACCTCTAATTTGACCTCAGCATTAGATGTACTGGTTACACAGCAGTTGGATAGCGTTGTTGATGGATTAAGAAATATTCCATTGGGAGTGGGAAATCTTCTTGCAAATCTTATAGAAGGGCTTGGGGTAAAACAGCTTGTAGATGTGTTGATTACTAATCCAAGTAGTTTATTGGGTGCACTAACTAGACCGCTTGTTAAACCATTAACTGATTTATTAAACCAAGTATTAAATGGAAAATTAGTATTAGATTATGATGTTCAGCTTGCAACAGAGCTTGGATTGAAAGTCACAGCTGTCGCGGGTGACTATAATAATAATTTTAAAGCTAGCTTAGTTATCGAATCGTTAACTGCTAATGGTGTAGTAGATTCTTTGGCTGTCAATCAGCTATTGGGTACAGTTGAAGCAACAGACAGTGACGGTGGTTTACTTGATTTACTCGGTTCAAATTTGAATTTGCTGACTACTTTAAAACTCCAAGCATTCGATCATGATGGTGCAACAAGCGCTTTAGAGTCCCAAGATTTGACGATTCAGTTAGGTTTGATTACTGATGGAATCCAGTCCACGACCACAGTGATTAAAGATAATGGTTCCAACCTTAATCAAAGTGGCGCGACTACCTCTGTGCAAATCTTTGGTTTGGGGGGTGATGACACCATCACTGGTAGTAACTTTGCAGACATTATTCGTGGTGGTACTGGAAATGACACGATTAATGCTGGTGCAGGTAATGACATTATTATTGGTGGTAAAGGCAATGACACCCTTACAGGTGGCTTAGGTCGTGATGTCTTTAAGTGGGAGTCTGGTGACCAAGGCACGACTGTTACTCCTGCACGAGATACAGTCACCGACTTTGATATTCGTTCAGTTGCCCAAGGTGGAGACATTATTGATTTATCTGGGTTGTTGCCAAATGCAGACCGAGTAGGTACAAGTTCAGTCAACATTGGGGACTATGTATGGTTCGTTGAAGTAGCAGGCAATACAGAAATTCATATCAGCACAGCAGGGAATGGTGGAGTAGATCAAGTTATTGTTCTGGAAGGTGTAACTGGCTTTGTCGGACAGTTCGCGACTCAAGATGAACTGATTTCCTACTTGCTTAAATCTGGAAAATTGGTGATTGGTGAGCAGACTCTTGACCAAGGTACGTATGATTCAATTAAAGCTGATGATCATCTGAATATTGACATTGAAGTCAAAGATGGTGATGGTGATACTGATACGCATAACGTGGACTTAACAGTTGGTAGTTTAGAGGATGCCAATAAATATCAACCAGACTTTGATCCAAATAACGTGGCTCCAGAGATTAGCCTAGAAGTATCTACGCTCTTAGGTCTAATTGGTGTAGATGCGCTGGGCTTACTTGATCTAAGCCGCCAAGCTTATTCGGTTGTCGATGTAAACAACAACTTGCAACGAGTGGAATTGGTTTATCAACCTGTAGTGAATGTCGGCTTAACACGTGCTTACTTTACTGTAAGTGCAGAGTTGGCTGCTGAGCTAGGTTTGAAAGTGACCTCAGTGACAGATGGTGGTTTACTCAATCTACTCGGCTATAGCAATACGTTAATTATTACTGCTCTAGATGGCGGAACCATCAGCAATTTAGCCATCAATGAGCTTTTAGCTGCAGTTGAAATGAGAGCGGAAGATGGAACATTGCTCACAGGTAACTTACTTACTACTAGTGTGCTTGACTCAGTTTCAATGACTGCCATTGATAGCCAAGGTGCCTCTTCATCAGCAAGTGGTGGTAGCTTAATTGATGTGAACTTACTCGATAGTTTCAGCAATGGTGATGCCTTTATTTTCGAAGGTTCAGGTGTTGTTGATAATCTAAACCATTCTGGTGCGGTGGAGGGTGTGCGTTTATATGGTTATGCTGGAAATGACACATTAATAGGTGGGTCAGGCAATGATCTACTGCGTGGTGGTGATGGAAATGATACCCTCATCGGTGGCGCAGGGAATGACTTGCTGATCGGAGGATCAGGTAATGACACACTCACTGGTGGTGTGGGCAACGACACAGCGCTATACGAACTTCTAGATAATTTAGATGCTAGAGGCGGTAATGGCACTGACACTTGGACTGATTTTACGGTTGGTTCAGGGGCAGATAAAATTGATGTCTCTGCATTGCTTGATGGCAATCAGACTGCGACTAATATAGGAAACTACATTTCTGTGACAACTGATGCGAATGGACATGCAGTGATTGCTATTGACCGTGATGGTAGTGGAACGAACTTTACTGTTAAATCAGACCTTTTAGTGCTAGAGAATATTACGGCTAGTTCTTTAGGTGCAACTGCCGAAGATCAACTCAAAACACTATTAAACAATAATCAAATCATATTCTAAATAGAAGGAAATGAATAAAAAGGATGCTTTGTGGGCTTAAACACAAAGCATCTCTTCTCGATGTATTTGATGAATTGGATATAAGTAATAAATGAAAAAGCATATACGCCTGAATATGATTGTAAAAAATGAGGCGCATGTCATCTTAAGATGTTTGGCGTCGGTTAGACCTTGGATAGATTCATGGTGCATTGTAGATACAGGTTCCACCGATGGTACGCAGGACATTATTCAAGATTATTTAAAAGACATTCCTGGGCAGTTATACGAACGGCCTTGGAAAAATTTTGGGTACAACCGTACAGAGGCACTACAATTAGCAGTCTCGGAAGATCTTCCTGCTGCGGATTATCTCTTATTCATTGATGCGGATGAACAGTTACAAGCCGCAGAAGATTTTGTTTTACCTGCACTTACGGCGAGAGCCTATTATTTTCCTGTGATTTATGGAGCTTTGCGTTATCGACGCAATGCAATGATTTCTACAGCTCTAGAGTGGAGTTGGAAAGGTGTATTGCATGAATATCTTCATTCTGAGCAACTACACCGTTGGCAAACATTAGACGGACTTAATATTTTTGTACAGCATGATGGTGCTCGCGCACAGAGTAAGGACACTTATTTAAAGGACATTGTACTACTTGAACAGGGTTTAAAAGATGAACCTGATAATTTGCGCTACATTTTTTATCTCGCCCAAAGTTATCGTGATGCGGGGATGTTTGAAAAGAGCCGAGAGTTCTATTTAAAGCGAGCAGCAGCAGAGGGTTGGGAAGAAGAACGTTGGATGGCACAGCTACGTGCAGCTCAAATGGCTGATCGTTTGGGGTTGGATGAGGGAGTTGTACATCGTGAATATTTAAAGAGTTGGATTGCTAAGCAACATCGTGCAGAACCACTTTACGAGTTAGCTCGTTACCACCGATTGAAAAAAGATTTTGATCTAGCTTGTTATTTTGCAGTTCAGGCAATTAATATTCCTGTACCAGCAGATGGTTTATTTGTAGATGCTAGTGTCTATGAATGGCGGTCATTAGATGAGTTGGCTGTTTCAGCAACCTATTGTAAAACATATAAAAAGCAAGGCCGAGAAGCCATGCATAAATTGCTAACAGAAAAAAAATACCCAAAGACACAGCAAGTGCGCATGTTGGCAAATGAGAAATTTTATAAATGAAAAAAAAGGAAATGATTCGCTCTGAATCAAACTCTGGATCAATTTTTTTAAAGCACAAATGGTCTATTACTGGAAAAAAAACGCATCATGTTTGTATACTTAAGGGTTCTAGTCTTTGGCACTCATCCTTATATTTTAGTTTAGTTTTATTGTTTCCCGCGACATTCGCAAGTGCAAACACAGAGCAACCATCTTCAGTTAAAAGTAAAATCAGTCAAATGTGGCAGCCTAAACCTGATGATCAAGCCAATACGATTAAAATTGGTGATTTCAATCGTTTATTCATCAATACATCGTCAGTCCAAGAGTTACCAAAAATAAGCGCCGCAGTGACGACTGGCATGCCAAGTAGTAGTGTAAGGTCTGTCGCTGTAACAAAAAGAAGTCAACTGGATTTTTTAGATGCGATTCGGCAGGCACTGCAACGTCGCCCTGAAATTACTCAAGGCATTGCGGAAGTTGCTCAGCAGCAAGCAAATATTGATACCGTCAAATCACAATATTTTCCTCAAATTTCCGGAGGATTCAATACTGGCGACTTTACGACAGGAGAGCGTGGCCGACAAGTTTTTAGCATTTCTGCGACACAAATGTTGTATGACTTCGGCAAAATTAAAAGTGCCGTGACGGTAGAGCAAGCGAAACTGATGCAAGATCAGGCGCAGTTATTGCTTGAAATAGATGATATTTCATACCAAGTGGCGAATGCGATTGTGAACATCAAACGTTATGGAGAACTCGTCAAAATTGCAGATCAGCAAATTAGTGGTATTGGTCGTATCGCCGAAATTGCGAGGTTACGTGCACAAGCTGGTATCAGTAGTCAAGCAGACCCAATTCAAGCGCAATCAAATTTAGAAGCTGCACAATCGACCAAGGTGGTTCAGGAAGCTCAATTACATCAATACCAACAAAAACTAAGAACTTTATTGGGCTACGACGTTTCAAGTATAAATGTAAATATGCCAAGTTTTTTAGTTGAAAAAGCAGGGTTATACGATGAAATTGATTTTAATAACGTTTCAAAAATGATGGCAGCGCAAACGGCAGTTCAGATTGCGAAATTTCAGAAGCAACAAACCAAATTAAATGTCTATCCAACGTTAAATATTAAAGGAAGTCTGAGTCAGGCTGTAAATGGTCGTAATCCAAATAATAACGAAGATGATGGTTTTTATAATTCAATAATGCTTGAAGCTTCAAGCACCTTTTTTCAAGGTGGAGCGATTAGTGCGAGAAACCGCGCTGCTAGCTATGCGGAGGAAGCAGCTAAAGCACAAGTAAGTACTGTTTATTTAGATGTATTGGATCAAACTCGTTTGATTCAGACAGAAGTGGAAAGTAAGCAAAAGCAAATGGTGGTTCTTGCCCAACGACGTGAAACTACAAAACGAACTAAAGAACTCTATCAAGAACAATATAAATTAGGAACACGAACTGTTGTTGACTTGCTCAATGCAGAACAAGCAATACATAGCGCAGCTCAGGAAATTGAGGCTGCGCGCTATGATATTTATGCGGCACTGATTCGATACATTGAAATTACTGGACGTAGTAGAGCGGTTTATCAGTTAAATAATACGCCTATTCAGGGGTTTGAGGTGGTGTCATGAGCAGTTCATTGAATTACCAACCATGGCTAAAAGCAGTGCTTCGTATTGCAAAGCATTATCGTATCGAAACATCAGAAGAACAACTTCGTTTGCAACTCAACTGGAATCAAAGTGATTCTATCACGGAGACTCTGACACTCATGACCCGTCAACTGGGGATGAGTCTACGTCAAGTACCATTCAGTCAAGATTTACTCAATCCATGGTTGTTACCTGTCGTTGTCGAGTTATCAGATGGACAAGTCGCTGTAATTGAAAAAGCAGATTCAGATGGCAATATCAGCATCCAGTTCAGTGCTGACGAAGGACTTACACAAACCTATACCATTACGAAACTACAAGAACATATTCGCTTTGTTTATATCATTCGACCTGAAAAATCGGTAAGTGATGTGCGGGTTGATGAATACATCAAGCCTTATGAAGCCAGTTGGTTTTGGGGCATCGTATTACAAGACTGGAAACGTTATATCGACATTATGTTTGCCTCTTTAATGGCGAATATCCTTGCATTAGCAACCGTCGTATTTTCTATGAATGTCTATGACCGTGTCATTCCAGCACAGTCAATCCCAACGTTGTGGGTGCTGGCAGGTGGAGTATTAATTGCGGCAATTTTTGAGTTTTCGATACGCGTTGCACGGGTTTTTTTATCGGACATTATTGGTAAAAGAGCAGATTTAAAAATATCGGATCGGGTATTTGGTCATGCTTTACGCATTAAAAATAAAGAACGCTCAAAATCCACGGGGACATTTATTTCTCAAATTAGAGAATTAGAAGGGGTTCGTGAACTAGTCACTTCAACCACCATTTCAGCAATTGCCGACTTACCTTTTTTCTTAATGTTCTTAGTTGTTTTTTGGCTCATTGGCGGCAATCTGTTTTGGGTCATGCTCGTGGTTGTCCCCCTGATGATTTTACCAGGTCTACTGATTCAAAAGCCTTTAGCAAAACTGGCTAAAGAAGGTATGCGTGAGGGTGCGATTCGTAATGCCATGCTCGTTGAAGTGGTACAGGGTATTGAAGACATAAAACTGCTTAGAGCTGAGTCTCGGTTTCAAAATCAATGGAACCGAATGAATGAAATTTCTGCGGATATTTCTATGCGTCAGAGAAAGTTGGTGGGTGTTTTGAATGCATGGACGCAGAAGATTCAAGGGTTGACCTTTGCTGTTGTCGTGTTAGTGGGTTGTTTTGCGGTCATGAAAGGTGAAATGACAACGGGGGCATTGGTGGCATGTTCAATGCTGTCTTCTCGCATGCTTGGACCTATAGCACAAATCACAGGTGTACTTGGCCGTTTCCAACAGGCAAAAGTTGCAAAAACAGGTCTAGATGAATTGATGAAACGAACGGTTGATCAACCCGATCGGGCGCATTTAATTCATCGTCCTGTGATAAATGGTGATTATGATTTAACAGATGTTAGCTTTAAATACAGCGATGGAGATGAAAAACCTAACTTACACATTGCTAAATTAGTCATAAGACCTGGTGAGAAGATAGCAATTCTTGGACGAAATGGTGCAGGTAAATCGACCCTATTACAGTTGTTATCGGGGATGCAAGAACCCACACAAGGCAAAATTAAACTTGATGGGCTTGAATTAAGACTGATTGATCCTGCAGATGTAAGACGGGATATGGGATTACTCAATCAAAATGCACATCTCTTTTTTGGCACAGTGAGAGAGAATTTGACGCTGGGTGCACCTTTGGCCAGTGATCAAGAAATTTTAAATGTCTTAAAAATTACAGGCGCACTCGATTTTATCCAAGCTAAAAAGGAAGGACTTGATTTTCAAATTTTAGAAGGCGGTACTGGGTTTTCAGGTGGACAACGTCAAGCCTTGTTAATGGCGCGCTTATTGATTTGTCAGCCGAATATTTTACTGCTCGATGAACCAACGTCATTTTTAGATGAAGTCACAGAAAAACAATTAATTGGTCATTTGAAACAATGGTTAAGACCAAAAACCATGATTATTGCAACTCATCGTCGTGCGGTCTTAGAACTTGTTGATCGGATTATTGTGGTGAATGATGGAAAGATCGTGATGGATGGACCACGAGATCAGATTTTAAATCAATCAAAACAACAAAAAACTACTGAGGTGCTGAAGTCATGAGTCAAACAGAGTCTGGTCAAAAAAGCGTTTCTGCTCTTAATTTCCAACCGCCTTTACCCAGTGTTAGCAAGTTCATCTGGATGATTTGTATTGGATTACTTGTTCTGTTGGCTTGGGCATGGTTTTTTGAATTAGAAGAAGTCTCTACGGGTACAGGCAAAGTGATTCCATCTTCTAAAGAACAGTCGATTCAATCTTTAGAAGGTGGCATATTAACCAAGCTGTATGTCAGTGAAGGGGAAATTGTAAAGCAAGGACAAGTTCTAGCACAGCTTGATCCAACGCGTTTTGCTTCAAATGTAGGTGAGTCCGAGTCACTCTTAATTGCGTCAAAAGCGACTGCTGCACGACTTCGTGCGGAGGTCAACGCTACTCCCTTGGTGTTTCCAGAAGATGTGCTAAAAATTCCGAAGCTAGTTAGTGAAGAAACTGCATTATATCAATCTCGCCGTTCAAATTTAAATGATTCGATATCTGGCTTAAGTCAGGCTTTGGTTTTGGTGGAACAGGAACTTGCGATGACAGAACCTCTTGTCGCAAAAGGGGCAGCCAGTGAAGTAGAGGTACTTCGTTTGAAACGAGAGGCTAATGACCTTCGAAATCAGATGAACGATATCCGCAATCAATATTATGTTAAAGCACGGGAAGAATTGGCCAAAGCAAATATTGATATTGAAACTCAAGCACAGGTAATTAAAGGCAAAACGGATACCTTACAGCGCACTGTTTTTAAGTCACCTGTACGGGGCATTGTCAAAGAAATTGATGTCATGACCATTGGTGGGGTTATTCCACAGAATGGAAAATTGATGACCATCGTTCCTTTAGATGAACAGCTTTTAATTGAGGCCCGCATATCGCCACGCGATATTGCTTTTATCCGGCCAGATCAAGATGCTTTGGTGAAAGTGACCGCCTATGATTATTCAATTTATGGCGGTTTGCATGGAAAAGTGACGGTCATTTCACCAGATACAATACGAGATGAAGTCAAACAAGATCAGTTTTATTACCGTGCTTATATCCGTACAGACTCTGACAAACTCATCAATAAGCAGGGTAAACAATTTAATATTACACCGGGTATGGTGGCAGTCGTGGATATTAAAACAGGGCATAAGACAGTGTTGGACTATTTAATTAAACCGTTTAACAAAGCCAAAGAAGCACTGCGTGAACGCTAATATCCATCTACTTTGTTTAAAACAATAAAAAAGCCAATGATGACATCACATGCATTGGCTTTTTTATTAAGTTGCTGGTTTTAAATAAGAATAAGAGCTGAAAATTTGCCTGAAATAGACTCTGTTTTGAATCATTTAAGCTTTGGTTTTGGTCGAAACCCAACAGAGTAGAGCACCAAGACAAACCATCAACGCACTTTGCCAAAAACTGAAAGTTAAATGCGTACTTAAAATGAAGGCGGAAACTACAGCGGAAAATACAGGAATAAAATACGACGCAGCAGCCAATAGTGTGACATTGCCATGCAATATACCAATATTCCATGCGCCATAGCCCATACCCATTGCAAAGGCTGCGAGGACTAAATAAATGGTGGGTTGCAGTTCAAAACTCAAAGTGCCTTCACCTAACAACAACCATTTAACCCACAGTACAATTGAAACTAAAATGAAAAATAGCGTCACCCCATTTTTACCATTCGCCATTTTTGCGGTGAGGGTGCAATAAGACGCCCAAAGTACAGTACCGAGCAATGCCAAACCATAGCTTAGAGGGTTATTTTGAACATTGCTTAGCATGCCTTTAAAGCTTAATCCTTGATCACCGCCCAGCACCCAACAAATACCGATCAGCGAGATAAAAAAGCCGGGTACGATGAGAAAATTAGCTTTTTGTTTATTAAATACAATCGCAAAAATGATAGTAAAGGTCGGCCACAGGTAGTTCACCATACCAACCTCGATGGCTTGTCGGCTACTGGTTGAGTAACCAATGGACAGGGCAAGGCAAATTTCATAAGAGACAAACAGCAAGCTCCCCCAAACCAGATAGCGAAGAGGAAATTCTTTTAACCGAGGCCAACCAAATAAGAGCAGCAAAAAAACAGAGGCCAATGAGTAAATGAGGGCAGCTCCACCAATTGCTCCAAAGCTGTTGCTCACTTCTTTAATCAGAGCAATAATTAAACTCCATAATAGAATGGCAGCCAGACCAATCCATGTTGCTTTCGTCGAGTTCATTTTGTTTGTAGTCTTTAACATATTCATTTAATTTGTAAATTCTGTTTAGCATTTCCATAGTTTGGTTTAAAAACAGATTCACAGTGCAATTTTTAAGTCTACTGAGCGCCGCCGACATTATACGGAAAAATGGTGGTCAGTCGCTTATATACCTGATGATGAATCACGTGAATTTACTCCATATCAAGGGGCTGTTCATGCTGCTTGAGAATATTTGCCAAACTTTGTACAGCACACTCCATTTGTATCAACTCAAAATCTCCTAAACCCAGCACTAAACCAGAGCGTTTACGTTCTAAGGAAAAGGTTGGCGAAACCGCTTTAATCGCAATACCAGCATCTAATACAGCTTGAGCAATTTTCCGATCATCCATGTAATCTGCAAGCCATAGCACCATATGCATGCCTTGATCTCCAACTTGTAAATAGCCTAAGTGTTTTGGAATATAACGTTCAATCATGTCAATCAAATATCGACGGTTTTCTGCATAGACATTACGAATCCGTCGAATATGACGTTCTAAATAACCTTCTTGAATAAAGGCAGCCAAAACATGCTGATCAGCAGAGGGAGGATGACGGTCGATCAAAACACGTAATCCACAAAAAGGGGCGACCAACGCTTTGGGAAGTACGGCATAGCCGAGTCGCAGTGATGGGAACAGCACTTTGCTAAATGTCCCTAAGTAGATGACTTGTTCAGGTGCTAACCCTTGCAAGGCAGGAAAAGGCTGGCCACTGTAGCGCAGTTCACTGTCATAATCGTCTTCAATAATCCAAGCGCTTTGCTGTTTGGCCCACGTGAGCAATGCTGTGCGTCTAGATAAACTCATCGGCATGCCAATTGGGTATTGATGAGAAGGAGTTACAAAGGCAGCACGGGCATTGGGCGCGAGGTTTATACCTGTATCGACTTGAATTCCTTCTTCATCCACGGGAACACGAACAACGTGTAAGGGTTGTATTGAGTTTTCTAGTAGAGCAGTTGTACCTCGGTAGGCAGGGTCTTCGATCCAAACTTGATCTTGTGCTTTAAATAGAATCTGACTACAGATATATAGAGCCTGTTGGATGCCACTGGTAATCACTATTTGCTCAGGTTCACAGTGTACAGAGCGAGAGCGTCGTACATAGTCAGCAATTGCAACACGTAAGGAAAATACACCTTGTGGGTCATCATAACCAGAGGGTGCACCTACTCCTCGAGCACGGTAGCGGTTGCCAAATTTTCTCCAAATATCATTCGGTTGGGTGCGCCCAACAGGTACAGAGATTGCAAAAGGAAGATGGGGAAGCGGTTTAAATTCTTTCAATACTTCAGCATAGGCCTGAGCTGCGGGTGTTAGCTGACCGTGAGTAGGCTGAGTATTTCTCCGCTCCTGAGTTTGCTGATACTTTGAATGCGATAAGGCATCTGAAACGAAAGTGCCTTGGCGCGAACGTGCTTCTAAAACCCCTTCAGCTAAGAGTTGATCATACGCTTCAATTACGGTGCCACGCGAAACACTTAATGTCATCGCCAATTCTCGCGATGAAGGTAAGGGATCTCCCGCTTGTAAATCACGATTTTGTACCGCGTGTCGCAAGGCTTGAATCAGCTGGGCGGCTATTTGTCCCTGTATTTTATTGAGTTTTGCGATAGAGGGAAGTTCTACGACTTTTGCTATTCTTGCCATAATTCTGGTCTACTCAAAGTAATATAAACTGGTACTTTTTAATAATCCAATTAAACCTGAAAATTTACAACAACAAATATAGCAACAGTGAGTTTAAGGAGGTTGTGCCATGTATATTCCAGCAGATTTTGAAGTGACTCAAATAGCTGAGATGCACCAGTTGATGCGTAATGTTCCATTGGGAATTTTATTTACACATGGGATCAGTGGTTTAGACGCGAATCACTTACCCTTTGAGTTACAAGCCAATAATACTGAATTTGGAATATTACACGCTCATGTTTCTCGAAGTAATCCTATTTGGCAAGACCTGAAGAATGGCGATGATGTGCTGGTGGTCTTTCGAGCTGGGGATGCGTATATCTCACCGCAGTGGTATCCCAGCAAACAAGAGCATCATCAGCAAGTACCGACATGGAACTATCGAGTGGTACATGTTTATGGTCGTGTGACTATTCGGGATGATGAATGTTATGTACGCGGTGTGGTGGCACGTTTGACACGAACTCATGAAGCGACACAACCTGAGCCGTGGAAAATGTCAGATGCCCCGAAGGACTATATTGAACCCATGCTAAAAGCAATTGTTGGGATCGAAATCGAAATTACTCAGTTGCAAGGCAAGTTGAAACTCGGCCAAAACAAAGAGCATCGAGATGTTCTTGGTGTGGAGAATGCACTGACAAAAGCAGGACAGGCTGAGATAGCGGATGCGATGCATTTGATTGCCGCATCAAAAATCAACTCGATCTAGCCACAGATGATCCAACTTAACGAATTGAAATATAAGGAGTGAGCCATGCAGTGTTTAAATCCTGTGGTTTTACAGGGTGAGAGAATTATATTAAAACCGCTTGAGTTTGAACATGCATCAGCACTGTGTGATGCAGTGCGTGATGGCGAGTTATGGAAGCTGTGGTATACCCGTATTCCTTCGCCTGAGCAGATGACTGCTGAAATTCAACGCCGTCTAGATTTACAGCAGCTGGGCAGTATGTTGCCATTTACGGTTGAAGAACGAGACAGTGGTAGGCTGTTAGGAATGACGACTTTTATGAATATCGAAGCCGAGCACCGCCGTGTTGAAATTGGCTCAACATGGTATAGCCAGTCTGTGCAGCGTAGTTATGTCAATACGGAGTGTAAAAATCTTCTGCTTTCGCATGCATTTGATACTTTGAATTGTATTGCAGTTGAGTTCCGTATGTCTTCTTTTAATTTTAAAAGTCGGGCTTCGATTGAACGTTTGGGAGCAAAATTAGATGGGGTACTTAGAAGCCATCAAATTGTGCAGAACGATATTTTAAGAGATACGTATGTGTACAGTATTTTAAAAAGTGAATGGCCTGCAGTGCAGCAGCATTTGAGGGTGCTCTTAAACAAGTAATCAAGTTTTGTCGATCTGATTGCTTTTAGCCGAGAAAAATAATGTATAAAAAGCGGCATTATTTTCATCTGAAAATAATGCCTTAGATGTACAAGTAAATGATCAGTGATATTTGACCTAAATTTACCAGTCGTATTTCAGACCCACTCTAAAATTAGTTGGTGCACCATAATAACTGTTGGTAGTGGATAAATGATATTTCTCATTGAACAAGTTGTTTAAATTGAAATTCACTAACAGATTTTCATTGATTTTATAACGTGCCATCAAGTCAACCAATGCATAGCTGTCTTGCGTGAATCGAGCACCATTGGGTCCGCCATCTTGATAAATTTCACTTTGCCAGCGAAGGCCGCCACCTACTGTTAAAGCTTCATCAAGATAAGGCAGGGTATAAGTGGTAAATAATTTAGCGGTATTGTTTGGGATATTTGTATTTAAGTTTTTGCCATTTTTGTCCTGAGAGAGATTGCGTGAAAAACTTGCAGAAAGTTGCCAAGTATCGGTCAGTTTGCCTGTAGTTTCTAACTCAAAGCCGCGGCTTTTTGTACCAGATTCTGTACGGTATGCTTGAGAGCCATTTGGTGCAGTTTTCCCCTCTATTGCAATACTTTTATTGTCTTCTTGGGTTTGATAAATGGCAGCACCGAAGTTTAGTTGGTTATCAAAGAATTCACCTTTAATCCCCAGCTCTGTGCTATTTCCTACCAGTGGATCGATATAGCTACCTGTGATGGTTTGCTTGTCTTGTGGTAAGAAAATATTGGTATAACTTGCATAACTTGTCCATTGCTCTGTTAAGTCATAGGTTATACCAACATAAGGAATGAGTTTGTTCTTTTCTTCACGTTTTGAAGAATCCAGAGTTTGACTTGAGGCAGTGTAGTCTTTATCTGTACGTTGCCAATTTTCTAAACGTGTTCCTAAAATCACTGCCAGTGGATCTGCGAGTTTCAGACGTACTGCACCAAATACAGATTGGCTTTTCTCATCATTGCTGTACCATCCACCAATCATTGTTTCGGGGCGAGTTGGGGTATGTCCATCCCATGCAAAGATGTTATCTAGTTCCCCATCCCATGCGTAGTTATTATTCCAGCTTGAATAGGTTGGACGTTTATTTTTACTTGTGGTGTAGGTGGTGCCTAAAACCATTTCATGGGTTTGGTTAAATAAGTCAAACGAGCCATTTAAAGTTAAGTTAAACAGGTCTTGAGTGGGTTCATAATCCCAGCGAGTTGCATAAATCATAGCTCCTGCGCCTGTTTGCTTATCAATACCACCTGAATAGACATAACCAACCACTTCATCAGAAGCGGTAATGGTTCTTGAGGCAACACCTTTAAGTTTCCAACGTTCATTAAATTTGTGTTCAATATCAGCAAAATATGCAGTTGTTGTACGATTTGAGTAGGTCCAATCAGCAGCATTTGAGTCCGAGCGTGACCAATCAATTAAAGTACCATCGGTATAAAATGAAGGTAAACCACCACGGGCAATACCTGAAATATCCATCTGTTGGTAGCTGACACCTAAACTGGCTTTGGTTTTTTCTGTGAGGTCTGCCTCAACAACACCATAGGCAATTTTACGTTCTTCACTATAGCGGTCGATATAAGAGTCACCCGTTTGATAGGCTAAAACGGTACGTCCACGAATCGTGCCTGCTTGGTTTAATGGAGATGAGACATCGACATCGGTACGATAGGTGTCCCATGAACCTGCGCTAGCGCTGACAGAGGCTTTAAAGTCTTGTAAGGGTTTCTTACGTACCATATTAATACTTGCACTGGCAGAGCCTGCACCTGTCATTAAACCATTGGCACCACGTACCACCTCAACACGGTCAAATAAAGCAGTGTCCTGACTTTGGAAAATACTACTATATGAACTCATCAGCTTTACGCCATCGAGCAAATAGTTATCAACCGTTTGACCACGTGCATAAATAGGCGAATTATCACTGCCGATGTTACCGCTTTGGTTAATAGTTAAACCTGCGGCCTGTGAAACAACATCGGTCAATTGCGTCAGGTTTTGATCTTCCATTTGTTGGCGGGTAATGACACTCACCAATTGTGGCGTCTCTTTGAGTGAAAGTGCCAAACCCGTCGATGCTGTGGTGGCTTTGGCTGTATAAGAACCCGAGCCTTCAGTCGTTAAGTTATCGCCTGAGTTTGCTTTTAAAGAAATAGTTGCGAGCTGAGCAGTTCCATCTGCACTGGTCACTTGACTACTGTTTGCACGCGAAGCGTTATTGGCTTGACTATGAATGGCTTCAAGTTGAACTTCTCTTGTTTGAGCTTGAACTCGTTGTTTTGCTTGAATACTATAACCGCCATTGTTGACTTTTACTGCAACCAAAGCATGAGGTTGTAATAATGCAGCCAATGCTTGATCGACTGCATAATTACCTTTCAGCGACTTAGCTTGCAAATTTGAGAGGGTCTTTGAGTCATAGCTGATGGTTGTCCCTGTTTGGATTGCGAGTTGTTTTAGCGCCTCATCTAAAGGGAGTTGAGTAATATTCACAGGATACGTTGTGGCAGCATAAACAACAGTAGTAGCGAAGCTTCCTGCCATCAGTGGCATGCCCCATAAAACTGCGCGAATAGCCATCGCTAATCTACTTTTTGCCTGATAATCCTTCATGCGGTGTTCTCGACTGGGAGTGTATTTCTGTATAAGTCGAGTCAGCTCAAAAAAAGGGTCAAATTTTTATCTTTTTTTTATTTTTAATAAATAAGCACTGTAATAATCCAATTCAAGCTGATGGGTATAGGCCAAGTTCTCTAGACTTTGCTTTGGGTTTTTTAATGAAAATACCCCTGAAACACGAACTTTTTCTAACTCAGGATCGATAAAATAAGTTCCATTTTGATAACGATACAATTCATCCAATACTTTTTTAAGTGGCCATTGTTCTACGACCAGTAAGTGTTGTGTCCAATAGGGTTGGTCATTTTGAAGCGGGTTGATGACTGAAATTGAACTGGCATCAAAACTGGTACGTTGACCTTGCTGTAAAAGTTTTCGTGTAGTTGTTTCAGCAGGGTATAAAGCTACTGAGTGTTCATAAACTTTAACTTTAGTGCGATGTCGGTCTTCTTGGCGAACGGTAAATTGCGTACCCAGTGCTTCAATTTTGCCATCTTGGGTCATAACCATAAATGGGCGATGTTGCGGATCTTTTGCCGTCTGAATATAAATTTCGCCTACCACCAATTCAATTTGCCGAGTTTGTTTTGAAAAGTCGACATTCACATAACTATTACTGGCTAAAATCAGCTTCGTGCCATCTGCCAAAGGCACCGTTTTAATTTCACCCACTTGGGTGTGGTAATCGGCTTGCCACTTTGCCCAAGACATACTATATGCACTTAAACCAAGGACTAAAAAGCCTGATAGCCCAAACAGCATATTGTGTTTTAAAGAAGTATTAAATTTTTGCTTAGACTCTACTAATGCATCAGGTTGGAAAGAGGAAGGTAAACCCGATAAACCTTGTGTAAAACGTTCGATCTGCGAAATAGCTAAAGCATGTTCCTTACTTTCAGACTTCCATTGCTCAAATTGCTGTAGTTGTATTTCGGTGATTTCCCCAGAATGAATCAGTACCAGCCAATCAGCGGCTGCATCTAAGATACTTTCAGGAAGGGGAGAAGGCTGTGACATAGGGGGATAAGGAAATCGATTAGTCGGTTGGATTATAAAGACTTATACAGGCTAAAAAAGCCTGCTTCATATCTCTTTTTACCGTTGCTTCAGAAATATTCAGCTTTTCACTAATCGCTCGATAGGTCAGACCATCTAACTGAGACAATAAAAAGACTTGAGATGTACGCGTCGGTAGTTTCTCAAGCATACGATGAACCTGATACAAGGTTTCTCGAATGCACACCTCATGTTCTGCCGAAGGGTAGTAGTTTTCTGGTAGCTGTGCCAACGCATCTAAATACAACCTTTCAACATGCTGATGCCGCCAGTGATCAATGATCACATGTTTAGCAATACCCATGAGCCATGCTTGAGGCTCTTTAATTTTTTCAAAACAATATTCACTTTTCAGAGCACGATAAAACACTTCCTGACTCAGGTCTTCAGACTGATGGTGGTGTTGCAGTTTGTGTTTGAACCATGACAACAAGGTTGTTTGATGGGTATTGTAGAGATGGCTAAACCACAATTTTTTTTGGACATTTAAGTTCATATTTTTAACTCATGACCCTAGAAAAATATCCTGAATCTCAGCAGTAAAAGTGGGATAAAGAAATGAAAGGTTGAATATTAATGATAATCATTATTAAATGCAATTACAAATCGCAACATTTAGCGTGAGCTGTTTTTTGTTTTCATTCGTCTTATTAATAGATATGCGTGATTTGTGATAGGAAGTTTCAATTTTTTAAATACTTAATTTGATCAAATTTTAAAAAAATGTATGGATCTTCCGATTTTTAACAGTATGTGTTGGGCGAGAATTTTTTGTAATGAATAGGAAATGTAATGAGTGAGCCATTGAACAATAACAACCCAACAAAACATTTTCTTCATCGTCGAACACTTTGGATTGGATTCATCATTGTCATTTTATTGTTAGGTATGGGAGGGCTATATTGGAAAAAAGCTATGTCTCAACCTAGCGAAGAATATAGTCAATGGGATAAACCTGTGCCTGTACGTGTCGTTCCTGTACAGCGACAAGACTTGCAGGTGGAAATTAAAGCCATTGGGACAGTCGTTCCGACCCATACAGTGAATGTGCAAACTCAGGTTTCGGGTGTTCTCAAGCAAATTTATTTTAAAGAAGGTCAGACTGTCCAGAAAGGGCAACTTCTTGCTCAAGTTGACCCTGCACCATTTCAAGTGGCTTTGGCACAGGCAGAGGGGACACAACAGCAAAACTTAGCTCAATTAAGAAATGCAGAAACAGAGTTAGCACGTTATCAACTGCTGTTTAAGCAAGATTCAATTGCTAAACAACAAGTTGAGCAACAGCAAGCTTTAGTCAATCAGTTGAAAGGGCAAATACAGGCCAATCGAGCTGAGGTTGATGCAGCCAAATTACAATTGTCTTATACCAAAATTTATTCACCGATTAATGGACGAGTTGGTTTTCAGCAGAAAGATGCGGGTAATTTAATTCAAGCTAATGATATGACAGGTTTGGTCAGCATCACCCAAGTTCACCCTATTTATGTGCAGTTTTCAGTTGCTGAACATGATTTGGCTCATTTGCGTAACAACATGAAACAGGGACATCAAGTACCCGTTAAGACATGGAATAAAGCAGAACAAAAGCAACTTGCGGTTGGGCATGTACAAGCTTTGGATAACCAGATTGACGCCAATACAGGCACATTAAAGATCAAGGCTATTTTTGATAATCGTGATGATGTTTTATTTCCCAATCAGTTTGTTAATGTTCGTTTAAATGCGCATACCGTTCAAGATGCCATCAGTATTCCAAGTGACGCCGTGCAACATGGGGCCAAAGGCACTTATGTGTATATCGTCAATCCGCAGAAAAAAGCAGAAATTCGTATGCTCACCCTTGGTTTAAGTTCTAATGGGCAGATTCAAGTTTTAACAGGCTTAAACGGTACGGAGCAGGTGGTTTTAGAAGGGATTGACCGGCTTGCAGAAGGCAAAGAAGTTCAAATGGTCTCGGATCAACCTGAAGCGATGGCCACATCAAAACCTGCTGTTGGATAAGACATGAATATTTCAAAGTTCTTTATTGTCCGTCCAGTTGCAACCACGTTGTTGATGCTGGCATTGCTGTTTAGTGGATTATTGGTTTGGCGGCTTTTGCCAGTGTCAGCCTTACCACAGGTCGACTATCCGATTATTCAGGTTTATACCTTTGAGCCTGGGGCAAACCCCGACACGGTACAACGGACTATCACCGCACCGCTTGAACGGGAAATGGGCAAAATTGCGGGCTTAAAGCAAATGTCTTCGCAGAGTTCTGTCGGAGCATCTGTCATTACCTTACAGTTTGAGTTAAGTGCTGAACTGGGTGTAGTGGAGCAAGAAGTACAATCTGCACTAAGTACTGCCAGCAGTAAATTGCCAAGTGATTTGCCAACGCCACCTGTATATCGAAAGGTCAATCCAGCCGATGTACCTGTCATTACATTAGCGATTAGTTCACAGACTTTACCCCTTACCACGGTCTATGACATGGTGGATACTCGGGTGGCACAAAAGCTGTCTCAACTCACGGGTGTGGGTATGGTGAGCCTTGCTGGTGGGCAACGGCCAGCAATACGGGTGCAAATGAATCCTGCTGCGCTTGCCGCTTATAAAATGAGTGCCGAAGATGTCCGCACCGCAATCAATGCTGCCAATGCCAGTCAACCCAAAGGCAGTTTTGATGGGCCCTATCGCAGTATCATGCTGGATGCCAATGATCAAATTCGTTCAATTGGTGATTATGAAAACCTCATATTACGCTGGAATAACGGTGCGCCGATTCGATTAAAAGATGTGGCACAGGTGATTGAAGGCAGTGAAGACCGCTATATGGCGGCATGGGCAGACAGTCAAGCCGCCATTTTGGTGAATGTACAGCGTCAACCGAATGCCAACGTGATTCAAGTGGCCGATCAGATTAAACAGCTGTTGCCTGAGCTGCAAAAGAACCTACCCGACAATGTCAAAATTCGAGTACTGACCGACCGTACTGAGAGTATCCGTAGTTCGATCCACGATGTGCAAAAGGAATTGGTTTTTGCAGTTTGTTTAGTGGTGATGGTGACTTTTCTCTTTCTAAGAAATTTATCAGCCACCATTATTCCGAGTATTGCTGTTCCACTGTCGATCATTGGTACCTTTGTACTGATGTATTTTTTAGGTTTTTCAGTCAATAACCTGACCTTAATGGCGCTGACCATTGCCACAGGTTTTGTGGTGGATGATGCGATTGTGATGTTGGAAAATATTGCACGACATCGTGAAGCTGGTGAAAGCCTGATGCAAGCGGCACTCAAAGGGTCGAAAGAAATAGGTTTTACGCTCATTTCTTTAACCATTTCATTGATTGCTGTTCTCATTCCACTGTTGTTTATGGGCGATGTGGTGGGCCGATTGTTCCATGAGTTTGCAGTGACTTTGGCAGCTGCCATTGCAATTTCTCTAGTGGTCTCTTTAACCTTAACGCCGATGATGTGCGCTTATTTGCTCAAAGGCAAAGCGTCATTAAAAGAAACAGAGCATCAAACTTCAGCCAATAGGTGGAGTCTGGATGGCATCATTCAGCAGTATGGAAAAGCTTTGCAATGGGTGTTTCAGCATCAAACCCTGACATTGGCTGTCATGCTCATTACAGTGTTATTCGCAGGTTTTTTGTATTGGATGATTCCGAAAGGCTTTTTCCCTGTGCAGGACAGTGGCGTTATTCAAGTGGTGACCGAAGCACCAGACGATATTTCATTTCAAGCCATGAGTGAGCGTCAGCAAGCACTAGCGGCTGAAATTTTAAAAGATCCAGCAGTTGAAAGCCTATCTTCGTTTATTGGTATTGATGCCAATAACCCGAAACTTAGTAATGGGCGAATTTTAATTAACTTAAAATCACATGCTGAACGAGAGGGTGCAGATCAAGTCATGGCACGTCTGCGTGGAGAGTTGGGCCATGTTCAGGGGATCCAAGCTTGGATGCAACCTGTGCAGGAGTTAAGTATTGAAGATAAAATTAGTCGAACTCAATATCAGCTCAGTTTGACGGCAGCAAAAAACACAGATTTAGCGTTATGGACACCTGTCTTGGTAGATGCTTTACGCCAACAAGTTGAGTTTGCAGAAGTGAGCAGTGAAAACGGCGGGCAAGGTTTACAGGCGTATATTGATGTCAATCGAGATGCAGCAGCGAGATTCGGCTTAACAGTAGAAGACATTAGTTTGGCTTTGCAAAATCTATTTGCACAGCGACAAATTGCAACTCTATATACCCAGTCGAATCAGTACCGCATTGTGCTAGAGATGGCGCCAGAGTTAACTCAAGGTATACAAGCTTTAGAGCAAACCTATATCCATAATGCCAGCGGAGAGCCGATTTTACTCAGTTCTGTGGCAAGCATTGTGCAAAAGCGTGTTCCGATTATTTTACAGCAACAAGCTCAATTTCCTGCCAATGGTATCTCTTTCAACCTTGCAGCAGGCGTGGCCTTGGGAGATGCCATCCAAGCCATTAAACGTGTAGAGCAGCAGCTCAATTTACCTGCAGAAGTTAAGCTTCAGCTACAAGGGGCTGCTGCTGCATTTGAAAACTCGCAAAAGCATACCTTTTGGTTGGTGATCGCAGCGATTGTGACCATGTATATCGTGCTTGGGATGTTGTATGAGAGCTTTATTCATCCCATCACTATTCTTTCAACCTTACCATCTGCGGCAATAGGGGCTTTATTGGCGCTGTTTATGGTAGGTCGACCACTCGATATGATTGCTTTAATCGGCATTATTTTATTGATTGGTTTGGTGAAGAAAAACGGCATCATGATGGTGGACTTTGCCTTGGCAGCACAGCGCCAAGATGGTCTTTCACCTCAGCAAGCGATTTATCAGGCGGCGTTGATGCGATTCCGCCCCATTTTAATGACGACATTGGCGGCATTGGTCGGTGCTATTCCACTCATGTTAGCATCAGGTTCTGGAGCTGAATTACGTCAGCCTCTGGGGATTGTCATGGTTGGTGGTTTGATTTTAAGTCAGGTACTGACGCTATTTACTACGCCTGTGGTTTATTTGTTTTTTGATCGTTTACAGCATGTTGTTCAAAAGCCGAAGCTACCTTTAGCTGAACTTGATGAAACAAGGAGCGAGTTTTGAAGTTACTCTCTGCTTTGGTTCATCGTCCTGTTACTAGTGTGTTATTGGGCATAGCGATTGTATTGCTTGGCGTATTGGCGTATTTCCGCTTACCTGTGGCATCCTTACCTCAGGCAGATATTCCGACCATCGTGGTGCGGGCCAGTTTACCTGGGGCAAGTCCTGAAAGTATGTCGGCGACGGTTGCAACACCTTTAGAACGGGCTATGATGGGCGTTTCTGGGGTAAAAGCAATTAACTCTTCCAGTAGTCAAAATGCAACGCAAGTGACTTTGCACTTTGACTTAGATACCGATATCAATGAGGCGGCACGAGAAGTACAGGCGGCCATTAATGCTGCAATGTCGCAACTTCCATCAGGGATGCCTAGCCCACCTGAATATTTCAAGGTTAATCCCAGCCAAAGCCCAATTTTTTATTTAGCATTGAGTTCAGAGCATTTATCTGCGGGTAAATTATATGAAATTGCCAGCAATCAACTCCAGCCTAATCTTGCGCAGATGAGTGGAGTTGGTGAGGTTGAAATTGATGGCGCGTCTATGCCTGCGGTGCGGATCACTTTAAATCCGAATGCACTCATTGCACAGGGCGTTTCATTGGAACAAGTCCGTACTGCAATTGAAAAAAGTAATACAGTACAAGCGTTGGGCGTGGTTGAAACCGATCAACTTCGTTGGCAAGTTGCACTGTCAAACGATTTAAAACAGGCGCAAGATTTTTCAAACTTGGTAATTCATCGTAATGCTCAAGCAATCGTACGTTTAAAAGATGTGGCTGAGGTGCAAGATTCTGTTGAAAACCGCTACGTCAGTGGTTTTCATAATGGTCAACCTGCGGTGATTATCAAAATCAGCCGTCAACCCAATGCCAATACCGTGGCGACCATTGATCAGATCAAAGAAAAACTGCCTGAATTAAAATCACTCATACCCGCAGACGCTCAACTGACTACGGTGATGGATGGTTCTGAAATCATTCGCGCAGGCTTAGCGGAAGCCCGCGATACGCTGTTGTTTTCCATGCTGTTGGTCATTATTGTCGTTGCTTTAATGTTAGGGCGTATGCAAAGTGCTCTTGTGCCGAGTATTGCCATGTTGGTGACCTTAGTGGGGGCTTGTGGTTTGGTGTATTTGGCAGGCTTTTCGCTCAATAACCTCTCCATTATGGCGGTGATTGTCGCTATAGGATTGGTGGTGGATGATGCGATTGTGGTGCTGGAAAACATTGAGCGTCATATTGAGCAGAGAGACTCTCCTGTACAGGCTGCCATTAAAGGGATTCAGGAGGTGGGGCTGACTTTAGTGGCCATGAATTTGGCTTTGGTGGTGATTTTCATTTCAGTGCTGTTTATGGGCGGTGTGATTGAACGGCTTTTCCGCGAGTTTTCACTGACCTTAGTTTTTATTGTGGTGTTATCGGTTTTTGTTTCCTTGGTACTGACACCAAGCTTATCTGCACGTTGTCTAAAACCGCTAGAGAGCTACCAACATCAGCCTTTATATCAATTTAGCCATCGTTGCATGCAGCAGTTCACTCATGCTTATTTAACATCTTTAAAATGGATGCTAGCACATGGCTATGTCGTGATTTTATTTTGGTTGGGTGCGATAGGTGCTTCATTCTATATCTATCAACACCTTCCTAAACGGGTATTGCCTGAGCAAGATACAGGACGAGTTGAGGCTTTTATTCGTGGTGATGACGGGTTTTCCTTTCAAATTATGCAACCCAAAATTGCAGCCTTTAGTCAAAGCTTGTTAAGTGACCCTGCTGTAAAAGATGTGGTTGGCACCTCAGGCGGAGCAGGTGGAACCACCAATTCTTTTTTCATGGTGAGTTTAAAACCCAAAGCAGAGCGTGAGGGGCAAAGCTCACATGCCATTGTCGAGCGTATGAAACAAAATGCGCCGTGGCAGGCTGGGGCAATTTTCTCAGCACGTGTGGAACAAGAATTAGAACTGGATGATCCTTTTTCAGGTGGCAGTGGCCAAGATTATATGCTGTTGCTACAGTCAGATGATGTTGCACAGCTGCGCCAATGGGTACCGAAAGTCGCGCAGGCCATGCAAAAACTGCCTGAACTTGAGGAAGTGGAAACCATGGGGGATGAAGGTGCACAGCATGTCACCCTAGATGTAGACCGTGAAGCGGCACGCCGTTTGGGCGTTGATATTGAAAGCATTTCGAGTGTACTGAACAACTCATTTTCACAGCGCCAGATTTCAACCATTTATGATCAAACCCAACAGTTTCATGTGGTCATGGAAGTAGATAAACACTTCACGGAACATCCTGAATCCTTAGCAAATGTACAAGTTCCTAATAAAGATGGACAAGCTGTGCCGCTACGTAACTTTGCGACATGGTCTTATGGAATTACCAATGATCGAGTGTATAGACGTAATCAATATGCCGCGATGGGTATTGGCTATGTGGTGAAACAGGGATATAGCTATGAACAGGCCGATGCCGCGATCCGATCTGTCTTAACTGAAGTGATGTTGCCAAACAACGTTTTTATGACCACGGATAAAGACGTAGAAGCAGAAAGTTTACAAGCGGGCTTAAGTACTCCCTTACTGATTCTTGCAGTAATTTTGTTGATTTATATCGTGCTTGGGGTGACCTATGAAAGTGTGGTTCATCCGTTAACGATTTTATCGACTATACCCGCTGTAGCTTTGGGCGCACTGTTGACCTTATGGATATTTAATTTTGAGTTTACCCTGATTGCATTATTGGGCATGTTTTTACTTATTGGTATCGTTGTGAAAAATGCCATTTTATTGATTGATTTTACCTTATATGAACGGCGGGCAGGAAAGTCGGCATATCAAGCTGTAATGTCTGCGGCGGCTCTGCGTTTTCGCCCGATTTTAATGACCAATACCGCAGCATTATTGGGTGCAATTCCGCTGGCTTGTAGTTGGGGGGAGGGGGCTGAGTTACGTCAGCCTTTGGGTGTGGTCATTGTGGGCGGCTTAGCGCTTGGGCAGCTCTTAACTTTGTACACAACGCCTGTTTTGTATTTGCTCTTTGAAAAATGGGCTGAATTTTGTTCAAGATTTAAACGTAAATTTGTGCTGCAAAGCTTAGGCAAATAGATAAAGAAATAGGAAAATAGAATGTCAGGTTTGGTTTATAAAAATGTCTTAAGCCTAAGTTGTGTGTTGTTGTTGACTGCATGTAGTTCTACGGCGGTTGTACGTCCTCCCGAATATAAAACACCGCTGATTCAAGCGGATGAGCAATATAAATATGCTGCGCTCAATTGGACAGAAACAGCAGGCTTAAAAGGAGCGACAGTCGCATGGTGGAATATTTATCAAGACCCCGTTTTAAGCCAACTGCTGCAACAGTTAAATGCAGAAAACTTAAATTTGAAACAGGCCGAGGCACGTTATAGACAAGCCAATGCTTTACTTGAACAGCAAAAAGCCAGTCGTTCTGTCAGTTTAAGTTTAGAAGGTGCTGCCAACCGTAATGGCGCAAAGCATACCTCTCCAAACAGTCAGTTTAGCACAGGGGTTCAGGCCAGCTGGATTCCCGATGTATGGGGACGTGTAGCGAAAGCGATAGAGGGACAACAGGCAAATTTAGAAGCAGTGCAGGCGGACTTAGCCGCAGTAAAATTGAATCAACAGCTATTGGCGACCGAGGCCTATTGGAACATTCGTGTTTTGGATGCGCAACTTGATGTATTGCAGCAAACCCAAAAAAGTTACCTACGTTCAGTGCAAATTTTAAAAAACCAATATACAGCAGGGATGATTGCGCGGGCAGATGTGATACAGGCAGAAACACAGTTGAAACAAGTGCAAATACAGCAGATCGAAACGCAGCGTGAACGCAATTTACAGGAAAATGTGCTGGCGGTCTTGCAGGGTAAAAGTGTGGTTCAGTTTCAACTGGTGAAACGTCAGCAAGGTTTGAGTATTCCTACTGTACCTGCACAGTTACCAAGTCGCTTACTCATGCAACGTCCTGATGTGATTCGTGCAGAGCGAGAGCTTGCGAGTACACATGCACAGTTGGGTTTAGCACAAACGGCATGGTTGCCAGATATTAATATTGGTCTTAATGCGAGTTTAAATAGTCAAGTGTTGGGTCAGTTGTTCCAAGCCCCTGCATATTTATGGTCTACGGGACTAGAAGCGGCTTCGGTTATTTTTGATGGTGGAAAACGGCAAGCTGAAATTGCCCAAGCGCGGGCAAGTTATGATGAAAAATTAGCAGCCTATAAGCAAGCTGTACTTACGGGCTGGAAGGAAGTTGATGATGCTTTAATGCAAACTTCAAGTTTGAAACAACAACAACTGGAGCAAGCTCAGTTACTGCAACTGACTAAAGAAAATGAACAAGTGGTGATGCGACGTTATAACGCAGGTTTAGTCAGTTATTTGGAAGTGGTCACGGCGCAGAATTTAAGGCTGCAAGCTGAACAGAGCACATTAGAGTTACAACAAATGCAATTAAAAAATACAGCGCAATTAATGACTGCTTTGGGTGGGAATATTTCCTAAACACTTGCTTTCTTTTCACATGGTTATTGGCCCAAACGAAATTAAGCCTTACATCTTGGGCATCAGATGTAAGGCTTATGCTATTTATTTGAAAGTAACAATAAAATAGAAAGTATGTGCTATTGAACACGAACTTTTATGACACACCGTTTATAAAAACAGTGCGCCTGACATTGCTCCAAAGAGCATGACCCACAGTGGATGAATTTTTTTAACTAAACTTAAACCAGTAGCGACGATAACGATTGCAATGAGTAACCAGTTCTGAGCAGATGCAGCGGCAATAATATAGGCACTGACCAAAACCAAGCCGACAGTAATTGGTTTCAGTGCTTTTTCAAACATGCTACGTAGCGGGTGATCCTTAAACTGATTCCAAAACTTGAGTGCAAATATAGTCAGTACAGAAGAGGGCCCAAACTTCGCCAATGAAGTCACGAACAGTCCAGCAGGTCCAGCCACATGCCAGCCGACCAAAGGTACAATCATCATATTGGGGCCCGGTGCCGCTTGAGCCATGGCAAACATGGTACTGAACTCTGTGGCAGTAAGCCAACGATGCACTTCGACTACTTGATGTTGCATTTCAGGCAAAATTGCATTGCCGCCACCAAAGGCCAATATAGAAAGCTGGGTAAAAACGATGGCTAAGGTGAGTAAAATCATGCGTTTTTTCCTCTTTTTTTCAAGCTTAAGACTGCGACATTGATGCTGACTAAGATCAGTAACGTTAATGCCAAGGGAATCTTAACAATCAGCATAAAGACAATGGTCAGCGCGATAGTAAAGATCGTGAGGTAACTTTTCAGAATGGGTTTCAACATTTTTAACCCCATCGCAAATAGTAAACCTGCTGCCGCTGCTGCTAGTCCCTGTATCATGTGCTGAATCATGGGGATACTTTGAAATTGGGTATAGAGCTGATACAACAAAATCACAATCACCGTCGGTGCAAAAATCAACCCGAGAACAGCACTAATAGAACCTTTAACCCCCTGAAACTCATAACCAATCGCAACGGCCATATTAATGATGTTTCCACCGGGGAGGATTTGACAGACACCCAATAAGTGCGTGAACTCTTCCGTGTTGAGCCATTTTTGGTCTTCTACAATCATTTGGTGTGCAAGTGGCAATACGCCACCAAAGCCCATGAGTCCCAGCTTCATAAAGCCTGCAAATAGTTCCCTAGAAGTCGGGTGGGTTATTTGTTCAGCAGGGAGCACTTCAGTGTTCATGTTTTTCGCCTTTTGTTGAATGAGCTCAGTATGAACCTGTAGAGATATGTTGAAAAATGCTATTTTTGACGTTATATATACTGAAAAAGTATGTTTAATGGGGCAGACATGATTGATATCCATAAACTCAGAGCATTTGTTGCAGTTGTAGAAGAAAGTAATATTTCGCATGCCGCGGTACGTTTGAATATGCAACAACCACCGTTGACACGGATTATCAAAAGCTTGGAAGAAGAGTTGAATACACAACTGCTAAAGCGTTTGCCGCGTGGTGTTGAGGTAACAGAAGCAGGTAAGGTTTTGTACAAAGAAGCCCTTGCGATATTAGCGTATGCACAGTTAATTCCTAAACGTGTGCAGGATATTTCTTTGGGAGTTGAAGGTCAGATTAATATTGGCTTTACCAATTCGGTTGGCTTACATCCATTTTTGCCGGCTTTGCTGCGTAACTTTCGGGAAACTTTTCCACGTGTTTCAATTCATTTGGAAGAAGATGGCAGTAGCTCGCTGATAGACTCCATTAGTAATGAAAAAAATGACATTGTGTTCTTACGCAAACCTGCACCCATTGGCCTTGGTTTAACCAGTCTACATGTGCTAGATGAACCGCTCATTGTGGCTTTACCCAATAATCATCCTTTGGCTGAACACGCCGAACCAATTCATTTGCTGGATCTTGAACCGCATGATTTTGTGTTGTACCGACGTTTAGCGGGGCAAGATCTATTCGATAATATTTTGGCCAGTTGTTACCAAGCTGGATTTAGTCCCAAAATTGTACAAGAAGCGCCACGTTTAACTTCGAGTTTAAATTTGATTGCCGCGGGGATTGGTTTATCCATCGTGCCAGAGGCCATCCGTGACTTTTGGAATAAACAGATTGTTTATAAAGCGCTCAAAGCGAACAATCCATGTATTGCGCCGATTTATGCAGTGTATAAAGAAAATATAGACAATGTCCGTTTGCAACATATCTTAAAGCTATTGCAATAATTCGTAGAATATTGAGCACCTTATTCTGCCTGACAAGCGCTGGCTTAAAGTGCTAAGGTAGAGTGATAATGTGTTGTATTAAATTTTATACCTATAACGAATGCTCGTATGGAGCAAAATATAATATTGAACAATATGAGGTGTTTAACCCATGCTTTTTAATAAAGTTTCTTTTGTACTTACGGCTCTGATTTCTTCCACTGTGGTAATGATGAGTGGGTGTACAACCAGTCCGTCTAGCAGCGCTTCAAACACACAACAACAGGCGCAAAATGCCTTATTGGTCTATGGCGGCCCCATTTTAACCATGCAAGGCATGCAGCCCAGCTATGTCGATGCCATGTTAATTCAAGATGGAAAGATCCGTTATACAGGCACATTGTCTGAGGCTGAAAAGCTTGCGCCGCAAGCTAAACGTTTGAACTTGAATAACAAGACCGTCATCCCTGGCATCATCGATGCCCATAGCCATTTAAACTCTGTCGGTATGCAGCAAACTGTGGCAAATTTATATCCGCCGCCAGATGGCAAGGTGGTGAGTATTGCCACACTTATCCAAGAAATGAAGGCGTGGGCGAAGCAAAATCCAACCTTTGTCCAAGTGACTTCTGGCTGGATTATTGGCAATGGTTATGATGATGCCCAGCTACAAGAGAAAGCTCATCCCACAGCCACAGATTTAGATCAGATTTCAACGACTCAACCGGTGCTGATTTTGCATCAGTCAGGGCATTTGGCCTCTGTAAATCATAAAGCGTTAGAGTTGTTAGGCATTAATGAAAAAAGTAGTAACCCTAGTGGTGGGGTGATTCGACGCGTAGTCGGGACAAATATTCCAAATGGTGTACTGGAAGAAAGTGTTGTGATTGAGGCCATGTTACAGGCTTTTAAAACGGTTCCACCTGAAATGATGCAGCAGATGGCGTTGACTGCGGTACAGACCTATATGAAAAATGGTTACACCACGGTACAAGAAGGGCGAGCTGATCGTGGTACTTCAGAACTTTGGCGTAGTTTGGCTAATCAAAACAAATTAGCCATCGATGTCGTTTCTTATCCTGATATCAGTACAGAACAGGCGTATATGCTCGAAAAAGGAGTAAGCAAAAACTATGTCAATCACTTTAGAATTGGTGGCGTGAAAATTAGCTTAGATGGTTCGCCCCAAGGTAAAACAGCATGGTTAACTGAACCCTATGTGGTTCCACCTGAAGGGAAAGATCAAAACTATCGTGGCTATCCTGCATTTCCAGAGCAAAAAACAGTCCAGCAAATGATTGATTTGGCTTTCAGGCAGCATTGGCCAATTTTGGCACATGCCAATGGTGATGCCGCGATTGATCAATACCTTAATGTGATTGCCAATGCGCAAAAGAAATATGATGCCTCACAGCGACGAGATGTGATTATACATGCGCAAACCATGCGAGAGGATCAACTGGATCGGGCGAAACAGCTTCACTTGATTCCCTCATTTTTTTCTTTGCATACCTACTACTGGGGCGACTGGCATGTGGCACAAACCTTAGGTGAAAAGCGTGCTGAACATATCTCACCAACAGGTTCGGCCTTAAAAAAAGGCATGATTTTCACCGAGCATCATGATGCTCCTGTTATCCCACCGAAAAGCATGATGGTGTTGGATGCAACGGTTAATCGCACCACGCGAACAGGCAAAGTTTTGGGTGAGGCACAAAAAGTCAGCCCGTATATCGCACTTAAAACGATGACGGACTGGGCTGCATATCAGTATTTTGAAGAAGACATCAAAGGCACATTAAGTACTGGGAAATACGGTGACTTTGTTGTTTTAAGTGACAATCCAATCACAATTGAACCGTCTAAAATCAAAGATATCAAAGTCCTTGCAACCTATAAGCAAGGACAGTTGGTTTATCAAAGATAAAGTTGTTTAGCGGCTTGTAAACCTGCGACTGAAAAGGTCATGAGATGTTTGACCAAAAGCGCAGGTTCAAGCTTGGAGACATTTTTAAGTGGGCTTGGACCATTTGCATCTGCCAAAATCAGCATCATACAGGGTGCAACTGTGCTGAGTACACAAGGCAAAAGTGCAGGGTGATTTTCATCAATACCTGAAACTTGGCTAATAATTTTTTTGACCAAAAGAAACTTTCGCGCACCATCATTTTGCATAAACGTGTATAGGTGGGTGGTCGGTGAAAAAAGTTCACGAACAAACACTTTGCTATGCCAGACATCGGTTTCAACCAGTTTGCCGATTAGGCTTTCAAAAAAAGCTTCTAGTTTTTCAGTGGGCGTTTTAGAGCTGTTAAGTAAGGTCAAGAGTTCTTGTTCATCAATATAATGCGTATGTGCTTCGGCAAGTACGGCACGGTATAAGCCATCACGACCATCGAAGTGATAGTTAATAGCAGCCAAATCGACTTCGGCCAGCTTGGCAATGGCTTTACTCGTGGTTTTTGCAAAACCATCCTGAGCAATCAAGCGGCCAGCAGCATCCAAAATTTTCGATTTGGTTAAATCACCATCGCTACGTCCAGCTCTAGACATTATTTACTCTGCATCAAAATATATACCTGAAGTATATCTTTCTTAACTGAATTGTTATAGTTTAAATTAGATTTAAACTTGTATTAAAACTAAGCGAAGGTTTGGTGTGCATGAACAAAAGTAAGTTCATAATGCTGGTTGGGGTGTTGCTCATTGCTGTAGCGGCTGCATTTTTGTGGTTCAGTCGAGACAAAGCCGATCCCGATCATCTGGTGCTATATGGCAATGTCGATATTCGACAAGTCTCGCTAGCATTTGAAACGGCTGGACGTATTCAAAGCTTATCTGTTCAAGAAGGCGATCGCGTTCAAAAAGGTCAGGTTCTTGCCGAACTGAATACAGACTTGCTTACTATACAAGCACAGCAAGCCCAAGCACAGTTACAAGTTCAACAGCAAACCTTAAATGAACAAGCTGCGGGCAATCGACCTGAAGAGATTACCCAAGCGAAAGCGAAAGTACAGTCTGCTCAAGCCCAATTTGAAAATGCCGATAAACAATACCAGCGTTTAAATGTCTTAAATCGGAGTACTGCGGGTCAAGCGTTGAGTAAGCAAGAGGTTGATGCTGCAAAAAGCAATATGAAAATGGCGGAAGCGGCCGTAGGCGAAACAAAAGCTAACCTAGAGCTACTTTTGAAAGGTGCACGCACAGAAGATCGTGAAGCGGCTAAAGCACAATATGAGTCGACTAAGGCTAATCTTGATTTGATTGATTATCAAATTACACAAAGTAAGCTGTTGGCACCTGTTAATGGCGTAATTCGTGCACGTTTACAAGAAGTTGGTGATATGACGACTTCAAACAAGTCCGTCTATACCATTGCCCTGATCCATCCTAAATGGGTGCGTGTTTATGCCAGTGAAATGGATCTTGGACATATCAACATGGACGCAGCAGCCCAAGTCATTCGTGACTCCCAACCAGATCAGCCGATCACAGGAAAAATTGGTTATATCTCGTCTGTTGCTGAATTTACCCCAAAAACGGTACAGACCGAAGATATACGCACAACGTTGGTCTACGAAGTCCGCATTTATGTTGATGACCCGACTGACCGGTTGAAAATGGGACAACCTGTAACGGTGAACATAGCCAAATCATCTCGTCCAACTGTCACGAACAATCCTTAAGGCAGGAGAGTATGTCGATGTCAGTAGTGAGCATTGTGATTGCCACAGATTTAAACAAAACCTTTCAAGCAGAACAAAAAGGTTTGGATGATGTGCAGGCTTTGCAAGGCATAAATATGAAGATCAAGGCAGGACAACTAACGGCTTTGGTCGGGCCTGATGGTGCTGGTAAAACCACATTCTTAAGATTGATCGCAGGTTTATATAAGCCAACCGCTGGAAGCTTAGAGGTCTTAGGAATGGATGTCGCCAAAGACCCGCAATCTGTGCAAGATAGTATCAGTTACATGCCGCAAAAGTTTGGTTTGTATGAAGACCTCAGTATTCAAGAAAATTTAGACTTGTATGCGGATTTGCATGGCGTGCCAATGGACGTTCGCAAGGAGCGTTTTGCACGTTTGCTCAAGATTACCGACTTGGCGCGCTTTACAGAGCGTCCCGCAGGAAAACTCTCTGGAGGTATGAAGCAGAAGTTAGGTTTGGCCTGCACTTTAGTCCGTTCACCTGAACTATTGCTGTTGGATGAACCAAGTGTTGGTGTCGATCCACTCTCGCGCCGTGATTTGTGGATCATCATTGAACAGTTAGTGAAGGAGGAGAACTTGAGTGTCATCCTCAGTACAGCATATATGGATGAAGCTGAGCGCTGTCATGAGGTTTATGTCATGTTGGATGGGGAAGTCCTAAAGCAAGGTACACCCGACGAACTGACGGCTCAGGCACAGGGACAAACATGGCAAGTAAAACCCAGTCCTGACATGAAGGCGCGGGTGTTACAAGCACACTTACTCGATAATCAACATTATATTGCCGATGCAGTTCCCAAAGGAGATGTAGTACGTTTTATTACGCGAACTGAAAGCCCATCACTTCCAGCAGATCTTTTGCCCAAAGGCGTTGTTGCAGAACCGAGAGCAGCAGAGCTAGAAGATGCATTTATGTTGCTTTTACACGAGGCGAAACTTATTCAAAAAACGGTATTGGCGCAGGAAAATTTAGCTTTAGACCCTTCAATAACTTTGATAGAAAACTCTGATCCACCACAAGTGAAAACAAAGCAGGATGTAAAACAACAGCTCGAGAAACCTGTGATTGTGGTGAAGGATTTGGTACGCACTTTTGGCGACTTTACCGCCGTGGCCAGTACTTCGTTTGATGTATCCCGAGGCGAAATTTTTGGTTTACTTGGCCCCAATGGTGCAGGTAAGACCACGACGTTTCGTATGCTCTGTGGCTTACTGCCCGCCAGCAGTGGTGTGTTGGAAGTGGCAGGCATGAATTTGCGTACAGCCCGTGCACAGGCAAGGGCAAAAATTGGTTATGTATCGCAGACGTTTGCCCTGTATGGCAATTTGAGTGTGCTGGATAACTTAAAGTTCTTTGGTGGTGCTTATGGCTTATCGGGCAAACAGTTAAAGCAGCAAATTGATAAAGCGTTGCTCCAATTTGAACTTAAGCCACATGCTAAAAGCGGTGATCTACCAAATGGTTTTAAACAGCGTTTGTCGATGGCAGCAGCACTGTTACATCAGCCTGAAATTGTATTTTTGGATGAACCGACCAGTGGAATTGATCCATTAGCAAGGCGCTCTTTTTGGTACACCATTGGAGAGCTGGCGAACCAAGGCATGACCATTATTGTGACCACACACTTTATGGAAGAAGCTGAATACTGTGATCGGATTGCGATTCAAGATGCAGGGAAGTTGCTGGCGATTGGCACACCTCAACAGATTCGTGGGATGGCGCAGTTAGAGGGTGTAAACGATATGAATAGCGCTTTTATTGCCATCGTTGAACAGTCCCGTGCGGACATGCAGGCTCACTGAGGAGCGTCAGATGAATCATTTCTCAGCTTTCTGGACACGACTGTTTGCCTTGACACGTAAAGAATCCAAACAGCTGCTTCGTGATAAAAGCAGTATGGCGATCGGTTTCATTCTACCGATTATTTTAATTTTGCTGTTTGGCTATGGCCTGTCTTTCGACTTAACCAATGGACGAGTCGGGGTTGTGGAGCAACAACCCACGCCACAGAGTCAGCAGCTGATGAGTGGGTTAAACGGTTCTAGATACATTACCGTCAAGCACTATACAAGCTTTAGTCAAGCTGAAGCTGCAATGGGCAATGCTGAAATTGATGCCATAGTTAATATACCCAGCAACTTTGCGGAGCAATATGCAAAGGGAGCGGGTGCTGTTCAGGTCATTACCAATGGCCGTTCGACCAGTATTGCTTCGGCTTTGCAGGGTTATATTACCAGTGCGCTCAATACCGCCAGCTTGATACAAGCAGACCGAACCAATGCAGCTTCGACGGGTGGCATTATCATGGTTGAACAACGTATGTGGTTTAACGAGTCTGCCAATAGTACGTGGTTTTTAGTACCAGGTTTAATTGTCTTGATTTTGACTTTGGTCGGCGCATTTTTAACAGGTTTGCTGATTGCACGTGAGCGCGAGCGTGGCACTTTAGAGGCCTTGTATGTTACGCCCGTACGTCCTCTAGAAATTGTACTTTCAAAACTGGTGCCCTATATCGTGATTGGGATGATCGATATTGTGATGTGTTTAGTTGCAGCACATGTTTTGTTTGATGTACCCATCCGCGCATCACTGTTCTCTGTCATGAGCGCTTCTTTTTTATATTTAATGGTGTCGTTACTGCTGGGTCTGATGATTTCAGGCCTTTCAAAAAGTCAGTTTCAAGCCAGTCAAATGGCACTGCTCGCCAGCTTCATGCCCGCTTTGATGCTTTCAGGTTTTGTGTTTGACACACGAAACTTACCTTTAATCGTGCAAATCATTAGCAATGTTTTACCTGCAACGCACTATATGACTTTGATTAAAACATTATTACTCGGTGGCGATGATTGGTCTTTGTGGTTTAAAGAATGTGGCATTTTACTGATCTATATCGTGCTATTCACAGTAATGACCGCGCGTACACTGAAAAAGCGCTGGGGCTAACGAAAGGAAGAATGGTGTTATGACAACGTTAATGCGCTGGTTTCGTTATCTTTGGGTGCTGATCCGAAAAGAGTTTTTAGCCATTTTAGTCGATCCTGCCAATCGGGTGACCTTAATCGCGCCTGTATTTATCCAAGCGGTCTTGTTTGGTTATGCCGCAAATTATGATGTCAATCATGTTGATTATGCCGTGCTGGATCAAAGCCGAAGCCAAAGCTCACAACAAGTTTTAGCTCATTTAGATGGTTCAGGAATTTTTAAACGAACAGCAGATTTACAAAATAATCAACAAATCCAACAGGTGATTAATGATCGAACAGCCTTGGCGGTCATCACCATTCCTGCTGATTTTGAGGATAAGCTCAATAATCAAGAGTCTTCGTCGATTCAAGTGATTCTAGATGGGAGAAACTCATCGACCGCAAGTATGGCGGGTTCCTACATCAGCAGTGTAGTAGGGCAGGTCAATCAAGAACGTTTGGGAACTAGCTTAGCGATTACGGTACAAGCGCGGACATGGTATAACCCGAATGTCGAGTCGAGATGGGGCATCATGCCATCTCTGATTGCAACTTTAAGTATGATGCAGACACTGTTACTTTCTGCACTTTCAGTAGCACGCGAGCGTGAACAAGGGACTTTTGATCAGCTCTTAGTTACACCTTATACCCCGACGCAGATTATGATTGGGAAGGCCATTCCGCCGATTATTATTGGGGTTATTCAATCTTCCATTATTTTGGCAATTATTCTGTTTTGGTTTCAGATCCCGGTGAATGGCTCCTTGACCTTACTGTATTTTGGATTATTTGCCTTTAACATTGCGGTTGTGGGGGTGGGACTGTCGATTTCAGCAATTGCACTGAATATGCAACAAGCCATGCTGTATACTTTCTTTTTGATCATGCCTTTAACGCTTTTATCAGGCTTACTAACTCCTGTGCAAAATATGCCAGAAGTGTTGAATTGGCTGACTTATGCCAACCCGCTACGCTTTGGCATAGACTTGGTACAACGGGTGTATTTGGAAGGTGCGAGTTTTGCGCAAGTGAAATGGGACTTTGTACCGATGTTGATATTAGCCGTAATTAACTTGCCTTTGGCTGCATGGTTATTTAGAAATCGTTTGTCATGATAGTGTGATATCTCTATGTATCGCTTATCGATACAGACTGTGATCAGGCATTTGACGTTAAATAATGCAATCAATATCGGTTCATGATTAAAAAAAACGATTTTTGCATTGTATTTCTGGCTTAAGCTTTTTATTATTGCCCGCTTGTTTTCGCGATCAGCTTGGAATGGAACCTTGAGTAATTTTCTAACCGAACACCTGATTCATCGAGATGAAGACTTTATGGTCATCCATAAGCCTGCAGGTATACTCACCGTTCCGGGGAAGACAGAAGACTTACAAGATTGTATGATCAATCGTTTAGTCAAACTAGAACCTAAAACATTACTGATCCACCGTCTTGATCGCGATACCTCAGGTATCTTGGTTTTTGGTCTCAGCCGTTGGGGACAAAAATCCATTTCTCGTCAGTTTCAAGAACGTCAAACCGATAAAACCTATCAAGCGATTGTGGCTGGTCATTTAGATGGTCAGGGCACTGTCGATGTGCCTGTTATTTATGATCCATCCCGTCCACCGTTACATATTGCAGAGCCTAGTCATAACAAGCCTGCTTTGACGGAGTGGAAAGCCATTGAACATTTTGAAATACAGGGTCAGCCCGTGACTCGTGTGGCGCTCACACCCATTACAGGGCGCTCGCATCAACTTCGTGTACATATGCAGTTTTTAGGTCATCCTATCGTGGGAGATACGCTTTATGCTGCGCCTGACCAGCAAGATTTGATGCCGCGTTTGTGTTTACACGCAGAGCGTTTGAGTTTTCATCATCCCCAAACCAATGAACGTATCGAATTTATTTGTCCAGTACCATTTTAAGTACGTGGAATCATCAAATTTGCTCACTTTTTAGTGAGCTTTATGTCAAAATATATTGCTTAAAGGTGTATAATTTTGCTCAAATATCAAACAATGTTTGAGCATTAAATTTGCAGTCCTAACTTGTAGATAAAGGTGGAAAAATTGCAGCAGTTTGCTATTGGTCAACGTTGGTTATCAGATACTGAAACGGAACTAGGTCTAGGAGTTCTTATTGATGTAGATGAGCGATCTGTCAGCATCTTATTCCCTAAAAGTGATGAAACACGTGTATATGCACGGAATAATGCACCTTTATCACGTATCATTTTTAATGTGAACGATGAATTACAAGATCAAGAAGGCACCAAGTGGACGGTTGAATCACATGAAGACCGTCATGGTGTGGTGCGTTATAACGTTGTTCGTCGCTTAGAAGATGGCACGGAAGAACGTAAATCACTGAATGAGACTCGCATTGGTGCTCAAATTCAGCTGTCTAAACCGCTTGATCGCTTATTGGCAAGTCAAATTGACTATAAAGAATGGTACGATTTACGTATTGAAGCGATGCTGATGCAAGCCAATATGAAGTCGAGCCCTTTACGTGGCATGGTCGGTTCACGTGTCGGTTTGATTCCTCATCAGTTGTATATTGCACACGAAGTGGGTCAGCGTTTTGCACCCCGTGTCCTTTTAGCTGATGAAGTCGGCTTAGGTAAAACCATTGAAGCTGGATTAATCATCCATCAACAGCTTAAAACAGGCCGTTCAGAACGCATCCTAATTTTGGTACCCGATTCACTGCAATATCAGTGGATGATTGAAATGCGTCGTCGTTTCAATTTGAACTTCTCATTATTTGATTTAACCCGTACGGCTTCAATCAAAGAACATGACCCTGAACTGAATCCATTCCTGACTGAACAATGCATTATTGCGTCAATCGATTTGATGATTGACCATGATGACTTACGTGAACAAGCTTTAGAGGCTGGGTTTGATCTGTTGGTGGTCGATGAAGCACATCACTTGATGTGGAATGAAGAAGACGGTGGTAATGACCGCTATGACTTGATTGAAGAGTTAGCAGAAAAAACACCGGGTGTTTTACTGTTAACGGCAACCCCAGAACAGCTGGGTGTGGAAAGTCACTTTGCGCGTTTACGTTTACTTGACCCACAGCGTTTTAGTTCGCTGGATCGTTTCTTAGATGAAGAAACCCAATATCAACAAACTGCAAAAATTGCTGAAGTACTGATGTCAGATATGCCACTTGAAGAAGGGCATTTGGCTGCATTAGAAGGTTTGCTAGGGCATCGCATTGAAGATGCACCAGAACAACGTTTCCGTGCCATTCATGAGCTTTTAGACCGTCATGGTACAGGGCGTATTTTGTTCCGTAATACCCGTGAAGCCATTCAAGGCTTCCCAGGCCGTGACTGTCAACCTGCGCCTTTGCCTGCACCAGAGAACTGGTCTAAAGACGGTAAATTGCGTGAACAAATGTGGCCAGAAGAAGCACAGCTTGACGGTGCGTGGATGGAAGCTGACCCTCGTGTCATGTGGCTCATGGAAAAACTACGTACAGACTTAAAACACAAAAAAGTGTTGCTTATTGCACGTACTGGTCCCGTGGTTGAAGCGCTTGAAAATGTACTCCGCTTACATGCAGGTATTCGTACTGCGATGTTCCATGAAGGCATGAGTTTACTTGAGCGTGACCAAGCGTCGGCTTACTTTGCTGAAGAATCTTATGGTGCACAAATTTTACTGTGCTCTGAAATTGGTTCTGAAGGTCGTAACTTCCAGTTTGCATCAGATTTGATTTTATTTGACTTGCCTGCGAACCCAGATGTACTTGAACAACGTATTGGTCGTTTAGATCGTATTGGTCAAGAAAATCGGATTCAAATTCATGTGCCGTATCTAATTGGAACAGCACAAGAACGTATGTTCCGTTGGTATAACGAAGCATTAAATATTTTCAGTAATATCTCGCCAACTGCGCAAACTTTACAAGAAAACTTTATTGTTGAATTGAAAGATTGTTTACTGACAGATAAAGGTCAGCAGTTTGATGACTTACTAGAAGCAGTTAGCGTGCAACGTGAAGCCTTAGAAGCAGAGTTACAATCAGGTCGCGACCGTTTGCTTGAATACAACTCTTGTCGTCCAATTGTGGCTCAAGAAATTGTACAAGCGCTTGAGTCTTATGATGACAATACCACTTTGCCAATGTTTATGAAGCGCTTTATGGCGTCGACAAATATTGATTTTGACGAACAAAGCAACGGTACAGTCATCATTAAACCAACCGATCAAATGCAAGTTCAAGGTTTAACCTTGGACGAAGAAGGCATGACTGCGACATTCTACCGAGATCAAGCTCAGATACGTGAAGATGCTCAGTATTTAACCCTTGAACATCCATTTACTGAAAGTGTGATGGAAATGATCAACACTCAAGGTTTTGGTAGTACCAACGTTGCAGTGTTGAAATCAGCTGCTTTACCGCAAGGTTCGGTATTGTTGGAAGTGTGGTTTAAGGTCGATGTGGTTGCACCGAAAGCATTGAATTTGCCTTCAAGCTTACCGCAGCAGCTGATTCGCGTTTTGTTGAGTGAAAAGGGTCAAGACCTGTCGCAGAAAATTGCGCCTGAAATTTTAAAACCGTATTTGCATCATTTGGATGGTAATAGCTGTCGTCAAGTCGTGAAAGCACGCCGTGAAGTGATTGAACAGCGTTATGTACAAGCATTAGAGCTTGCACGTGCGGCTTTACCGAGCTTTGTGCAACAGGCGAAAGAAGTCTACGGCAGTAAGTGGCAATACGAAATTGACCGCCTGACTTATTTAAAGCAGTTTAATCCGAGTATTCGTGAAGACGAAATTTCGCGCCTACAAAAACTGCAAAAAGAAGGTCTTGGTTTGCTCGATGGCCTATCGGTTACACCAGAAGCAATTCAAGTGATGGTTGTGGTTAAACCATAATTGGAATTGCTGTATGAAAAGCACCTTCGGGTGCTTTTTTAATGAATTTTAAAAAAGGGATGTCTAAGTTGTATTTGAAAAGTAATCCATTGAAATTTTAAGCGCTTGCTTATGCTAGAATTTTCGCCATTAAAACTCTAACGTATCGAACAATAAATTATGTCTAAAGCTCTAGTAACAATGGGTTCAAAAACAACACATGGTGGCATAGTCACTGAATGTGAAAACAGTTTTGTGATCAATGGCATTGCTGTGCACTTAAATGGAATGAAGCATTTTTGTCCTAAGTGTCGAATGGTGGTTTCTGCAATTGCAGCAGATCAGAGCACAACGGTCTTGGGATGTGCTGTGGTGATTGCAGGAGACAAAACCAACTGTGGCGCTAATTTTCTAGGCAATCAAAATCTAACTGTTTCTGCAAAGTGATCTCAGAACTATCCCGGAATATTTTTAAAAATTGGCGGAAGTGATCAAAGTCCATGACTTAGCATTCATCCTGCGCCATTTCGTTTAGATTGAAAAACGATTATGGTAAATAGGCTATAAAACAATAGATCTGAATGACATGAGCAAACCAGCCTTACACTTTACCCATGCAAACGGCATTCCCTCGGGCAGTTATCAAAAATTCTTCCAGTTTTTAAATAAAGATTTTGATGTCAAAGCGATCCCGATGATTGGTCTAGATCCGCACTATCCTGTGGAATACCGTTGGGAAGCATTGGTAGATCAAGTTATTTCAGATATTGAACAGCAGTTTCCACGGCAACAAGTGATTGGTTTAGGACATTCTTTTGGTTCTTTACTCACGCTTATGGCGGCTTATAAAAAACCACAGTTATTTTCGCAAGTGATTATTATGGACCCACCATTTGTAATTGGTTCCAAGGCCTTTTTATTTGAAGCATTACAAAAGCTGGGGTCGAAGTCCATTGAAAAGCTTACCCCAGCTGCGGTGACCGTCAAACGTCGTGATCATTGGGAGAGTGTTGAACAGGCCAGTCAGGCGCTCAGACCGAACCGTATTTTTAAAGACTTTGATGAACAGTGTTTTACGGACTTTATAGAATGTGGTTTAAAAAGTGATCCGACTCGAAATGGGGTGACGCTAACCATTCCCAAACATACTGAAGCAGAGATCTTCAGGACAGTGCCTGCATGGTGGTGGCGTACCCCACGCAAAGCACCGAGTATGCCGATTCATGTACTGACTGCAAAAGATAGCCATTTCTATAAGCAAGGTTTACCCCAAGGGATGAAAAAAACCTATGCGATTGAGTATAGCGTGCTTGAAGGTGGGCATATGTTTCCGCTGGAACAACCGAAACAGACCGCTGAATTTGTGCACCAGCTCATTGAAAAACAACGACGAAACAAATAATAAGATATTTCAGCTAATCTGTTGGGTGTAATCACAAATTAGCGAATCATCGCTTCATCCAAATGACGTGAACCTTCTAAAATCATGCGAATCATGATCATGGTTTGTTCAGCCATTTTTTTACGCTCTTCACTTGGCATATCAATCACTTTGGCACCCATATTGAAAACCAATTGAGTGATTGCCATGGACACCAATTCAGGATGGAAGAGTTTGCTGTTATTTAAACGTTCTAAACGAATTAAATCGTCTTTGAGCTCTTGCTGGAAATAATTCAACTGTCTTTCAACCGCATTTTTATAAGATGCTGAACCCGTATATGCTTCGCGTAATAGTAGGCTTAAGTTGCCATCATCAGCATCGAGTTGTTCAATAAAAACTTCGACTGAGCTACGAATAATACTTTCTTGGCGAATGGCCTTAATCCGTGCTTCATGCAAAATTTGACGTAGCACAACACCTGCACGTTCAATCAACTCGATAGCCAGTTCATCGGTATCTTTAAAATGACGATAAAAACTATTCGGCGCAATGCCTGCTTCACGTGCGACTTCACGCAAGCTTAGGGATGCAATACTTTTTTCAGGACCAATCAAATTTAAAGCAGCTTGAAACAGTTCATCTTTTGTAATCGTTGCTTTTCGACCAACACTACGTGCAAGCACTGGTGCATGTTTTTTTGAAGCTTCATGCTCTGTGTTGGTTGTATGGGTTTGAATGGTGGTCGGTGTCATATTTATCAAGCAATTAAATCAATCGGTTTATTATAGCCCCACTGGTCGGCATTGTGAAACGAAACGAAACAATCAGGGTATATATACAAATATATATACATGTGTATAATAATTCAAAATCTATGGCGTGGTCCTTTACTATGCAGATCCTTGAAAAAACTAAATCTCCTTTAACTGAGTATGCTGAGAGTGTTATAGACCGACACACAGCTAACTTTTGGCTTCAAAAAATCAACCCACTTTGGTCGATACAGCAAGCTTTGGGTAAAGTGGTAAAAAAAGAGCAAGTTGCACACGATATGGTGAGCTTGACCCTACAAACCAACCGTCACTTCCAAATGGGGCAAGCGGGACAACACCATCCTGTATATGTCGTGGTTCAAGGCGTACGTTATGAACGTACCTATAGTTTGACCCAGATTGATGCGCAACATATCTTACTGAATGTGAAAAAAGTAGACCAAGGCAAGGCAAGTCATTGGCTATGTGAGCAGGCTCAAATCGGCGACGTTTTAGAATTCGGCCAGCCTTATGGCGATATGCAATTGACTGTAAATGATCAACAGTTAATTTTACTTGCTGCGGGCAGTGGTATCACCCCCATGCTGAGTTTACTGAAACGTTTAGAGAAGACCGCCAAACTTAAAAAGCAGCCTGTACATTTGATGTATTGGGTGAAAAAACATACTGATGCAGCTTTCAAAGCATATTTTGAGCAACTGGCAGCACAATACTCAAACTTCACATTCAGCATGTTTTATACCCAAGAGTCAGATGAAGGTGAGCGTTTAAATCAAAATCATGTGTCTAGACTGGATCAGATTGAAAATGCAACGGTATATGCATGTGGCCCTTCAGGGTTTGTGACTACGGTTGAGCAGCTTTTCGCTCATGCCAACACCTTAAAAACAGAAGCGTTTAGCATGAGTCCATTTGCAAATGATGATGTTGGTTTTGTGAATATTACCTTAACAAAGTCGAAGAAAATTTTAAGCATTCCAAAAGGTCAATCTATTCTTGCAAGTTTAGAACAGCAAAATGTGAAGCCTCAACATGGCTGCCGTATGGGAATCTGTAATAAATGTGCGTGCCACAAAGTGGATGGTTCGACCAAAAACTTGGTCAATGGTGCACAAAATTCTGAGCCTGGAAATTTTCTAAAAATTTGTGTCAATACTGCACAAACTGATCTTATTATTGATTTATAAGGGGAATAAATACAATGAATATGCCTGTTAAAGTTGAATATTTTAAAAACCCAAAGAATCGTGAGTTAACTACATTTGAGTTAGATGAGCTTGCACGTGAGCTAGATGCCATCAAGCAAGAAGTATTGGATGATATTGGCGAGAAAGATGCGCAATATATTCGTCGTGTCTATGCAGCGGTGCGTTATGCATCTATCGCAGGTCGTGCATGTTTGTTTGCCGGTTGGTTCCCACCTGCATGGGTGTTGGGCACGGGCTTGCTGAGTTTTGCCAAGATTATGGAAAACATGGAATTAGGTCATAACGTGATGCACGGTCAATATGACTGGATGAATGACCCTAAGTTTAATGGGCAAAACTATGAGTGGGACATCGTAGGTACAGCAGATAACTGGCGTCAGACCCATAACTATAAGCATCATACTTATACCAACATTAAAGGTATGGATGATGACATTGGCTATGGTCTGCTTCGATTATTCCCTGAACAACGTTGGAAACCGGGCTTTTTATTGCAACCGATTTATAGCATTCCATTTTGTTTGTTGTTCCAGTGGGGGGTTGCGATCCAAAACTTGGAATTAGGCAAATACTTCAAGGGGCGTAAAAGCAAAGCTCAGACTTTAGCTGAATGGAAACCTATGCAGCGCAAAATTGGTAAACAATTGTTTAAAGATTATGTGTTTTTCCCACTCATTGCAGGACCTGCGGCATTGCCTGTCTTTACGGGAAATTTGGTTGCAAATGGTATTCGTAACATGTGGACATTTAGTGTGATTTTTTGTGGTCACTTCACCAAAGACGTGGAAGTTTTCCCGAAAAAAGTATTGGAAAATGAAAGCCGTGGTCACTGGTACATGCGCCAAATTCGTGGTTCGTCGAATTTAACTGGCTCAGAAGCATTTCATATTTTGACAGGGCACTTAAGTCATCAAATTGAGCATCACTTATACCCAGACGTACCCGCGCGTCGTTACCGTAAAATGGCGCCGAAAGTACAAGCGGTGTGTGAAAAGTATGGCATTAACTATAACAATGCCAGTCTAGTAAAACAGTATGGTAGCGTCATCAAACGTATTGTGAAATATGCGTTTCCCTTTAAAAAGTAAGTAAAAAAGCCACTTCATTTGAAGTGGCTTTTTTTGTTATTTACTAAATTGACGTAATGTCTTTACCAGATGATTGTAATCACCTTGTTTGGCGATATTGAGCACATGTTCAATTTCGTGTTTTAACCATTTTTGTTTTGAAGCATTAAAAGCGAACTGCGCCAATAATACAAAGGGACTTTCACCGAATTTAATCGAAAGACCTTTGACATACTTGGGTGGAGATAACTGTTCCATACTGATGCCTTTTTATAATTTAAGTGGAATGGTTCTCAAAATATTTTTATTAGGCAAAATTTATCATAAATATATTTTTTGGTAAATAAAACATACTGAATTTTAATAATAAATATTTTTAAAAATTTAATAGGATAATTATTAATCTATGCTTAATAATTAGCTTATTTGGCGATGATTTGATGTTTCTGACAAGTCGGGAAGACTTAAATCTGTCCCTACCAAATAGCTAAAATCGGCTAAAGACAACATTTGTTTATCTTCAATGCTATTTCCATAAGCATAAACGGCATGATAACTATCCAGCTCATATTTTTCTTGGATACGTTGCGCTTTGTAGTCACAGCTACAGTCAGCAGTCAGATAGCGCCCTGTGTAGCGTTGCTGGTCTTGTTCAACTTGGGTGCAGATCAGATCGATTGAGAGTATTTCACACACATATTTTAAATAAATATCAATTGAGGCAGAGACTAAAACGACATCATCACCTAAACTTTGGTGTTGCTTCAGTTGGCTATAGAGTGCTGGGTTGAGTCCTTTGATTAAGAGTTCTGCATAGCGTTTTGCATAAGCGTCAATTTCGCTCACTTCAGCTTGCTTAAACATCGCATGGAAGAGTTTAGAGCGCATATGATGGGCAGGATAAAAACCTAAATAATAACTTTGAATATAAGGCAGGACTTTTAAGCCTTGCAGGGCAATATGCCGTTTTGAGTGTACATAGAAGATGAACCCCGTAAAACTGTCTTTGTCATACAGGGTGCCATCAAAGTCAAATAAGGCTAGATTTTTATGCGCTTTGCACGTTGCATGCATGTTTGATAACGTCCATTGACACGAGTGGCAAACCAGTTGGTATTGTAGTCACGGCTGAGTTTTGGACCAGAAATGATAACTTCTGGCATCATGGCATAGAAAGGTTCTTTTTTAGTGACTTCTTGATAAAGCTTAGCCACAGCGCGATAGGTTGCTGTGTCTTCAAATTTTTTCTCTTTCTCTTTTTTCAGGTCAGAGCGAATTTGACGCGGAGTAACCAAAATATTGTGCTGAGCAAAAACGCTGATGAGTTCACTTTCTGATTGACTTTTTGAAGATTTAGGTGAGCCATCTTTGCCATAAAGTAACAAGTCACCATCTAAATCAAGTTCTGCTTTGGTTAAGTCATTCAACATACTTTGGAAAGCGGCATTTCGACTTGAGTACATACCCGAGTTATAGTCGGCAAAACGGTAAAGCGGTTTGTCATAGTCAGCAGGGTACATCATCAGTCGGTGAATGCCGTAGTACAGACCACCATATTGGCTATAAAGGTCGGTACGAAGGTCAGCCATACTGCCAGCTTCACGTTTATTGTCTTTGGCATAACCGATATGCACTTGCATTGAACCCAACGTGGTAATCGGGTTCATTTTTTCGCCCACGTCTTGACCCACAAGTTTGGCTGCACCTGTGAGTGCACTGACGTGATAGTGCTTTGACATATAGTCAAAAATTTCACGGTACAGTTCATCCAGTTCACGTTCTGTTTTAACGCGGCGCATTTGACTTAAATAGTTATCTTCAGGGCTTGGCTGTTCTTTTAACACCTGTTGGAAATAACCCGCAATCGTGCCACCGATAGCATCGCCGAGCTTATCTTTAAATTTTTCATCTAAGCGATCTTGGACTTCTTTAACCGCTTTTTCACCTAAACCATAAACTTGTGGATCTGCAACAAAGTTAGACTCTTGATCAACCACGGCAATGATCGAACACATATTCTCTTTATTTTGCGGAATACCAAACTGCTCTGAAATATCGTAAATATCTTCAGCCCATGAACGGCGGTCATTTACGCGTCCGGGAATGATGCGTGCGATTTGTTCAGCATTGAGCTTAGGCTCATCATCTGTCCACCATGAACGATCACCGCAGGCAGTTAAGCCTATAGATATGGCCAAGACACTTAGTGTTTTTAAACCAGAAGAAAGAAACAGCTTTTTATTCATAAACAGAGAACACATGATAAAAGGTGAGCCGAAACAGCAGGTGCAGTATACTATGTCGGTCGAAAAAGTGATGAATTTATATGTATATTGGTCGATATCAACTGTCAAATCATTTGATTGTTGTTCCGATGGCAGGTGGGTTCGATTATTAAGAAGAATGAATATTATTCAGCCTGTTATCTGTTTTATTATGACGGATGGCGCAAAATTAGTGTAATAGATTGAGGAGAACTGAACTTATGATTCTTCCATTTTTTGAACTTCTTTTTTTAATAAATCAAACAGAAAATAGTCCAACAAATAGACTGTAATGAAATTCTAAAAACAAATTTAAATTAATATTTGAAAAATAAAGTAAAAGGGTTAAGATCTAAAATTAGATCAAAAAATATACTTGTAATAATAATGAGGGGAATATGGAAAATTTTATTAATAGACTAAGAAGCCATATTGAGCATGTGAAAAAAGTAGGGGGCCACTGTACTACAGAAGAAACAACTAAGCAGGCTTTAATCCTTCCTCTATTAGATATTTTAGGTTTTAGCCCTTATGACCCGACCAAGGTGCTTGCAGAATTTGCAGCTGATTTTCCAGGTGTGAAATCTACAGAAAGAGTTGATTATGCTCTTTACTGTAATGGGCAACCTGTAATGTTTATTGAAGCAAAACCTTATGTTGCTAATTTAACGAATCATGCTCCGCAGCTATCTAGATATTTTAATAGTAGTTTAGGGGTGACGATTGGCGCGATCACAAATGGTAAAGAATGGAGATTTTTTACTGATTTAATTAATCCAAATGTTATGGATGATAAGCCATTTTTAACAGTTGATTTTACGAAGAATAAAGCCGAGGATTTGACACAGCTAGCTGAGTTTAAACATGATAATTTTCATGTAGAAAAGCTACGCTTTTTTGCTGAAGAAAATCAATATATCCAGCAGTTTAAAACTGTAATAAAAAGAAGTATTAATGAAGTTGATATTGATTTTGTTCGCTATGTGGCTCAACAAGCAAGTATTCCTCGTCAATTAAACACTAAATTTTTAGAGTCAATTCAGCCTTTTGTAAAACAAGCTGTTGAGCAGTCAATTAGTGATACCGTTGTTAAAGGACTATCTTCGCCTACAATTATTACTGCCCAGCCAGTTGAACAAAAAGTAGCGGAGACTATTGAGATTGTACCTGAAAGCTCAACACCATCTGACATTGTTAATTCTGAAAATGAAAGAATTGTGACTACTGTTGATGAACAGGAGTTAAGTCGTATTGTGACAGAGCTTTTTCCTGAAGTTGAGTTGGTTGCTAAAGATACAGAAAGCTATTTTAGCGTGCTGTTTCAGAATAAAAATAATCGCTGGTTATTTAGATATGATGTAAATCGTAAGAGACCAACCATTCAGTTTGCAGTAGCAATTGATGACTATCGAAAAAAAGAGTTAGAGCGGGCAGGATTGGAAGTGCAAAATAACGGTCAAGTTTTTTTAGATAAACCTGAACACATATATAGAGCCGTAGGCATTTTAAAAGATTGCTTGGATTACTGTAGTAATGGTGACAACTTTAAAAGAGCATCTAATTCCTAATAGAAAAAGCCACTTTATAAGTGGCTTTTTCATAGCACAGTAAAACTTCATACTTGAGAGATAGGATAGATCTTATTTTGTCATTACAAGTCATCCTTGGACGTGACCGTCGTGCAAAGATATCAAATGATGTTTCTAATTTTCGATGAACTATGAATAAGAGTTATGGAGTACAGCCAAAGGCTCGGCAATGAGCCTCAAAAGCTTATCAAAGAGTAGGCTTCTTTATTTGTGCTATAGTTTAATTGTTACTTAGCAGGTAGAACAATATGAATATCTGTATTGGCGGTGACTTGGATGGTCAAGTAGTGATTTTAAATAAAATGCGATTTAATGCAAAAGAGATAGATCAAAATAAATCATCGAGCTATATCAAGCAAAAGTACGTTAAGGGCGATCAAGTCTTTAATTTTTGGCGACATGCAGAAATGAAAATATGGGATGTTACTCATCAAGTTGAGTTGATTTTAGGAAAGAAAAATTAGCTAGAAGCGGGCAAATAAGCTTTATTCGCTTTTAGTGAAGATTTTCTTATCAATACGTATGAAAAAGCATTTCATGTGGGGTTGGGTGGTAGCAATAAAATAATATGTTAAGGTCTATCTATTGCACGCTAAAAAGCTTATAGTGATAGTGTATTAGAATTATTTATTTTATTGTATTTACTAAAGTTATTTCGCAATTGATTCAACTCTGCGGTTTATCCGATGTATATGATTTAAAAGATTAATTCTTATATTTTTCAAAATTTAAGAGAATATTTATGTCAAACATTACAACTGGTACCGTTAAGTGGTTTAATGAAACTAAAGGCTTTGGTTTTATTTCTAGCGATACTGGAGAAGACGTTTTTGCACACTTTAGCGAAATCCAATCAAACGGTTTCAAAGTGTTGAATGAAGGTCAACGTGTTCAGTTTACGATTGTAGCTGGCAAAAAAGGCCCTCAAGCAAGCTCTATCACAGTAATCTAAGAATATTGTGAATTAAAAAACCCGCTTCAGTTAGCGGGTTTTTTAATGGCAGCTTATTTACTACTCAGTTGTTAAGGCGTCGTACGCTCACTATCTTTAGGCGGTGAATGGCTTATTTAAAAAATATATGAACAAATATTAATTGATCTATAAGAAATCTTTTGAAGGACTTATTAAGAATAGTAGAAAAATCCCTAGATAAAGGGATTTCAATGCCAAGTAATCAATATGAGAATAGGAATGAGGTGAAATTGTGATATTTGCTATGACACCGTAAAAGACTCTAGGAACGAGTTTAGTGATGAAAGTGTAAAAGCTGACTCGGAAAAATGGAGTGATCTATGAGTATTGTTGAATTACATGAAGTGAAGCGCCACTTACACTATGCCGATGATAGCAATGATGTTTCATTAAAAAGCTTTATTGTTGCAGCTGACGCTATAATTAAAAATTACATTACAGATAATTTTGGATCGGAATATCCATCTGCCATTAAACAAGCTGCTTTATTATTAATCGAATACTGGGAACAGCACAGAAAAGATGGGGGAGAGGTATCTGTGAATGGTAACTACCTCCCAATACCCGTACTCTCTTTGCTTAATCTATATCGCAAGCCCACTGTTTGATAGGTGATGTAGATAATAGCACGTATCAATGTTTACCTTTAAGGATGTTATATTTGAAATTAATACAATTATAATTGAGAATCATTTGCATTAAATGGTTTTGTACGTTAAAATCGATTTCAAGAATAAAATAAAATTTGACAATGATGTTTCATTAACCCAGCTCTATTGATTCTCCAGAGGCTGGGTTTTTTATCTACTTTAATAAAGAAAAAAATTAGGTTAAATTATACCAATTGTTAAAATAAATATGAGAAGAATAGACCATGAGTAAAAAATTTGAATTACATGTACTTAGTCAAATCTATGACTTTCTAATTGAAAGAGAAGGATTCACTGCTCTGAATCTTCATTTTAAGGTTATGGAATTTTTTAGGGAGTTACATGTGGGGGATAAGAGAGATTTTATTGTTTTGGCACCAAATAAAATCTCAGGTAATTTTGGTGAGGTTACTCATATTCATTTATTAAATATTCCACATTTCCATGAAAAGGAAAAATTTATTCATTGGGCACATAAAGTTTTAAATGCCCAAGCGCCTAATCTGTGAAGAAAGAAAATAATATTGTTTCATAAATTAAACATTGAAATCTCTAGATTTTGATAAATTATATTTTTAAATTGTGCTAGGCAAAATTATGAAAATATTTGCAATAGTAAGTTTAGTTTTAATGCTGGGATTAACGGCATGCCAAAAAAGAGATACAGATACGAAAGAGCAGGATAAAACCACAACGCCACATTCCATGGATAAAGATCAATAAGAAAAAGCTCGCCAAATGGTGGGCTTTTTAGATAGCTAAAATGGTATAGTAGTGCGGTCATTTAAGTACTTTTTTCTATGTCTGAAACCTATAAATACATTTACACCCAAATTAGTACATTTGGTTCATTGCCTACACATAAAGTTTTTATAAGTAGTGTAGGAAGGAAGACAAAATTAGTTTTTGCTGATAATACTTTTGTATATAGTACAGTTTCTGATTGGGCTTTAAGTCATTCGGGTCTTGATTCAAGGAAATCAATATGGTCTGAAGAGCCTAAGTCATTTTTAGACAGTGAAAAAACAAGATTAAGCATTTATAGAGCCTCACATCCCGCTTTCATCACTGAAGCAAGCATTGGCTAAGCGCTAGTATTTTGTATGCTGTTCATGTAATAACTGTTTATATTGCAAATAAAGTTTGCTTTGCGGGTGTTAACGGCGTATAAAGCTAACTCGTTGATGCGGGATGGAGCAGTCTGGTAGCTCGTCGGGCTCATAACCCGAAGGTCGTTGGTTCAAATCCAGCTCCCGCTACCAACGAAAAAGATTCAAAGTTTATAGCCTAGTCTCTACAGATTAGGCTTTTTTTTTATGGCTGGTTAATTTTATACATAGCGGTTTATAAGAGCGTACTTTTTATACAGGTTAGTGGAATGGTGTGTAAGTCATGAAAGTACCGTATTTCTAGAAAACGCTGGACTGTAAGTGACGTAAAAAGGATAAAGCTTTATTCTGATTCTAAAAGCATAATGGGTTTCCCAAATAAACCAATATTTTTATCCCCCCATTGTTTTAATGCAACCAAAATAGGTGCTAAAGAAGTGCCGAGTGTAGATAATCGATATTCTACTTTAGGTGGAACAACGGCATAAACCTTTCGTAGAATCAGTTGATCTTCTTCAAGTTCACGTAATTGTCTAGTGAGCATTTTTTGAGTGACATTTGGAATTTTCTTCCTCAGTTCATTGAACCTTAAAACATCATCTTCTAATAAATGCCATAAGATAATGCTCTTCCATTTACCATCAAGTAATCCTATAGCAGCTTCAACAGAGCATCCTGGTGTGCAATCAAAACGCGAATGTTTTAGCTTACCCATTTCAATAGTATCCTTTTGGTAACTATAGGACGAATTTGTCTGTATAACTTAAAAAAGAATATTAAGTAAACTCAAATAACAAAACAAGAGGACAAGTGAATGAAGGCTATTTCTTATATTGACGGTATGGATCATGGATTTCAAAATCCATTGGTAGATATTGAAAAAGCGATGCCGAGCTTAAAAGATCGGGATTTGTTGGTTAGAGTCAAAGCGATCTCGGTTAACCCTGTCGATACTAAGGTTAGACGAAACCCAGTAGCAGTAGGCAACACACGTATCTTAGGATGGGATGCAGTGGGTGAGGTTGTTGAAGTTGGTTCTGGCGTGCAACATTTTAAAGTCGGAGATCAGGTCTGGTATGCGGGTGATTTAACTCGGGATGGGAGTAATGCTGAGTATCAAGCAGTCGATGAGCGTATTGTTAGTTTGAAACCACAAAGTTTGAGTGCTGCTGAAGCTGCTGCACTGCCATTAACCGCTATTACGGCGTGGGAAATGTTATTTGATCGTTTCAATGTTGATTTAGACAAATCTGATAATATTTTAGTGATTGGAGGGGCTGGAGGTGTAGGATCTATTGCAATTCAATTACTCAAAGCGAAGACAAATTTAAAAGTTATTGCTACAGCGTCTAGGGAAGAGACTAAAGCATGGGTTAAGTCTTTAGGGGCTGACTATGTCATCGATCATACCGAAGATTTAAACACGCAAATCAAAGCATTGGGTTTAGATGCACCTCGATATATTTTTTCAACTAATCAAACAGAAACGTATCTTCATCAAATTTCTAAGCTTATCGCTCCACAAGGAAAGTTTGGCTTAATTGATGATCCGAAATTATTAGATATCGGTGAGTTTAAGTCTAAGTCGGTTTCTGTACATTGGGAGTTCATGTTTACACGTTCAATGTTCAATACAATAGATATTGAACAACAATCTCAGCTATTACATCATGTTGCAGAACTGGTGGATAACCATAAAATTAAAACCACGCTGAATCAGACTTTAGGTAAAATTAATGCGCAAAATTTAAAACTTGCTCATGAACTGATTGAATCTGGTCGAGCGAAAGGGAAAATCGTTTTGGAAGGCTTTTAATTAGTTTTAAGTTCAGCTTAAATAAGTGGCTTAATTTTTAAGTTAAACACTTGAAATTATACATTTAGGATCAATATTCTGAGCAAGGCCATTCTAGGGTTCAGCGCACTAGGATGGCTTTCCTCTTTTTGAAATCTGTTTCATTCATATACACATAACAAAGAGCCTTTAGAATAATTTTTTCAATTTATTTAATGTTATGTTATAACGTTTCTTTTTTGATGGGGTGAAAAATGAAACACACAACTTTGATGACGCTCATTTTGCTGGTTATTCAACAAGCACATGCAGAACAAAAAGTTACAGCTTTAGATCCTCTTATTTTTCAAGCGGAAAAGACTGAAGTGACTTTAGTCACTGTAGAAAAAGAGAGAATCGAAACATCAAATACACTCGGAGATGCACTTAAACATGTCTCAGGGGTGCAAAGCACATCCTTTGGTCCAAACGCTGGCGCACCTGTGATACGCAGCTTATCAGGCAATAGAGTTAGTATCTTTGAGAATGGGCAAACCATTAATGGAATGAATGCCATAAGTGGTAATATTAATATTCCATTTGATCCACTCTTTACGAAAAGTGTCACCGTTCATAAAGGCACGAGTTCAGTTAGATATGGGGGTAACGCCATTGGGGGGAGTGTGGATATTGATACTGGACTGATTTCAAAAGAGCTGGAGGATAAAAGTCGAATTTTAGATATCGCTTATAAGAAAGGATTTAATCATTTTAATGCCCACGGTATTCGTTTAAATGTAAACAATCAAAAAAACTTAAGCACAAATATTCAGTTCTCAACCCAAAGTATTTCTTTATATAAAATACCTGGATCAAGCAAAGCTGCAGTATGTGATACAGCTGTTTTTCCGAGTACTGGTGGCGTAAATTCTGCTTTGGCAGATGCATGTCAAAAGGACTCTAGAATCTCAAATGTGTTTAATAAAGCGCATAATCAGTATTTAAATAAGCACGTTTTGGAAGATATCGCGAAGAACCCAGAAAATTTTTATGATTATTATGATGGTTTAGAGTCAGCGAAATACACAGATGAGGCAATCTCAAAACGCTATGTAAATGGTTCATTGAAAGAGTTTATTAATGATCCGAACCCTGATTATGTGCCGGACACGGCTAAGTATGTACAGAATAGAATTAACAATGATGTAACGCCGAATTATAAAAAGAAACTGGGTAACAGCTATGCCAGAAATGAAAACATGGCGATAGGGACAACCTATTTCTTAAACAATGGCTATATCGGCGTGGGTGCCGACTATAAAAGTAGTGAATATGGTGTTCCGGGTTTTTCTATGGAAAACAAATCTTTTCAGAGCTCTTATAGTGATGGCTTGCCAGTAGGTGTAAAAATCGAACAGAATCGTTTTGCCGTAGACTCACTGTTTAGAGAGCCATTAAGTTTGCTGAAGAGTGTACAGTTAAAAGCATCTAGACTATCAAACACATCTGGGGAGTACATTGGTGCAAGTAAAGCCAATGAGTATAAATTTGATACTGATACAGCTGAGTTGGTATTTGAACACATGCCTTATAACAATCTCAGTGGAGAAATAGGAACGTCTATAAATGCCAGACAGATTAAGGGCTCAGGTTCAGAGCGTTATTTACCGAATGTGAATACAGTTTCTCATGCAATATTCATTCAGGAAAAACTAGATTTCAATAAAATTTCTTTTGATGCTGGTTATCGTGTAGAGAAAGTCAAATATGAGATTCAGGACCAGAGTTTTAAGTTGGCACGTAATTCCTCAAATAGTACGCTTGAAGATAAGTCCTTTGATCTGAATAGTTTTTATATCGGATCGGAGTTTAGATTTACAGACTCTTTAGGTTTCAGACTTCAGTACAGTGAGTCTGAACGAGCACCCGAAATCAATGAACTCTATGCCAGCAACCCTCACTACTCAGTCATGACCCAAGAAGAAGGAAATCAACAACTCAACAAAGAAGTAATGCAGGGTTTAGAGTTTACAACTACCCTGAATTGGGACTCGACCAATATTGCAGCTTCATTGTACCAAATGGATTTTGAAGACTATTTGTATTTGTCCCACTCAGGTGCCTCTATGCGGAACCGTTTACCACTGAAGTATTGGAAGCAAACCGCTACAAAAGTGAATGGTTTTGAGTTGGATATGAACCATACGTTTTCCCTCGACAACTTTGGGGATTTAAAAGTAGGTGGCTTTGCAGATTTGGTCAAGAATAAAGCGACAGATCCTGATCGTTTACGTTTAGCCAATGATGGAATTTATTTGCCCAATATGCCAACCAACCGCTATGGCGCAAATATTGAGTGGACATTAGAGAGTTGGTCAGCGCGGCTGTCTAGTATTTATTATGACAAGCCTCGTTACCTAGGTAAAAATGTAGGTGAGGAAGTCCCATTGCCTGCATACAATTTGCTTGATTTAGATATTCGTAAAAAAGTGACGTTGAGAAATGCTAGTTTTGATCTTTTTATCAATGGCTCTAATTTTCTGGATGAAGATGCACGGCCGCAAAACTCTCCATTAAAATATATTGCACCCTTGCCAGGCCGAGCTTTCCAATTAGGCATAACGATGCATATTTAATATATTATCCTCACTATAAGTCTAGATAGAGCGCCGTGGGGCGCTTTATCTTTATTCAAATTAAATAGAAGTAGTGCCTTGTGAGCATTAAAAATCTGAGGTACGGAGGATTTCGTATAGTTGTGATTATTTGAATACCCAAGAGTTATTTCACTGTTCCTGCTTTTTGCATTTCTTGGTAAAGCTGATCAAGATAATATTGCTGTTGGACGTTATCTTTAAAGTATCGTTGATAATTCACACTACAACTATCTACATCAGCGATATTATTGAGATTGAATGTCCAATCATCCGTATTTTTAACACGAATGCCTAAGTCATCACTACATTTCTGCCAAAGTTGAGAAAATCGTGTCTGCTTATTGCTTGGGAGTTGGTTGAAACGTGCATAAACGCTGAAGCCTTTCATTTCTGAGTTAAAATATTTGTGAATAAAACCAATGGGTACACCAGCCCAATTCATTGATTGATCTTCTGGGAAGGAAATTCTGATGAGTTTTTTTTCGTTCAGTAATGAATCTTGTTGGCCTGATTTAAAATGTTGTTCTTCATATTCTAGTTTTGTGCCTATAGGTACATTGATCTTTTTGACGATCATTGGTTGTGTCGTGATGTAATAGGGATAATCAGGCCTACCATTGCCGCCTGTAGGGTTCATATTGCCAACACATGCTCCCAAGTTTGAGAGTAGTGCGATGCAAAAGATTAATCTAACTTTATTATTCATTATTGATCCTAAAAAACTTTATTTAAAAGCTATTTTATTTATCTAGAATACACACATAGTACACCTTATGCGAAACGTTTGAAATTTCACCTCTAGCCTCAATATTTTGGTTCAAGCTATTCTAAGGCTCAGCACACGACTAGGGCTTTTTTTAGATGCTACAACTACTATTTTTAAGGACGTTTCAATTTATTGCAGGAAACACCTAATATAATTAAAATTTATGACAGCTATAAATAACTTGAATATTTATTTATTTCATGTATACTTGGCCTAACTAGAAAAAAGTAATGTTTAGTAAATCTTCTTTAAGTATCGCAGTTTTAGTCATAATCCTCCGTTGTTTCAGATCTTAAGCTCCACTTTTATTATTTTCAAAGTTACATCTAGTCATTTATTTTTGACTAAAATTATTAAAATTCAGCAGGATATATTATGTCTACTACAGTTACCGGTACAGTTAAATGGTTTAATGAAACTAAAGGCTTTGGTTTCATTCAACAAGAATCTGGTCCAGATGTTTTTGCTCACTTTCGCGAAATCGCTAGTTCAGGCTTCAAAACATTGCATGAAGGGCAACAAGTGTCATTCAGCATAGAGCAAGGTCAAAAAGGCCCAAATGCTGTAAATATTGTTGCTTTATAAGAAGCATTAAATATAAAAAAGCACTGAACAGTGCTTTTTTAATGACTAAAAATTATTAATTAAATATTTATTCCTTGTTGGGATATATGAAAAAACTGGTGAAAATTGAAAAAACTTAATACCTTAATTGCTAAATCTTCAAATGGTACTGAAATTATAGTCTCGTTAATTCCTCTAAATAAAATGCAAAATACCCGTGATGGCTTGAAATCTATTGAAGTGGGTAAGCGTGTGTTGCTTCAGTCTGGAATCGAAGTGGATTTAAATTTAGATGGTAGAACATTTTATACCGCTTTAAATCAATTATTTAAATTTAACTATAAAGTTGCCTAACTAAATATTTGATTATATCGTTTTTAAATGAATTAATATTATAGGTATAGAAGAAATGTTAAAGAAAAACGTTACTGTCAAAGATCAATTCGGTACTGAATACTCTATTCAGGCAACTGTAGATAAAAGCTCTTGCGGCACAATGTTGCATTCAAATTTAAGATATATCACCGTTGATGGCGAAGATATTCGTCCTGGTTTTGAAATGTTCTTCCAAAGTCTCAATAGCGATAAAATTTTCAAGTTGATCTGAACGTTATTAGTTTTAATTTGGTCGTGATGACTAATATTACATTATCTTAATCAACCCCAATCACTCCTCCTCAAATCTATTTAAATTATAGAACAGTTATTTTAGATAATTTGAAGAGGGCTATGTATACAGAACACGTTTATTAATAAGTAGTTTAATGACATAGCTAAAATGTATTCTTAGCAAAGAATATTTTGTAAATATATGGATTTAGGTACTTTTGCTATATGAATGCTATTGATTTATGGATTGTTAGCTTGTTCACGAGGAATTCTTAATCTCTAAATTTCTTCCAATAATTGGTTTCTCGAAGCAGCCCTTTGCCTATTATTCGTTATATTTCTAGCTCAATTCGCTCCTAAATGAGTTCACAGAAAGTTTTCCGCAAATGAGTTTTTAAGAATCAAATTCATAATAGGTGTCTGCTGCATGACAATATGACCTATGTCGTATTGGAGCTCATTGAAAGTAAGTATAGAAATGCTAGCGTATGACGATCAACACCTGTTTGAAATGAAGGCTGCTTTTTCGTATTCAAGATAGAATTTACTGCATTAAAAATATAATAAAAATTTTTACAATAAAGATAATAATAGTTATCATTCTCGAAAATATTTTACAGAAGAGAAATAAAAATGCGCTTGTCACACTTTAGTCTTTGTCTACTTACGGCAGCTATTTGTACCCAACTGTATGCTGAAGACACAGCAACAAATGACTCTACAACACAAAATACTGAAGCTAAACTTCCAACTATCGTGATGACAGCAACACGTACACCGAAAAGCATTTCCGAAATTGCAGGAACTGTCCAAACCATTTCTGCTGATCAAATTGCGCAACAGGCTGGCCCAGGTCGTAAAGTTGCAGATGTTTTGGCGCAACTGGTTCCATCTTTAGCACCAAGCAGTGGAACGAGTAGTAATTATGGTCAAACTATGCGTGGACGTAATGTACTTGTAATGATTGATGGTGTATCACAAACGGGTTCACGTGATGTAGCACGTCAGTTAAATAGTATTAGCCCAAATATGATTGATCATATTGAGGTGGTTTCAGGTGCGACCAGTATTTATGGTTCAGGTGCGACAGGCGGGATTATTAATATTATTACTAAACGTGCCGATAAATCAGAACCAGTCAGTTTTCAAACCAAATTGGGTGTGACATCGGCAGATAACTTCCGAGGTGATAGTTTGGCTTATCAAGTGGGACAAACAGCTTCATTTGCAAATGACAAAGGCGATGGTTTTTTTGGCTTAGACTATACCAATCGAGGCTCACAATTTGATGGTAATGGGGATCGTATTTCATTAAGTCCTTGGCAGGGCAGCACCATGGATACTGATACTATTGATATGAATGGTCGTTTAAACTTTAATTTAACTGACAACCAAAGCCTAAGTTTTGGTGCTCAGTACTATAAAGACGAACAAGATACAGAATATGGGCCTGATTATTCATATTTACTTACCAAAACAGCTCCATCTTTAAAAGCGATAAAAGGTTGGAGCTTAGATAATCAACCGTTTACTGAACGCTATGCTTTTAATACACAGTACCAAAATCAGGACTTCTTAGGGCAAGTTTTGAATGTTGAGGCATACTATCGAAATGAGAAGTCTCGCTTTGTACCTTATGGCTATTCAGCAGATGGGGTGAATGTAAAGCAAAGCCAATCCAATGTGGACTATGCTGGGATTCGTTCAACTTTACAGTCTGATCTTGTTGTTGCTGACCGTGATTTAAAACTAACTTATGGCTTAGACTATGACTGGGAAAAAGACCATCAGTGGGCAGACTACTACACGCCAAGCAATAATGGTCTAGTTTATACCCCAACTGGAGAAAAACAAGGCTCAGGACCAGATACTGAAATTCAGAATATTGGTACCTTTATACAAGGGGACTATGCCGTAACTGATCAGCTTAATATTCAAGCCGGGGTACGCTACCAATATGTTCAGGCAGACACAGACAGCTATTTAACTGCACGTAAGCCATATACATTAATGGCGGCAGACTCTACAGATTCAGACAAATTCCTGTTTAATCTAGGCGCTGTTTATAAGCTAAATGATGTACAACAAATTTATGCTAACTTCTCTCAAGGCTATAGTTATCCTGATGTACAACGTGTATTACGTGACGTTGCAGCATATACCTTAACCACGTCTGGTATTGCTCCGATCACTGTGAATAGCTATGAACTAGGCTGGCGTTTAAACCAAGATACAGGCTTAAATTTGGGCTTAACAGGTTTCTATAATACCTCTGATAAAGTCGTTCAATTTAACTCGGATCGTTCTGTAAATGTTGTCGACACAGATCAGCGAGTTTATGGTGCGGAGGCAACAGTAAGTTACCCATTTATGGAAAATTATAAGGTGGGTGGAACTTTAGGTTACACAAGAGGCCAGTATAAGGATGTGGCCAATAACTGGCATGAGTTAAACGCTTTTGCAGTATCACCAATGAAAGGCACATTGTTTGCAGAATGGAATAATGAAGATGGCTATGGTGTACGTGCTCAAATGCTTGCAATCAAAGGAACTGACAAAGCCTATAAAGATGACCTAGAGTTAAAAGCAGCTGGACTGAGTGATAGTAACAGTGCAGCAGAGATTAAAGGTTATACGACTATGGATGTATTAGCACATTTTCCAGTAGCGAAAGGCCGTATGGACTTTGGTGTTTATAATCTATGGGGTAATCAATATAAAACTGTATTCGCCCAACAAGCAGCAGTGACCAATGCCAACTCATTGTTAGCGATCCCAGCGGAAGGGCGTACTTTTGCACTAAGTTATACTATTAATTACTAATGTTGCCTGAAGCATGTTATGTAGAACTTTTTAATTCTATCTAAAAGGATCGGGATAATATTTTTAGTTAAATTCCTTAGATTTAACATATAGCATCAATATTTTATGCAAGGCCATTCTAGAGCTCATGGAACTAGAATGGCCTTCATGTAATTTTACTCATCTGAATTATTTGTATGATTAATACCTCAAACTAACTTCTCGTCGAATTACACGCGATTTAGTATCTAGATTTTTAATATCGTGCTTCGAAAATTTTAACTGGGGTAACTTATCGCTTTAAATGGGTTTTAGCTTAAGGTACTGAGTGTGGAAATATACAGTTACGACCATTT
>RCUL01000140.1_pt1 | contig 63239 bp, 36 predicted proteins | sample 2167521 | NCBI WGS metagenome assembly RCUL01 (sample SAMN09932745, study PRJNA488358) | compost metagenome | feature: garden; material: soil; isolation source: compost soil in acetic acid-enriched culture | place: Germany: Experimental Botanical Garden Goettingen | collected 2016-01-27
AGTAAATATAAATAAGAAATTTAAATATAGAGGATAACAAGTCTATTTTCACAAGATGGTTACAAAAAACCCCCTATTCAAGTGGTTACTTGAATAGGGGATTGTATCTTTTAAAACACGACCAAACGAAATTTTATCCGTTCTATCGGATATCGTTTGGCATCTGTTTTAATTTTATCATTCGTATAGTCAAATATTTTATTTACGCGGTTTACTACTCATTGTATAGATCAATTCGCCACCATTCGTTAGGCTACTATACGATAGTTTCAAATTATCCAAGAGTTTACCATTCAAAGTCACCGATTTAACATATACATTCTTCTCAGATTGGTTACGCACAGTAATGGCAATACTTTTCCCGTTTTCTAGATTGATCTTTGCAGATTTCACCAATGGGCTTCCAATCCAATAGGTATCTTCGCCCGGTGCTACAGGATAAAATCCAAGTGCTGTAAACAGATACCAAGCAGACATCTGTCCGCAGTCATCATTTCCACCCAACCCAGCATGTCCATTATGATATTGATTTCGAATAATCTGACGTAGACGTGCCTGCGCTTTCCAAGGGCTTTGGGTCATGTTATACAAATAAGCGACATGATGTGAAGGCTCGTTTCCATGTACATAATTCCCAATAATTCCATCCCGGGTGATATCCTCGGTATGCTCAAAATATCTATCGGGAAGTTCCATTGTAAATAAAGAATCCAGATAGGTCTCCAGTTTCTTTTGCCCCCCCATAAGCTCCATCATCTCCCGAGGTTGATGTGGGACATACAAGCTATAATTCCAGGAATTCCCTTCGATAAAGCCTTGTCCATGGGTATCTAATACATCAAATTTCTCCTTAAACTTTCCTTGAGAATTCTTTGGTCGCATAAAACCAATCGCCGGATCATATAGCGATTTCCAACTCTCAGCACGTTTCGAAAAAGCACGGTAGATATCTTCTTTACCCAGCTTCTTTGCCAATTGAGCAATACACCAATCATCGTAAGCATATTCCAGTGTATTGGAAACTGAAGTACCAGATACATCATCCGGAACATAGCCTTTATCCATATAGGCTCCTATTCCTTCATAATTACGTGTATTTGCAGTTTGCACACAAGCCTGTAATGCCGCTTCGGGATCACCTTTATACACGCCTTTCAATATGGCATCAACAATGACAGATACGGAGTGATAACCACTCATACACCAATTGTCATTGGCATAATGCGACCAGATCGGCAACATTTTCAATACGCTCTGATCGTAATGCGCCATCATCGACGCTACGATATCTGCATTGCGAGAAGGGTTAATCAGATTCAGAAGTGGGTGGAATGCTCTAAACGTATCCCAAAGCGAAAACGAAGTATAATTCGTAAAACCCTTAGCCTGATGAATCTCCTGATCCAATCCTTTATATTCACCATTTTGATCCATATAAACGGTTGGCATCAGACTTGCATGATACATGGCAGTGTAGAAATTGACTAAATCCTCCTTGTTCAACATATCCACTTCAATCTTGTGAAGTTCCTTTTCCCATGCCGTTTGTCCCGAATGCACATAGCCCTCAAAATTCCAGTTCGGAGCTTCAACTTCCATATTATTGAGTGCATTCTTCATACTTACTGGGCTGAGCGCAACTTTCATCAGAATAGATTCGTCGGCTTTCGTATCGAAGTCCAAATGTAGCTTGATGTTGTGAGCGGCTAGATCGGGAAAATTATGCTGTTGATCAAACTTACGCCAAAAACCGTTATACACTGATTTTCCATCTTCATATTTAGCGCCATAGTTTTTGAAAGGTTTGGATGTCTTTATTGCAAAATAAACGGTACGCGTCCGGGACCATCCATTCGTTTGGCGATACCCGACCAAGGTTGAGTCATTCAATACCTTGACAACTGTCCAAACATTTTTACCGTCATAATTATAAATTCCAGCAGTTAAATCCACCACAAGATGTGAAGCATCTGATTTCGGGAAGGTATAACGATGGATCCCTACGCGTGTTGTTGTTGTTAATTCTGCCTTAATCTGATGTTTATCAAGCAAAACACTATAGTAATTGGGCTCGGCACGTTCATTTGCATGCGAATAAGGAGATCTATACCCCTCCTGAGGTTTATCTGCAGTTCCTGGATTGAGCTGCACCTTCCCTTGGGTTGGCATAACTAATATATCCCCAAGATCAGAGTGGCCAGTACCACTAAAGTGTGTATGGCTAAAGCCAACAATCGTTGGATCACCATATTGGTATCCAGCACAGTATTTATACACATCACCATTGTACTGTCCATTTACAGCATAGGATAAGGTATCCGTATCTGGACTTAGCTGCACCGCCCCGAAAGGAACGGTCGCCCCAGGGAAAGTATGTCCCATTCGAGCGGTTCCGATCAGTGGTTTGACATACTGAATCAATTTGGTTTCCTGCGCTCTTAATAAATAAGGGGCACATAGCAAACCGAAACAAACTAAACTTCTTATGTTCATCGCTTAAGGATTAGATCTTTGGATTTTGACTATAAGCACTCCACAACTCGTCAATCGTCTTTCCGGTCTGCGCTTTCCAGAAATCATCTGTATACGTTTTACTCCGCATTGCTCCATCCAATTTTTTAACAAAATCCTTTTTCACATTTTTGTTAATCCAATAGAGGAATCGTGCTGTAGTACGGTAAGAATCTGTGTACTTTTGTTTCGCTGTATACTCAGGTAATTTCCAATTTGCTCCAGCATTATCTATTCCGTCATCAAAACGAACAAAATCCGCTACCCCTTCGGTTACCCACCAAGGTCCGGCCCCATCAGGATAAGCCTGAACAATGTGCATCACTTCATGCGTAACAACATCGATATCACCCGGATTTTTAGCAAACCACTCCGGACTATATCGTACAATACCTCCAGCTGTTGCGGCCACACCCTTATAATCTGGATCAATAACAAAAGACACCTTCTTTATGGTCTTGTTATTATATTTTTTTGCCAGCTTGGGATAATTAGTAAAATAGGCTGCTACCAATCGTTCCTTTAATGCAGGACTAAAATCTTTGTCTTTATTGATCCAGATCAAGGTGTATCCTCCTTTAGTGATACTGTCGACATCTACAGCCACCTTTCGATCATTTTGCGTATGCTGCCAATTATCTTGTGCCGAAAGCGAACAAGAGTACATTAAAGCTGCAACAGCAAGCGTTCTTTTCAAATATTTAAAGTTCATAATTAGGTTATTGTTATTTTCTTATTTTTTCTTTTTTGTTTTTTTTGAATTCACACCCGTCTTCAATTCACTTGTCATCGAATATGGAGCTGCACCAAAGGTTGTTCCCCTATTATAGTTTGGTTTAGCTGTCATATCAAAATTAAGATTCCCACCTTCATGGAGTGCCTTATGACTTAACCAGTTTTTACCATAATTTGTTCCATTCAACTGCAGCGCATTGACATAAACATTTTCATTCGAATTCTTAGGTGCATCTATTGTCAATGTCTTACCATTTTCGAAAGTTAATGTAGCTTTTTTAAATAAAGGAGCCCCGAGCACATATTCGTCTGTCGCTGGACAAACCGGATAAAAACCTAAAGCAGAAAATACGTACCAGGCCGATGTTTGACCATTATCTTCATCACCACAATAACCGTCAGGAGTAGGCTTATACATTCTGTTCATAACCTGACGCACCCAATACTGCGTTTTCCATGGTTGGCCAGCATAATTATACAGGTATGGCATATGCTGAATCGGCTGGTTGCCGTGCGCATATTGCCCCATATTAGCAACCTGCATCTCCCGAATTTCATGGATAATACCACCATAATAGCTATCATCATAATTTGGAGCCTGAACAAATACAGAATCCAACATATTGACAAAAGTTTTCTCTCCACCCATTAAATCAATCAGTCCCTGCACATCATGGAAGACACTCCAGGAGTAATGCCAGCTATTACCTTCAGTGAATGCATCCCCCCATTTCAATGGATTGAAAGGAGCTTGGAATTTACCATCTTTATTTTTACCACGCATTAAATTGGTGGAAGGATCAAATAAGTTCTTATAATTTTGAGCACGTTTAGCATAGAGATCAATTTCAGCCTTAGGACGGTTCAATGCTTTTGCCAATTGGTATATTGTAAAGTCATCATAAGCATATTCCAATGTCCGGGCAGCATTTTCATTGATTTTAACATCATAAGGAACGTAGCCTAGACTATTGTAATATTCAACACCTTTGCGTCCTACAGCTGTCATTGGCCCTTCATTGTTTGCACCATGTTGCAAGGCCTCATATAGTTTGTTGATATCATAACCACGCAAGCCTTTCATATAGGCATCCGATACTACCGAAGCAGAGTTGTTACCAACCATGATATCAGCATATCCAGGGCTACTCCATTCAGGGAGAAATCCACCCTCCAGATAAGCATTAAGCAATCCCTCCTGCATTTCTTTATTGATAGAAGGATACATAAAGTTTAGGAAAGGATACAAGGCTCTAAAGGTATCCCAAAAACCTGTACCGCCAAACAAATATCCTGGTAGCGTTTTACCATTATATGGGCTGTAATGGACGGCCTTTCCTTGCGCATCGATTTCATATAGTTTATTCGGAAAAAATAATGTGCGGTACATTGTAGAATAAAATGTGCACAATTGATCAATATCATCACCTTCTACCTTAATTTTACCTAAGGTCGTATTCCATATCTGGCGTCCATCTTCTTTAATTTGGTCAAATGACTTATTACCAAGCTCATTTAAGTTTAACATAGCTTGGTCAGCACTGATAAAAGAGGACGCAACCTTTACCTGAACAGGTTTTGATTTATCCTTAACTTTGAAACCAACGATAGCGCCTGTATGGTCACCTTTGATTTTCAGCTGGCCATCTTTCTTTTCTTTTCCCTCCCAAGTAGCAACACTAGCAAAAGGTTGATCGAAAACAAGGACAAAATAGTTCTTAAAATTTTCTGGCAATGGGCCGCGCGCATATTTCGACGAGTAGCCAATGATCATATTTTTTTCGGGGATTATCTGAACTTCTGACCCTTTTTCATAAGCGTCCAAAACGATATAAGCATCATCCGTCTTATTGAAAGAGATACGAAACATCGCGGCACGTTCAGTCGGTGTCATCTCTGCTGTCACATCGTGATCAGCCAAGTACACTGAGTAATAATATGGTTTTACAATTTCCGCTTTATGTGAAAACCAGCTTGCACGTTCATCCTGATCAAAAACAGGCTTTCCAGTAACAGGCATAATAGAGAAAACACCGTAATCATTCATCCAAGGAGAAGGCTGATGTGTCTGCTTCAAACCACGGATTTTATCAGCTGTATATTGATACTGCCATCCATCGCCATTTTTCCCGGTCTGTGGTGTCCACATATTCATCCCCCATGGTCTTGCTATGGAAGGATAAGTATTCCCGTTGGATAGTTCAAATTTGGATTCTGTACCCATCAAAGGATTCACCAAATCGACAGCCTCCATTTGCTGTCCTCTAAACTTCTGAGCCAAAACCGGTTTTGCGCAAAACAAACCCAAGGACAATAATGACCCTAGAAAAACACTTAATGATTTCTTCATTATTTAGGATATATATAAATATTTCTACTAAAACGTATTAGTAAAGATATAAAAAAGAATATTAAATCAAAAAAACTCGAAGCTTTCGCATATTAGGTCTTATGATTTTTACAATAAGGCTTTACTTTCTCTAAGACAAACTTCGGATTTACCCTACTTCAGGCTTTGATACTATCTTTTGATCAAATTTGTCGAAATCACATATTCCTTCGGACTGGTAATTCCACGATCTATTTCCTTCAACAATACCTTCACACAAGTCTTTGCCAATGGCTCCAATGGTTGTTGGATGCAGGAGATCTTAGGATTTAATATATCGAACAATTCATGATCGTCAAAAGAAAACAACGGAAAATTAAAATGTTCCCCTCCTTCAGTCCGAAGCGATTTCAAACCGAGGATGCAGAGATAATTGGTCGTAAAAAATAAACCATCTAAGTCCATATTTTTAGACACCCAGCTCCGCACAGCAGCTATACCCTTTTGTCGTAAACGACGATATGGTAATTGCAGTATCCTCGCCTTCATACCTGTTTCCTCACAAAACTTTAGATAAGCCTCTTTACGGGCGAGCATCTGGGGCTGATCCGAATCGATTGTAATCAATCCAAAATTTTCACATCCAATAGACTGTAAGTATGAACAGGCCTTCCGGCTGCTATCACCATTGTCAATATGAACATAATGTGTCGCTACTTCTGGTGAATTTCGATCAAAAACGACCAAAGGAACTTTATTTTCCAGGATTTTTCGTTGATGTTCGTCCAAATTTACAGTAGGTGCTAACAGTATACCTTCAACTTTCTTTTCGAGCATAAAATCAATAATGTCCTGCGCATTTTGAGGATCTCCCAAAGTACTACTGTAGAGTACATGGTAATTTTTCTTACGCAAAAGCTCTTCGACATATAGCGCAAAAGGACCGAAAAAGGAATCGCCAATATTTTCGACAATCAACCCAATTGTATTCGAACGTCCCGTAGCCAAGCTCTTCGCCAAAGAATTGGGCTTATAGCCAACTTTTGCTACATAATCCAACACGCGCCTCTCAAGGTCTTTACTGATACGCGCCTGTTCGGCTTTATGATTGATCACCAATGAAACAGTAGATTTAGAGACATTCAGTTCCTGTGCAATTTCTTTAATAGATTTGGCCATAAGAGCATTTCATAAAATTAAGTGAAATTAGAAAATAAAATGAAAAGTACCCTCCTTCCATGATCAATGAATTCTTAAACAATCGTATGCATAAAATTATCTGAAGATGTTTTTGACACACCCGTTTATATTACCGTGCTTATTTCAACAATTGAAACTCTTTATGCTGGTGACATTTCGTTATTCCTAACTTTCTGTATAATATCAAACAACTTACTTGTGACAACTCGACGTTCTTGGTTACAATAGCCATGTTTACTAGCTCCTTATCTCACCAACACAATAACATCTGAGGTCAGCTAAAGTATCTTCACCATGATACTATAACACTACATAGTCAATACTTCACGCATACTGGAGCCCTATTTTGTCAACGAAGTATCATTTACCGATCTATATCAAAAAACCCTAATTTTTGTCGAATATTAATAAATATTCAAAAGTAAACACAAAAATCTAAGCTACTTTACCATTTTTTAATGAAAATGTTAATTTTTTTTTAAATTTACTCACTGCTAGCTCCTTATGAAAGACACCAAATCATACCAATACCAAGAACTTCTCCCCCTTATACAACAAGGGGATCAGCGAGCTTTTTCGGCATTATATGATTTATTTGCCCCCGATCTTACTTCTTTTATAGCAAAAAAAATCAGCAGCCGTGAAATCGCTGAGGATATCCTACATGACCTTTTTATTTCAGTATGGAAAAATAGGGCTTTCATTGCAGAAATAGAGTCTCTTCCGGCTTATCTATTTAGTTCTTGCCGCTATTTGGTGCTTGCCCATTACCGCAAAGAGATGAAAATACAGATTACTCAGGGCATTGAACATCTTGAGTTTGAAGATCAATCCATACCAATCGAGGATCGACTTTATTACCGTTACATCATCGACATTGTTGCCAAAGAAGTAGAAAATCTTCCTCAAAAATGTCAAGAAGTATTCAAGTTGAGCCGCGAATATTATATGAGTAACAAAGAGATTGCTATAAAATTAGGAATCAGTGAATCCACTGTAGAAAAACATATCAACAAGGCTATTCGCCATTTACGCACCGCAACAGGTAATCTATTTCACTTTATCTTATTCTTTTAGTTATCCGCAATCTTCTATTAATGAAAAAAAATATTTTTTTTTCATTTTGAGTGGAGGCTCCTTCCTTTTTACATCACTTGTATTATAACCAACCAGTATAACGTTGCGATTTATGAAGCAAGTGAAAGAATTATATAGGCTGATAAGCATTTTTCTGAGCCGATCTGAAAATATTGAGGAACGTAAACAACTTTTTAAGTGGTTTGATCAGCAATCGGCTGGTCAAATACCAGCAGAACAGTTTTCTACCATCCAGAAGAATGTGAAAAATCGCTTGTTAGCAGAAATTGCCGTAATAGAAAAAAAATCCAATAATATAAAGTACATAAGGACTATCAGTACAGCAGCAGCCGTATTGATAATCGCTTTTTTCACCTATAGATACTGGCCTGCAACTGAGCACATTGCTTCCAACAAACTACTCGCGTCGATTCCTCCAGGAAGCGAGAAGGCTATTATCATCCTAGCAGATGGCAAACAGATCAATCTCGATGAGTTATCGCTAAATCAGAGAATCCAAGTCGGAGAGACCATTCTAACAAAAGATGCTCAGGGGAAAATCAGTTATCGAAATGCCACTACCGGAAAAATTATTCCGCAACAAAACACATTAAAAACTCCTAAAGGAGCAACCTATGAACTCGTTTTAGCAGATGGCACATTGGTTAGTCTCAACGCTGACTCGAAGCTAACTTATCCTTCTTCATTTGAATCGGGAGACCGTATCGTCGAGTTGGAAGGTGAAGCTTATTTTCGGGTAACAAAAACAAAAGACCGCAAAGGTTTCATTGTTAAGACAAAAAACCAACAAACGAAGGTCCTCGGCACAAAATTTAATATCAATGCCTATTCAGATGAAGAAGGTGTCCGTACCAGTCTAGAAGAAGGTTCAGTGATTGTTTCCAAACAGCGCAGTGCCGTTAAGTTAAGACCCAACGAGCAGGCATTTTCCGAGAAAGGAAAACTCCGTTCGAAGACGATCAATATAGACCAAGTACTTAGTTGGAAAAGCGGTCAATTCTGTTTTGATGGGACAAATACATCTGAAGTATTTAAAGAAATCGCAAGGTGGTATGATATAGATGTCACGTATAATGGAACGAGCAATGCCAGTCAATATAGTGGAAAAATTCCCCGGAATTTAAGTTTAGATAAGCTTATTCAGCTTCTGAATTATGCAAATATCCAAACAAAAGCTGTTATAGGGAAGAATAATAGAATCAACTTAATCATCACATAACCAAAATTATTACTGAAATGAAAAGCGAAAAACTACCACCCTAATTCCTGGCTATTGATATCAATAAAGACGGATCCTGTTGGCGCAGAACCCGTCCAACTTATTGGTATTAAAGTATCGTCTAACTTCTAAATTATTAACACGTTAAAACCAAACGAATTTAATGAAATTTACCTTAACTCCGTTCATTAAGAAGGAGAAAGATTTTCATTCGACCAATTTGGACGCTAACCTAGCATCCTATATATGGCGAATTTATGAAAAACAAAAGCCTCTTTGTGCGCGCCCATTATCTAGATCTCTCATGAGGATCAACTTAATCACCCTACTACTAGGCCTAGGTCTGTCTCAAGTAGATGCAAACACCTATGCCCAACAGATTAGCTTAAAAAAGCAAAAATCGAGTCTGGAATCGATCTTAAAAAACCTCGAAAAACAGAGCGGTTATTCATTTTTTTACAAGAAAAATGAGATCAACCAGATCATCGACTTAACTGCTGAAATCAAGGACACCCCCTTTAAACAAGCGTTAAATGTTATTCTTAACAAAGCAAATCTGTCTTATGACTTTTTTGATAAAACAGTAGTTGTTAAAAAAAATACAGAAAGGCAACGACAAATAACTAGAATAACATTAGTTCCAGAACGAGTCGTCCTAACCACGCAACAACAATATGTAAAAGGAAGAGTAATTGATGACGAAGGGAGACCGGTCTCGGGAGCATCAATTCGCCTTAAAGAAGATGCACGAAAAGGCGTTATGAGTCTCCCTGACGGAAGCTTTGCATTGCCCATATCTTCACTAAACGAAATTCTGGTTATAACTTCCTTGGGCTACGAAAGACAGGAAATTAAAGCGAGCTTAAATCCAGATAAGATGGTTATTCGCTTAAAAAAACAAGAAAACGCTCTTGAAGAAGCAGTTGTTTCTACAGGTATTTTTAAGAAGGAAGATAAAAGCTTTACTGGGGCATCGCGTACGATCACGACAAAAGAACTGCGGCAATATGGCGCCAGAAACCTCGTAACCTCTTTACGCAATATCGATCCATCATTCAATATCATTGAGAATAACCTTTTCGGTAATGACCCCAATCGGCTTCCAGAAATTCAGATGCGTGGTAATTCCAGTATCCCAAATGTGAATGAAATTCAAAGCGAATCCGCAAGCCAACTCAACACACCGCTCATTGTTTTAGATGGTTTTCAAACCTCTCTCCAGGCACTGATTGATATTAATGAGAATGATGTCGCTTCAATTACCCTCTTAAAAGATGCTGCAGCGACTGCACTTTACGGTTCACGGGGTGCTAATGGTGTCATTGTCATTACAACAAAACTTCCACGGCCGGGCAAATTAAGATTAAGTTTTGGTACTGAGCTAAAAGTGGAAAACGCTGACTTATCTGCTTACCACCTTCTTAACGCAAAAGACAAACTTGAACTAGAACGTATTACCGGACTTTATAACTCACCCAATGCAAGTGCGGATATACCCAATAAACGTTACTATAATTTTCTGCTAGATGAAGTTAATAGCGGGGTAGAAACGGATTGGATGGCCATCCCATTACGTACTTCTTACGCTTTGAGAAGTAATTTAAGATTAGAAGGAGGAGATAACCAGTTCCGATATTCTGCCGGTATTCAAAATAATAACACGGCAGGTGTGATGAAGGGTTCTTCCAGAAATACGTTAAATGGATCCATCACCTTATCCTACACCTATAAAAATTTAATTTTTAGAAATTACTTAAATATCAATAACATTAAAAATCAGCAGTCACCATATGGATCATTCAGTGATTATTTTGAACTGAATCCGTATTGGCGGCCGTACGATAAAGACGGAAATGTCAATAAAGTCTTGGGTGACCCCGGTACGACAGACTATTCAAATATATGGACTACCCTCCCAACGAACCCATTATATAATGCTACTCTAAAAACATTTGACAAAGGAGAACAAACAGATATAACCAATCAGACTGCTGTCGAATGGTCGATTCAAGAAGGATTAAGATTAATTGGTAAATTCAGCTTTACGAAATCGGATAAACAGTCCGATGCGTTTAAACCGGCCGAACATACTGACTTTGCCAATTATACTGGAGTTGATGTCTTTAGAAAAGGAGCTTATTGGATTGGTCTCAATCGTGGAATGAAATACGAGGGAGCTTTAAATCTATCCTACAGCAAAAAAATAAAAGAAAAACATCAGGTTTTTGTCGGAACAGAGGCGAATATTTTTCAGGATAACACATCGCAACTAACAAACGCCGCAGAAGGTTTTCCAAACAGTGATCTTGATTTTCCATCGATGGCACTGCAATATATGAAAGATGGAAAACCTTCAGGAAACGAATACTACTATCGCACAGTAGGTTTCGTTGGAAATGCCAATTATAACTTTGATAACCGTTATTTTATTGATGGCACATTCCGAATGGATGGCTCATCACAATTTGGCGCCAACAAGCGTTTTGCGCCTTTTTGGTCAGCAGGTCTCGGTTGGAATTTGCACGAAGAAAAGTTCTTTAAAAAGAATGAAGTCGTCAATCGACTTAAATTGCGTGGATCTGTAGGGACATCCGGGTCTACTAAGTTTAATACCTATCAGGCATTGACGACCTATAGCTACTACACTTCAGATAGGTACTATAATTGGCTGGGAGCTTATGTCTTGGGCCTCGGCAATCCGGATCTAAAATGGCAGCAGGTGCTTAAATACAATATCGGAACCGATATCGACCTTTTCGACCGTTATTTAACTTTACAGGCCAACTATTATATTGAAAACACCAATGACCTCGTTTCGTCCGTTAATACCCCCGCATCAAGTGGTGTAGGCTATTATACAGCCAACATCGGAAAATTACGAAATAAAGGATTCGAGTTATATGCGACAGTCTATCTGATAAAAAAGCCAACCGGTTTAACCTGGTCGGTATCTGGTTCAATATTGCATAACAAAAATAAAGTACTTGAAACTTCACAAGCATTAAAAGACGCACAGAAAACACTTCAGGGGGATCTCTATAATGCCAACAAAATGTATATCGAGGGATATTCTAGCAACGCTATTTGGGTCGTCCCATCCCTGGGAATAGACCCGAGCACAGGTAAAGAGCTTTATCTCGCTGCTGATGGCACACCAACCTACACCTGGGCCTCAAAAGATGTTACTGCTGTCGGAAACACGGACCCTAAAGTTTGGGGTAATTTCAATACGATGTTACGCTACAAAGGATTCACCTTTACCGCCTCATTGGGATACCGTTTTGGAGGTCAAACTTATAACAGAACGTTGGCTGAAAGAGTCGAAACTAGCAGTTACAAATATAATGTCGACGAACGCGTCTATACTGGTCGATGGCAAAATCCTGGCGACTATGCCCCATTCAAAGGATTATTAAACACAAATCCAACCTATAAAACGTCCCGATTTGTCCAAGATGAAAACACCATTTATGCAAGAAGTTTCAATTTCCAATATGATTTTCGCTACATGAACTGGGTAAAGAAAATCGGCTTCGAAAACGTCAACATAGGGCTGGATGTATCTGATCCATTTATCATTTCTAGTATCCGCCAAGAACGAGGAACAAATTATCCATTTTCGAGGCAGGTAACGTTTAGTCTTAACGCAACATTTTAACAAAATGAAAAAACATATCATATTAGCGAGTTTAATAAGTTCTCTATTTTTAGGTTCATGCAATAAATTTTTGGATGTCCTACCTCGAACCCAAATACCGGCGGATAAGTTATTCGATTCCGAACAGGGTTTTAAAGATGCATTAACGGGTGTTTACATTTCTGCGAAAAGTAACACAGCCTATGGGAAGGCCTTAACTTTCGGGACCATAGAAAGTTTAATCTCAAGCTGGGATGTAACCACAAACACCTTGGAACAACAGCTCGGACTTTTCAATTATTCCGACAATCGCGTAATTGATCAATTCAATGCCATATTTGCAAAGCAATATGCAACAATCGCGACAATAAACTCTATTCTGCAGAATCTAGAATCCAATAAATCCATCTTTAAGACAGACGGAGTATATCAGGTAATCAAAGCAGAATGCCTGGGTTTACGCGCCTATATCCACTTTGATCTTATGCGGCTTTATGGCCCCATGCCCACTGAATCTGGGATCGGAAATCAGCTCGCTTATGTAACCGAATTCAACAGAGAAATCCATCAACATATTTCTTATGAAGAATATAAAAGCAAAATTTTCACCGATCTGAAACAGGCGGAAGAACTTATCAAAGAATTCGACCCTATGCTTTCCTATTCCATGAATGATGTGCGAAATCCAAATGGTTTCGGAAGCAATTACAAATCATTGGACGACTTCTTATCTTATCGCAATATGCGCATGAACTACTACGCAATGAAAGCTTTGGAAGCCCGTGCAAGTTTATGGTATGGCGAGAAACAAAATGCGTACAACGCAGCAAAGGAAGTGGTCGAAGCAAAAGACACGAATGGAGATCTGAAGTTCAAATTAGCAACCGGAAAAGAATTTACGGCAACGAATTATATTCTTACATCTGAACAGATATTCGGACTCTACGCTTTTGATTTAGCGAAAACCTATACTGATAACTTTGGCAACGCGACATATCGCAAGGGAACTTCTGCAACAACTATTACAAATCAATTATATGGTAATACTGGAACTGATTTTAGAGAATCATCGCTTTGGAATATCGTTACCTTGGCAAATGGTTCCAAATACAATGTGATTAGAAAGTTTTGGGTTACTGCCGACAATGTGACTGTTTTAACAGATTATAAACAACTTCCTATGCTACGTACCAGTGAACTTTATCTCATTTTAGCAGAAACAGCTCCGTTCAGCGAAGGGGTAGAATACTTAAAAACATTCAGGGCAAATCGGAATATATCAAATCTTACCATACCAGGGGATGTCCCAACATTACAAAACGAGATTATCAAGGAATACCGGAAAGAATTCTATGGTGAAGGACAGGCTTTTTATGCTTACAAAAGGCTCAATGTTCCCAAAACGTTAATCCTGTTTGCACCATCTACAGCAGTTGTAAACTACCTTTTACCCATGCCAACAGTTGAATCAATTAATTAATCACCATTATGAAACCATATTTTTTATTAATTATAGTTGGTATCGCATGCATCTTGTTCAATAGCTGCAAAAAAGACCAATATTATATATTTGATGATATCCCACGATTGCAATTTGGACCACCCATTTCTACTCTTAAACTCAATGAATATACCGATTCGTTAAAATCTGAAACATTCTTTTACGAAGCAGAGGATACTCATCAAGATACCGTGTATTTTGATATCTATACCGTTGGAGAAACATCGAAAAAGGACAGAAAATATCAGCTTCAACAAATACAGCTAAATGGAGTGGAAAATGCTATTCCAGGAAAACACTTCATTGCTTTTGATGATCCTGCTGTTGCGAACCTCTATATTATCCAGTCCGACTCTGTACATGCAAGAGTGCCTATCGTAATCTTAAGAGATGGAGAATTAAAAAACAAAACTGTCAATCTTGGTATTTCGATCGTTACTAATGAGAATTTTGCTATTGGTGAACCCACTAAATCTTGGCGAAAGTTACAATTTACTGATCGTCTTAGCCAACCTAATGCCTGGACAGCCTCCTATTCAACCTATTATTTCGGAGCATACAGTGTTCGGAAACATGAATTCATGATTGAGGTTACCGGTCAGCGTTGGGATCAAAATTTTATATCCACTCTTCCCTTGGATCAAATGAATTATTATAAATCTATCCTTGGAATGGCGGTGATAGATTACAATAAGCAACATCCGGATGCACCTTTACGTGCAGAAAATGGTGACCTCATTACTTTTCCTAATTAAACTAAGCGATGAAAAAGATAAATATTTACATATTACTCCTTGGCTGTCTCTCCATTTTAGCTTGTTCAAAAGATAAAAGCAACTATGACTACAGCGAAGCCGAGCATATCGAGATTGAAGGCATTGAAGCAAAATATGCTGTCATTTCGCTAAAAGATACCTTAAAAATTTCTCCAACAGCAAAATCAAATAAAGACGGTGAATTAGAATATAGATGGGGATTTTACGAAACAAATGTTCAAGGCAGGTCTGAACCATTGGATACAATCGCCCGGAGCCAAAACCTCCGCTACTTTATCACCGAGGACGCCAAGGACTGGATAGCGGTCTGCATCGTTAAAAACAAAAAAACTGGTTATAGCCAGTACAAAACTGCCACCGTAACGGTAAGTACACAGTTTACACGGGGGTGGTATGTCCTTAAAGATGACGGCAACAATTCAGATTTAGACCTATACCTTACCCCTCAAAATAATGTGGTAAATGGAAAAATCGAAAATGTATACAGCGCGGCAAATAATCACAAAATCGAAGGAAAGGCAAATTTTATTAGCTTTTCTTCAAGTTATAAAAGCAATATCTTAAATCCCGCTTCTTATTCAAATACACGGGCATTATTTCTTGTTACAGACAAAGATGTACAAGCCATTAATATCAATAATCTAAAGAAAATAAGAGACAAGCAGAATCTATTCTTAGGAGGAGCCCAAACGATATCTGGAACTACGGGAGCTTTTTTAGGAAGTAGTGCCAATTATATTCTTAATAATGGACAGCTATATAACATCTATGCTATGAGCGCCAATACTGGACAGTTTGGAAACAAGGCGATGATCGATGGAAACAATAGTACTTACGAATTGTCAAAATTTATGATCTCTGGAGCTAGTAACGACCCCATTCTATTCGACAATTTAGGCGGAAATTTTGTCACGCTGGCTAATGGATCTGGATCCACTATGACCATATTTTCGGATGATAAGGACAACGATATCGGTACCAAGAATAATAATCAGAAAGCGCTGTTTATGGGTATGAAATCAAATATCTACCTACCTGATCCCGATTATTATTATAAAACTGTCGGATATGCAATTTTGCAGGACAAAACTGACCCAAGTTTAAAATCCCTCTGTGCATTAGAAAAAAACAAGTATGTCTTAAAAATAAAAAAAGATAGCATAGGACCTTCCTCCAAATTATACGATGCGAGCCTGCATACATTATTATTTGAAGATGAAAACCTTCTCTATTTTGTCAATAACAATCAAGTATATAGCAAAAATCTTAGCAATGGTTTTGAACAATTGCAGTTTAATGCCCCTGGGGGAGAACAGATCACCTTTATCAAACATCTAAAATATTCAGAATCAGGATATGCTTTCAATTTCTTCGTAGTTGGAACAAAAATCGGATCGAACTATAAAATCAGAATGTTTACAAAAAGTTCTGGGAATCTAGATTCGAATCCAGTCCAAACACTTGAGGGGGCCGGTACCGCGCGGGCGATAATCTATATTGCTCCCCCCGTCTCTGACTATACTTACCCTTGGTCTTATTAGTCCTTAATTACCTTAAAATACTAAAAATGAAAAAACACATCATAACCGTTATAACATTACTTACCACAAGTGTTGCCTTTGCTCAATTACCAGTTCTAATCAAAGGAACAATTGACAAAGAGTTTATCAAACCAGTCAAACTCTTCAAGGTCGTTGAAGGCGATATGGTAGAGATCGCTTCTGCACAACCACAATTGAATAAAAAGTTCGGCTTCACCTTCTATCCTGAGTACGAGGGATTTTATGCTATTGGCTCGGGAACAACAGGCAGTCAAACAGATAATAATATCTTCTATTTTAAGCCGGGCGATCAACTCGAACTGACCGTCTCTGAAAAAAACTACCAATTGACCGGCACAAATAACAGTAAGGAAAACCAGATTCTCAACCGTTGGCACGACGAAGTCAACCCAATAGAACAAAAGGCCTTCAATTGGATGAAAGTCCAAAGTACTTTTGTCGATTTCTTCCCGGATTTAGAGACCGTAGTTGCGAAAGCAAATACTTTCACGAGAAATAATAAAAGTGGAAACTCCAAATTTGACAGCAGATTACAAGATTATATCCAATGGGACCTTGCTGCCAATGCTACAAACTTTCTCAATACCCCACGTTCGGCACACCCTGCAGTAGAAGAATATACGGATTACTACAAGAGTCTCACGTTGACCAATTTTGCAAAAAATGCATCGATAGTCTATCAAATGCCTTGGGGAAATCGCACGTTGGGCGGCATCTCATCGGTAACCCGTCGCACGGCAAATATTCCTTACGAAAAAGGGATTGCAGGCCTACAAAAAGATATGCAGCTTCTTCCCAACGACACCTTAAAAGGAGACGTTGTCTTGAGTTATCTAGCCAGACAAAAAGATTATGCTAGTTATAAGGAAGCTGTAGATAAATACCTCTCCTATTTTTTAACAGCAAGCCAAAAGCAACGCGCGACAGGGATCATGAATGACATGGCTCAATTAAAAAGTGGTGACCAGGGGCTTAACTTTTCTTTCCCAGACAATAATGGAAAAACTGTGAAATTCGCTGATTTAAAAGGTAAAGTTGTATTAATAGACGTATGGGCAACTTGGTGCGGTCCCTGTAAAGCAGAGATACCACATCTCAAAAAGCTTGAAAAAGAAATGCACGGAACCGATGTTCAAGTGGTGAGTATCTCCGTTGATGAGGAAAAAGATAAAGCCAAATGGTTAAAAATGATTAAAGACGAGCAACTCGGTGGTCTTCAGCTTTTTGCTTCCGGATGGGGTGATTTTGCCAAATATTACAAAATCACAGGCATTCCACGCTTTATGGTTTTCGACAAACAAGGTAAAGTTGTCACCATAGACTCACCACGTCCATCGAGCCCAGAATTAAAACAACTCCTCGAAAAAGTATTAGCAACGAAATAGGCATGAATAAACTTTGGATTTACTTCCTATTCTTAACGTTATCCCCCTCGCTTCTATCTGCGCAGGGGGACAGCGTTACAATAAAAGGGAAAATAACGTCACCTGCAGTAGACCCTGTAGCAAAGCTGAGCATATCATTTATCGACACGCAAGGTAAAAGACAAGGTTTCGCAACTCCAGTAAAGGATGAATCATTTGAAATCAAGATCCCAAAACAAGCACAGGTAGTTGATGCTACCTTACGTACCATTGGCAAAGATCCAAATGCCAGCGCATTACAACAGGTCATGCGCTTTCCTCTCAATGTGTTTATTTTTGAAGATGATATCATTATAGACGGTAATGCCGAGGAACTTGATTTAGCGCAGGTCAAAGGTGGAGAGGAAAACAATAAATATAATAACCTGCGTCAGTCTACAGCAGGATTTGTAAAGCAAAAAAATAGATTATACAGTCCGATTCTCGAGGGAAAGATAAGTACTGAATCTCCAGAAGGTAAAAAGATACTTGAACAGCTTAGTCAATTGGGTAAAAAAGAAAATGATCTTCAGAAAAAATTCATAGAAAATTACACTGAATCCTATGTCAGTTTATTTTTGCTTTACAGAATGAAGTCTAGCTATACTTCCGAAGACTATAAATTAGCATTTAATCGTCTTGCTTCGAATTACAAATCAACAGAGATGGGTAAAGCAATAGCGTCGACAATTGCAAAAGAAACCGTGACCGCGAAAGGGAAAGCGGCACCACTATTTACACGGACAACTGCCCACGGAACTCCTTTTAAATTAGAAAAGATGCAGGGCCGCGTTATTCTGTTGGACTTTTGGGGCAGTTGGTGTGGCCCATGCCGTGCAAGTATGCCACACCTCCAACAGCTTTACAGTCGTTACAAAAACAAAGGCTTTGAAATTATCGGTATTGCCCAAGAACGAGGTAAAACACTTGATGAGTCAAAAAACAGCTGGTACAAAGCTATAGAAGAACTCAGTTTACCTTGGACAAATGTGCTAAATAACGAGAACAAGGAGCAAATGGATATTGTAAAAGAATATCAGATCAGCGGTTTTCCAACAAAAATTCTAGTGGATGAAAATGGAAAGATCATTTTACGGGTTATTGCCTCAGCAACAGATGATATTGACATTGCACTGAAAAAGATCTACGGCTACTAACCTAATGAGATCAATTACTAAAGACAATAACTTAAAACCATGCCTTACAAACCAATAATCAAAGCTGGAAGCCTCTTACTATTAACAGTCTGGGCCTCATGGTCAAAAGCTCAGCTAGCGGCACAATTACCGGCTAAACTACTGACCTGTTTTGAACAGAAAGACACCTCTATGATAACAGGCGAACTCGCAGCAAATTTTTCCGTAGCAGGACATACTGGTGCAGGAGCAAGCTTCCGCTTAAACCAAATTGTCAAAAATTACCCCCTAAAAGCCGTACATATTGTCTCTGAGAAAAAAACAAAAAGAGGGACATTACTTCAAATAGAGGTCACAGATGCAAAGGGTAAGACAACAAGCAATCAGGCCCTAGTCGATAACAAGGGAAAGCTGATCTACTTCAGCCTTTTTGATCAGCTTTATGGACTAAAAAGAGAAAGTAAGCCCAAATTACGGGCGGTCATTCCATTTGAAAACAAGAATGGATCCATTTACCTGCAGGTAAAAATCAATGGATACGAAAAGCCATTAAGACTTCTGTTTGACACTGGAGCTGATGGCATGGCCGTCAACCAGCAACTTGCTGAGGCTATTGGTTTAAAGGTGACCCGTGAGAATAATGCTTCCGTCGTGGGGGGCAATACAAAGATCCAGGTATCGGACAACAATAGTATTTTATTGGACACGCTTAAGCTGGCTGGACAGGGTATTGCTATCTTTCCCGAAATGGGTAAAGAAGGAGATGGGATTATCGGCAATACATTGATACGCCAATTTATCACGCATATCGACTACGATAAAAACACGATTTCATTGTACGATTTCGGAGATTTTCAATACAAAGATAAGGGAACTGCAGTACCGATTACAATGCCTGCCGGTGTAATGATATTGCCCGGACAGCTTGAGATCGTCAAGGACAAGAGTTACTCGGGGCATTTTGTTTTCGACACAGGCGCTTCCTATGACCTGATCTGCTTCCGCCCTTTTGTACGCCAAAACAAACTGCTGGTCAGCGGATTCAAACCCGAGGCTCAGGCCGCAACAGTAAGCATGGGAGTTTCCTCTCCTACCTTTGCGGGCAAAAGCTATCAATTTGCCATTTCTCCATTGCCCCCAATGCAGGGCTTGCCTGTCACACTAATGGGCGGTAGTGCAGGGAACGAACAATGGCAACCTGGTTTCGATGGTTCAATTGGGGTGCGCCTATTAAGTCGCTATAATATCACCATAAATTTGGCAGAAAGTGAGGTATATTTCTCCCCCAATAGATTACATGCCCATCCGCAGGATTTCTTAGTTAAGAGTTACCAGTTTGGTTGGGATAATGCCGGGCAGCTGAAAGCACTTGGAGTCGTAGGAGCCGTCGAAAATCAAACGGGTCTGAAAACAGGAGATTTGATTCAACGTATAGACAAGTATACGGTCGATCAATTGAAAAAAAATCCGACCCTGATAGATGAGATTCGATTAAAAGCAGCAGGAGAATCTATTTCGATTACCAGGACTGACAATAATATCGTAGATATCTAATCACGCTAAAAAGATATACTACCCTTAATCCTCAAAACAAATTGTATGAAAAAGCTTATTTTTTATATTATCATAGCCTATTACGGCGTATTCTTTTCAAACCCGGCAATTGCCCAGGAAAAAATCTTCCAAGGCAGTTATGCGGAATGTCAAGCTCAGGCAAAAAAGGAAAACAAACTCATTCTGATCGATCTGTACTTTGTTGGTTGTATGCCTTGTGCAGAAATGGACAAACAAGTATTTCCGGATCCGGCTGTTACTAAAGAACTCAACGACAATTATATTCTGTACAAAACAGATGTCATGAAAGAGACAGACGGGAAGAAATTAGCCCGTAAGTACGCTGCCCCAGGATTTCCGACCTATGTCATTGTAAGCCCTGAAGGTAAAACAATATTGACTGAATCAGGCTTCTTTGGCGTAGACCGATTTGTCCCTTTGTTAAAGGACGCTGTCCGACGCAACAGATCAGGCCAATACCTCGCATTTAACAATACTTTAGACAACAGTTATCCCGCCGCCTACAGTGAGCGTTTTATCAAAACCGGAGCAAAATTTGATTTTGCAGAACTAGAAGGATATCTCGATCAACAAAAGGACTTGTTCAATGAGACAGCTTTCCTAGCCAATAGCGTCACTTACTTTACGAAATACAATAATTGGGCTTATGACAATCTTCCAAGATTGATTAAATTATACGGCGGGAATCTACTCCGCAACAAAATTTCAACAATTGCCAAAACAAAAAGTAAACAATACGGGGCAGCACAGCAATTGGATAGTTTAACGACCATGCTAGCTTATATACGTCCCACGTTCAATGAAAAATTATGGGAGGTATTTTTACCAGGGTTTGTTACTAGTTACTATGCCAGCTCCCAAAATGCGGCCACCTATTTTGCACTGATAGACCAATATAAACTATATCCTACTTGGGATGAACGCAGCAACGCTTTCGGACCGGTCATTATTGATCAGTCAAAAAATCCGACAATCCTGAAATCTATACGAGCTGAATATCTAGCCGCAGAGCAACGAAAAACATTGGATCCTGTGGACAGTTATCGGCTAATCCTATTACATTACTATTTAAAAGATTTTGATAAGGCTTCCAGCTGTATGAAAAGATTATTAAAATCAGATTCAACATCTCCGTTCCTTGCCATAGACAAAAATGACTTGCAAGACTTAAATGAAGCCATCTCAAAAAAAGATGCCAGTTTATTTAAAGCAAAAGATATTAAGAAGATAATTCCATTTAAATTAAGTTAACTATCTATATCATGATAAGAAAAACCATTTTATTGCTCACTACCTTAGCGTGCTCAGTTGTAGCATTCGCGCAACAGCCGAGCAACATTACAGGAACGACAGATCCGGCAAAAGTAAAACGTGTCGGACTATTTAAAGTATTAAATGGCCGTTTAAAAGAAATCGCCACATCCACTCCCGATGCATTGGGACGATTTGCATTTCGCTTTACTCCTGAATATGAAGGCTTGTATGCTGTGGGCAGCGGCAATGCACAAAACCAACAGGGTCTTTTCCGATTTTACTTCAAAGGAAATGAGGATTTAAATCTAAAATTGAGTCAAAGTGACTATGAATTGACAGGTAAAAATAGTCCAGAAAATGAGATGTTATACACTTGGGATAAACAGTCGAAAACTTTTCACAATAAAGGCACTACTCCTGGGGGAATGAGCACCTATGTTGATTTCTTCCCTGAAGTTGAACAATTCAAAGGAAAACTGGATGCCATCAAAAAGAGCGCAAAAACAGGGAATCCGAATTTTGACAAATTCTTTCCCGAACTAGTTGATTATGATTTTGCTTATTATGCAATCTCTTATCTTTACATGCCGCGCACAGCCCATCCAAGTAAAGAGGAAATGAGCGATTTTTATACACAGTTCAACGCTGATCGATACCTGACAACTGAATTATTAAAATTTCCCTACGGCGACCGCTTTATGAGCAGTATGATTTATCGCAAGCTGGATTTGTCAACAAAACCAACATTTGATCAACAAGTTGCGGCAATCGGACCAGATGTACTGAAAGGACAATATGTATTGCAACGACTTGAGGGGACACGCTCCTATGGTGACTTTCAGGAAATGAATGAAAAATACAAAAAGTATTTTACGCTACCTGAGCAAATCGAACGGGCAAAAGTGGTAGAAGCTCGATTAGTCGAAACAAAAACAGGTGTACCTGCTTTCCGGTTTAACTATCCAGATATAAATGGCAAAAATACGGGTCTTGCAGACCTTAAAGGCAAGGTTGTCTTGATTGACATGTGGGCGACCTGGTGTGGTCCATGCCGGGCAGAAGAACCTCATTGGGAAAAATTAAACGAAGAATTTAGAGGAAAACCTGTCGCATTTGTAGGTGTATCAGTAGACCAGGATAAACCCAAATGGGACACCTATGTGAAAGAGAAAAAATTAAAAGGTATTCAGCTACATGCTGGTTCTGACAATGAACTTTCCAATGCTTACAAAGTCAATTCCATACCACGTTATATATTGATTGACAAAGCCGGAAACCTCATCACTCCAGATAGCCCAAGACCAAGCGATCCCAAATTAAAAGCTTTGCTTGAGGAATGGATTAAAAAATAAAAAACCGAATATCAACGGACCTAAAACACAAAAGCCCCCAGTTCAAATAAAACTGGGAGCTTTTATTATTTAACAAATATGCTAATCATATCCTTTTCAACAACCGACATCTGTTGATTTTTATCCCAATTGTGGATCAGTCTTCGAATGGCTCCCCGTCTCTACGCGACCGGCGAATTGGCGGACAAATTTACTTCCGGCAATCTGTAAGGTAACATCATACCAACCACTCACTTTCTGAGATTCTATAATCCACTTGATAGATTTATCAGCATTCAATACTGTATTTTTCTTCCAAGAACTGTAGGCGTTATCTTTCACCTGTACATGAAGTGCTTTGTCTCCTTTATTGCTCGCTTCGAGGATTAGGTTTCCTGTGGGAATTCCTTTCTTCCCGATCTCATAGGTTGCGACAACAGACAAAGATTCTCCTTCACCTTTAAAGCTACGCATAAACCCATTTGGCCCATATACTGTTAGATCATAATAACCATCTTTAAAGTCTGTCCGGTTCCAGTCAAAGCTCAAATCCTCACCAGCGATAACCGCAAATGGCCAAAAACTTACACCATCTTTATAACTTGGTCCACTATACACATTAAAAGGGCTACTCAAGGATTTCGTTCCGAAAATCTTATTACCCACGGACATTGTCAGTTTTACGTTGTCCTTATCAATAGATTCACTCGAATACAATTCATATGCCAGCGCATTGGAATTTTTTTGACCTTTTTCTTGTCTTGCCAATTGTGCAGCCTTTCCAGTAGCGTGCAAAGCTTGCATCTCATCTGCTGTCCATACATGGAAATTATTCGGTAGCGGTTTCGATTTGGCCTGATCAATTGCATAAATCTGTTGATTGCGATCCAAGAATGGCAGTTCTACAGCAGTTCCTCCTTCTGCTTTACGGAATACCGAAGTCAGATCTCCCGTTATAGCACGCCGCCAAGAACTGATATTATGCTCTTTCACATCCTTCCCAAGTTTCTTATCGAAGAAATGCTCCATAAATTGTATGGTCGAAGTGATATCGCAGACCTCCGAATTTACCCAGCCACCTTTGCTCCATGGGGACGCAATGATCAGAGGCACCCGATAGCCCAAACCAACCGGTCCCTCAGTGGCATGTTCCTTCTTCTCACCACTGGCAAGTTCCTGCTCCAAACTCACATATTCATCACTATAATCCAATCCGGCGGAAGTTTTTCCCGATCGGGCATCTGCCGGATTAGGAGCTACAAACGGAGGAATATGATCAAAGTAACCATCATTTTCGTCGTAGTTTAGTATAAAAACCGTTTTCTTCCAAACCTCAGGATTTTCGGTCAGTATATTCAATATTTCGGATACATACCAAGCCCCATACATCGGTGCACTGGGGTGATCAGAAAAACATTGTGGTGCAACCAGCCAAGATACTGTAGGTAAATCCCCAGACTTTACATCTTTCCGAAACTGATGTAATACATCCCCTTTTGGTACAGTAATCTGTTCTCCTTCGTGTACAACAGTAGCGGTTTCACGATAAAACACGTCATCCTCATTTGTCTGAAAAGCGCGCTCATGCAAAGCGATTTGCTCTTTAGGAAGTTGCTGGAATGCCTGTTCGGTAAGTCGCTCTAGCTGTTTCTTATAACTGTTCAGCTGCTCCTGTTTTTGCTTAAGCTTATTTTGGGTCTTCTGTACACTTTCGGTTCCATTATTTGCCAATGCTTTTTCAAGCTCCTGGATCTCAGCAGGCAGTTCAACGACACGCTTACGCATAAATTCCAAGTGGCTTTTTTTGAATTCAATATGGTATTGAGAAAACCACTCTAAGTTATTGTCTGTAAAATTACCTAACCATTCTTCTCCATTAAGACCGCTCTCCATACTGACTTCATTCTGATATACCTTCCAAGGGATACCCGCCTCCTCCAGACGTTCAGGAAAAGTTTTCCAATGTGCCCAACGGTTGAAATAAATATCCGAATTACGAATCAACGGTTTTGCACCTTTATTGGGTAAACAAGTTCCTGTCCAGAAAAAATGACGATTGGTTGTCGTACCTGTAATGGACGAACAAAAATGCTGGTCACAGATGGTAAACGCATCGGCTAATGCATAATAGAAGGGAATATCTTCACGGGTATAATAGCCCATGGTCAACGGGATCTCACTCAGCACCTTTCCTCCGGGACGCTTCGCCTCAATCCAGTTATCATGTTTACCCTGGTTACGTGCTGCCATTTGATTTTCCCAGGAATGGGGAAGATTTCCTGTCCAGGCTGCATTGGAATTCTTGATATCCAATCGAAAGGGTGAGTAGGTCTTTCCTGAAGCGGAAGCCTGCAACCAAACCGGATTTCCACTAGGCAACTCGATAGCTCTTGGATCATTAAATCCCCGTACACCCCTCAGTGTACCAAAACTATGGTCAAAGGAGCGGTTTTCCTGCATTAACAAAACAATATGCTCGGCATCTAAAAAAGAACTCCCCGCAACTGGTTCAATCGCCAAAGCGCGTTGTATCGCATCCGGTACAGCGCTCTGCAAACCAAAAACCCCAGCCAGCAATGAAGCCTTCTTAATAAAATCTCTTCTACTATCCATAAAAACAGCTATTATATCTCTTATAAATTCAATGGTCTATCAGCGAATATATTCATTCGTCATCGCTTTTTATGTAACGTTTTTAACAAAAATCCCCGCACACGATTGATCTCATGCGCGGGGATAGTTTTCACGATAAAAAATCAACAGATCAAAGTATTACCTATTTTAAGATCCACATCAGTTGATTGATTTCATCTTTTCCACCATATTGATTCGCCAATGCTGCATCAAGATTACTTCCATTATAATTATATTCACTTGCAGGATAACGCCAGCGGATTGGGATTTTGGTCGGATCATCAGCATTTAAACTTGATGCTGGATTAATTTTCCATTTCGGATATCCTGTACGACGGTAATCATAGTAGGGATTTATCCTTCCTTGTAAAAAACTGGCCAAATATTTTTGTGTCATGATCGCTTCTATCTGTGCTTCTTTGCTAACAGGAAACTGATTTCCATAAGCCGTTATAGCATTGGCGATATAAGTCGCATCCATTGGCATATTATGGGTGTATTGCGTAATATTGGGTGTATTATCTGCAATAAATTTCATTGAAGCTTCAATTCCCTTTTTATACCAGTTGACTGCGGACTCTGCTATCCAACCTCGTGAGCTTGCTTCAGCAATTATGAAACATAAATGTGCATATGAAAATTGCTGTGTAGGCTCTCCACTTACCAACTCTGTATATCGGTCATTTAATTTGGAATAGTCATTCTTCTTTTTTAAATCTGCGATATCACCAAAAGCCAAAGAAGGATCAATTCCCACATAAGCATCAAATTCATTCATCTGTTTTCCACTGCTAATCTGCAAAGCTGAAGGATTTGCATAAAAAAACAAACGTCTGTCTTGATACTGTTTCAAACGGTCTATAATTTCGGTTGAGACAACTGGATAAATCACAAAGCTATTACTGATTTTATAAAAAGGATAGGTTTGTCCGCTTTTGTCAGATCGAATCAATTGAAAATTATCAGCATTACCAGTAAAAATCGGCTTATTTGATAAAATTGACTGAAAACGTCCCTTTATATTTAAGTCTGTATCTGATTCTTTTTTACTCAATTGAATCAAAACATTTAAGGCAAAACTATTCACTAACTTTCTCCATTTAGTGACATCACCACCGTACATGGGATCCCCAGCAAATTTTGCTCCGCTTGCAAACAACTGATCCGCCTTTTCCAGTTCGTCCAATATGCCGAGAAAAACCTCTTTTTGGCTATCATATTTTGGAAAGTAAAGTTTATCCGATTCACCTTTTAGTGCTTCTTTGTAGGGTATATCTCCCACACTCATTGTTGCTTCGTAAAATTTAACTGCCCTTGCAAAATACATCAATCCATTGTATGCGTTTGCCAAGACATCTGTTGCTGCATATTGGCCCATAAAATGAGCATCATTAATTGCATTCATTGATATGGCCCCCTCGCCAAATCCGTTGTATTGAAATCCTTCTACCAATTCAGTCCAGGCGATCTCTTTCGTTAACAGATATGGTTGCATAAAGGACTTTTGGCTAGGTTGGTTAGCCAAATTTAGAATAATTCGTGTAGCCAACATCGAAGAATTGACTTGCACAGGTGTTTCTGGATTTGTATTTATCTCGTCAAATTTAGAACAACTCGTAGACGAGATCAACGCTCCAATCGCTATATATATACCCAATTTTTTCATTTTCATCTTAATTTCGGTAATCATTAGAAAGTAACATTTAGATTAAAGCCTATGTAACGCATTGACGGTGAGTTTAAATCCTCCGATCCAACATCAGGGTCCGAAAAACGATACTCCTTTGTCCATAGTAAAAGATTCTGTCCTGTAACACCTACACTAGCACGTTTCGCTTTAAATTTCGATGCGATCCGCTCAGGCACACGATAGTTAAGTGATAATTCTCGAAGTTTAATAAATGTTTCATCCCAATAATTTTGTCGACCAGAATACCCAGACTTCCAGTAAGTTTCATAAGAAACAACTTTATCATTAGGCGCAAAAACTCGTGTATCTTCGGCAATTTGTCCATACTTATCATAAGTAACCGCACCAGAAACAATTTTTACACCGGGAGCAACGAAAGTTCGATTTCCATTGACAACTTCTTCGTACCGATACGAATTATCCGAATCTGGGTGTGCACCAGTCTGCCATAAACGCGCATTCATCCCCGAATAAGACATTCCCTTAATCCGCCCATCAAGGCTCAAAGACAGGGAGAAATCTTTATAACGAAATTGATTTGTCAATCCTCCAAACCATTTAGGTGCTGTATAACCAAATAACTGAGCCGCATACTTTGCAGATATAGGCATCCCGGAGGCATTGTTCACAATTTGTCCATCGGGAGATCGTTCCCAGTCCTTAACGGTAATATAATCGGTACGAGCGCCTTCTTTCACATATAGGGCATCAGCGGAATAAGTAGGATCTAGTTTATGGAAGTACTCTAAATTTTGAGACATATTTAGGATAATATCCCATTGAAAATTCTCTTTTTTTATAGCGGCAGTTCCTAAAGTGATCTCATGACCTTTCGTCATTTTTTCCTCTTGCGTATTAATCAATCGTGATGTGTAACCCGATGATCCTGATATCGTTGCATATGTTGTAACATTGTGCAATAGCCGAAAATAACGAGTGTAATTACCGTAAAAACGATTCTTCAGTACAGCAAAATCAAAACCAAATTCCGTCAAATCACGCTGTGTTGGCGATATCGAATAGTCTTTAATCGAATTGGGATAAGAGGCTGTTGGTAATCCATCCCATACATTGTTACTAATAGAAAAGGCCTGGTTAATTTCATAGGGGGAGGGTACGGTTTTCGTTATTGCCCAAGAACCACGTACCTTAAACATATCCAGCCAAGTTGGTTTCGACGCGAGGAGATCACTCACAACTACACTACTAGAAAGGGAAGGATAAAAATACGAACGATGTGCTTTAGATAATGCCGACGACCAATCGTTACGCCCAGTTGCCTCAACAAAAACAGCATTTCTCCATGACAAAGATAGACGACCATATACACTATTCACCATTTCTTTTGTCTTACTTTCCACTGCAGATACAGGATCAATTGAATTGCGCAATGAGTAAAATCCAGGAATCGACAAACCATTCACTGTCGAGCCAGTTATTGTATTATCGCGTCGATAAAAGATAGCTCCACCCAACAAACCGTCAAAGCCAAAGTCACCGATCTTTTTCTTTGCTGTAAAGATTGCATCATTTGTTGTGCTAAAACCATCTTGATTTTGAGTCCAATACTTGCCCTTACTATCAAAGCCAGCGTAACCACCACGTGTACCGTAAATGCCCATTGGATTACGTTGTTCTCTTTTCTGCCCATAGTAATCGTAACCAGAGCGTACCATAAGCTTTCCCCAATCCGAAACCTTATAGTTCAAGGTTAGGGCAGCATTAATCTTATTGACCAATTCGGGAGTAACTTTTTCATATGCTGTCAAATAAGGATTATCATACCACGCTTTATACATCCAATTTTGCGATTGATCTTTGATCAGCCAGTAGTCTTTATAGTCTAACAGATTATATTCTGGACCAGTCCATACTAGAATATTATAGATATATCCTTGATCATTATATCCAGCTCCGAAGTTACTTGTCGCCGAACGCCGGTTATAAGCCAATCTTGTTTCGATATCAACACGGTCGCTTATTTTTGTCTGTCCAGCAACAGACATATTGGTCATGTTTAACTTCTGATTAGGATACTGTCCCTTATTATAAATATGGTTTATTGACGTGCGAATACTCCCATGTTCACCCTGATTCGTAAAGCTGATAGAATTGTTGGAAATAAAACCCGGTTCGAGGAAATTTTTAAAATTGTCCTTCCCTCTGGACAACAATTCCATATCTTCCAATTGTTTTGTCAATGGGTTCCATTGTTTGGCAGTACGCCCGATATCCAACTTATCTCCCCAAACATAATCGTCATTATTGAATTTCCCGCCTTCACCTGATGAGTAACCATGTTGTACCTCTGGAAGAGCTAAATATCCAGAAAAAAACATATTGTTACTATTTACAGCAATTTCGGTTCCTTTTTCAGCAAGCCCCTTTTTTGTGGTGATCATAATTGCTCCTCCGGCTCCCATACTTCCATATAAGGCTGTGGCAGTGGCTCCTTTCAGAACAGTCATATCTTCTATATTGTCCACGGGGACATCACGTAAGGTCAGATTTTCATATGCCACACCATCAATAACCAAAATAGGTGTCAGTCCTCTAACCTGAATCTGTGGAGTGCTATTAAATTCGGTGCTGTTCAGAACCCTAACCCCCGAGACACGCCCAGTTAGTGTTGTTCCAACGTCAACCCCCTTTACACGCGTTAAATCATCACCTTTGATACTCTGTGTCGCGTAACCGAGTGCCTTTTGCTCTCGCTTAATACCCAAGGCTGTTACAACCACTTCCTCCAAAGACTCTGATGATTTTGACAATTTAATTAGTCCAGCCTCAGCAACGGTGACTTCCTTTGTTTCATAACCGATATACGAGATGAGTAAGACTCCAGCACTTGATGTTCCGTGTAATCTAAAATTACCTTCTTCATTACTTGTCGCCGTTGCGGATTCCCCTTTCACACGAATGGTAACACCAGCAATAGGCTGGCCCGTTTCCTGATCTACAACTTTACCATGAATTTCCTTTTGAGTGTCCACAGAAATAACAACTCCAACTTTTTCGTCGCCATTAATCCGTTTAGAAACAACATAAAGTTTGTCATCAATTTTTTTTACCTCAAGATTTCCATTTGAAATCGTCTGTATGAACTGGACAATCTGATCTTTTTTGAGATGACCAATGTCAGCTCGCTCATTAATCTTCTGATTAGATATTGACGCATCATAACCAAATTTAACATTGAATTTCTGTTCCATTCGCGTAAGGATTTTTCCTATCCCTTCACTTGCAGAAAATTGGGCGGCCATGCTTTGAAGTGCTAAAGACTGAAATAGCAATGCTCCTCCCATAAGTTTTAAATAGTAATTGGTTCTTTTCATAAATTACTTTTTATGGATAATTGTTTGATTAAATGCGGTATTGAGAATTTTCAAAGATTTTTCCAGATCGTTTGCAGGCAGATAACCTGTAAAACTTTCTGTTTGAAAGGAATCAATCAATTCCAAATTATATGTTGGATAGAGATTATTGAGGTCCCCTACAATCTGCGAAAGTGGGACTTGATTGAATGATAAAAAGTCACTTTTCCAATTGGAAGCTGTCATGGTATCAATAGCAATTACATTGAATTGCTTATGATGCATATCATAATCTACTTGTTGGCCAGGAAGGATAATAGAATGTTGTTGGTCATGTTTAACCTGAACTTTCCCATGATTTAAAACCAAACGTGTCTGTTGGGGAGAACATGTCAGATTGAATGCAGTCCCTAAAACCCGTACATCAAAATCACCTGAATTGACTATGACAAAAGCCTTGTGGGGATTCTTAGCAACCTCAAAAAAAGCCTCACCCGACAATTTTACTTTTCTCAGGCTATCCGTCTCAAAATCAGACATTACTACAACACGGGCCCCTTGACGCAAGGAGATTTTCGTACCATCCTCTAAAACAACACGTTTGACAAATTTAGTCGGGTTATAATATTGAATCGCCACGAAGCTTAGATCTTTTGGTACCGGATTAAAAACAAGTGAGAACAAAAAGGCAAAACCAACTAGCAACATCGTCGCTGCAATACCCATTAGCGTCCTTGACCGTCTCCAAATAGGTCTCACCTTAGATTTTAATTCAGCCCCCGTAATCGCATAAAAAATATCATCTGATATAGAATTATCTAAATCACAGGTACTATCATCCAACGCGATTATCTCCTCCAAATCGGGCAAATCATCTTTATCGCAAGAAGTCAGTAAATCTAAAAATATAGTGTTTTCCTGTGGGGTTAATTCCCCCAGTAAGTATTTTCGGTATAGTGCAGCTAGTTTGGGATCCATCATCTTTGCCATCATTTAAATACATATACGTATCTAAAAGACGATAAGACGACGCTACACTAAAAAATAGTTAAGAAGATCAACAGGGCTGTTGAAATCTCAAAATTATCCAGGATATATTGACGTACAAACTTGTTTCCCTTGACCAATTGATCGCGGACTGTATTGACAGAAATGCCCAAGCGGTCGGCAATTTCCTGATTATCCAAAAATTCTTCTTTACTCAAAAGGAATATTTCTAGGCGAGCCTTAGGAAGCTTTTCAATTGCCTCACGATAGACGCGTTCCAAGTCTTTAAAACGGATGGATTCTTCATTTGAATTGTCCACTTGTTTGGAACCATCAATGCCATCAAGTTTAAATTGAACCCGTACCTTTTGCTTCCTTAATTCGTCAAATACAAGATTCTTAGCAATTGTGTATAAATAAGACTGAGGATTCTTATTTCCATCTAATTCTCCCCACTTTTTCCAAATACGAGAAAATGCTTCCTGAACCAAATCGGCGGCAGTATCTTCTTCTTTCAGATGTAACAAGGCATATTTATATACCTTATCTTTATAGGACAGAAAGAAATTTTTAAAATCTGGAATGTTGTCGTTTTCAATAGGCATCCTTCACCACTAATAATTGATCTTACAAGTTTAGGTAGAATTTTCCAAAATATTTGAATGAATCTACATCATAAATCAAAGCATGTTCTTACCTAATATAGAGATAACAATTTAGCTACAATAAGTTTACACTAAATTAATCTACAAGTGGGCAGTTTGGGTATAGATGACTAAAACAATGTTGCGAAAGCAAGAGATCAGTTATATCAATAGGATCTAATTCAATAAAAAATCCCATTGTAGATTCCAATGGGATTAAAAAATTATATGTGCTTAATAGAAAGCGTTTATTTTATAAGCGGAAATGGTCCTAGAAAGTAACTCCCCCTTTTATAGAAACGTAGGAAAAAATCCAGTATTGGTTCTTCCAATGGGAAGAAGAATTGTTTATCTACCTCCGTTTTGAATAAGTTAGCATAGTACTTTGGCAATTCGCTAGGGAAAAAATCCTCTACCAAAAGGTTCAAGAAATATCGCGCATAAGGCACATCTGATTCAGTCCCCTTTTCTTCTTTTTCAATAAAAGGATTATGTTTCAACGGGAAAAACTCTTCTATTCCGCCAAATACCTCTAGACCAGTCTTTGGATTGAAGAAAACGGTTACTTTCGCATCCGCTGTAAGTTCCAAATTCGATTCTGGCAATGGCGATTCCTCCTTGCTAGGATATTTTTGCTGATATCTTTGAAAGAATTCGTTTGCAAACTCTTTTACTTCTCGTCCCTCCATGAAAGCTACAGCAGCTTTTTGTTCAGACTGGAATAATTTCCCCATATCTTTCAATTGCTTTTCTGTTTTTTTCAGGCTCTTGTCCTTACCGTTCATCGCTTCAATACGGTAAGTCATTTCATATTGTTCTGGCAGATCAAAATTCACTTCTTCCGGATTGACTACTGTCATAATTCCTGACAGATTCCAAGCTTCTTTCCAAGGAACAATTTCCATATAAAAGGATAATACGGCAGTAGGCTCCGCAAATTCCTGAATCGAATCCTTGTAAATCTTGAATGCTGTTTTTGTGCCAATATGTTTTACATGGACAAACTGTTCATCGGTCTTTACATAGTCAAAAAAACTATGGATGCGATTACCCAGTGTTTTTACCGAGTTATATAGACCATGTTCCTTACCCACCACCTCAGCAACAAATTCGGAAGATTTAAGAGCAAATAAGTGTAGTCTATAATTGTTAAAATGATTATCACGGACACGATAAATCATTTGTTGCAATTGAGTTTGATCATGCTGATATCTTCCCAATTCCGCCACCTGCATCAAGTGGTTAAGGTTGGTGTTATACTCTCCCGCAGTCAGATAGTTTGTTGCGACAAGTTTTTCGATAAAATTACGGACCTCAAAATAGTTCGCATTTTCATCTAATGAATATTCTGCATTTAACTTTGGATTTTCAGGGGCCACTTCATAATGTTCCTCCAAAATTGCATAAGCCAGGTCCGTTATCAACTGTATCAAACGGCCCTGAGGATCAATAAACAAATGTGGATTCCGTTCACTAAAAAATAACCAGGTCAATACAGCGACATCTTCGCTATTGATATCTTCAGGATAGTAATCCGTTAGATTATTATCCTTGTAGAAAGGCAAAAACTGGCTGTATAGTTCTTTATGGATGGTCCTAAAAGCAGCAAATATCCCTGTATTGGCAATAACATCCTCTAGATAACAGGTGAGATAAATACTTAATGTTTTTAATGCGTCAGTGTGAATGAGGTCATTTGTCTCCGGCTCTTCAAACCACAACGTCGACAGACTATCGTTGATCTGATTGGCAACTCTTAAATAATAACTATCTATATCGTTTGCTTTCTGGTAAGTATGGTGTGCAATCCAATCTTGAATAAAAATTTTGTTTCCTCTCATATGAAAAATGCTAAATCCAAAAGTAGCCAAATTTTCGAAATTTCCACGATTGCAAAACACAAGCATAGACGAAAATAATTTAGATATTCTTTCCGGTCAATAAAAGACAAAACAGCCGTAGATGAATTAGCTCAATGATGATAGAGGATCGTCTAACAGAAACAAAAAGAGATGCCTTATGGGCATCTCTGTATCGTAAATTTTATTTTTTCTTTATCCTGCAGCAATTACATTATCATTGCTTTTCAAATGATCCTGAAGTGTCGCATTTAAAATATTACATGTTTTTAGTAAATCGCGAATCGGATATTTTGCAACGATATCTTCTAATGCTGCAAGGTGGCGACTGTGATGTACATCCGTTCCTACAAAATCATACATACCCGATTTAATCATTGTCAAGGCCGCAGATTTCACCTCGACACCATAATATCTACTGATAGAAAGAAGGTTCAATTGTAGCATACAGCCAGCGTCTTTGATCTGTTTGTACATATTGAAATTATAGTGATAGTAATTATAACGTTCCGGGTGTGCTAATATTGGCTGATAACCCAGTCTTTGTATATCAAAAATAGTTTGAAATAAAGCTTTGGACTCCTGCAGATAGGACATCTCTATAAGCACATATCCTCCAGGCATAACACAAAGCTCGTTCGTATCAATCAATCTCGCAATGCCATCATCTATCATATGTTCAGCAGCATGATAGATCGCAGGACTGTTAGGAAGTTGTTTTATTCCGTTTACCAATTTATCTTTGGCATCCTCAATTGTTCCGATTGTATTCGGATGCACACCTTCCATAATATGTGGTGTACAAATAAATTTTTCAAATCCCATTCTTCCCAAGCCTTTCAACAAATCAATAGATTGTTCAATGGACTGACTTCCATCGTCTATTCCAGGAAGGATATGATTGTGCATATCTACCTCTAAAAAAGAGAGTGTACCTACAACCTTAATCTTTGACTCTTGAGTTTTGTTTCCAAATAGTTTTGAAAATATCCCCATATTATATAAAGTATAAATCGTTTCGTTATCGTATTATTGTGTAAACAATAAACCACAAAAATACCATTATCAGTTCAAAATAGCGTAATATTATTTTAACATTATAAAAATATAACCATAATATTACAAACTTTGCATCAAACAATCGGGTTATAAAATTGTTTGGCGCTCAGTTCAATACCATCTTATTTACTGATCTCCTGCAGGATCTGATCAATCATATAGCTAATAGCACCTTCTTTTGTCTGTGGCAGTTTTGTTGATATTTCAGCCTCCATACGGTTGCCCACAATACCCTTCGAAGTGATTGCTGTACTACCATATTGATTCAATTGCGACACAGTTTGCTCCCATTGTCTTCCTGGACTTACGCCCATCTCTTTTAACATAGCGGGCAACTTTTGCAGATCAATCGCAGCAGACATTTTGTTTTGCTTCATCAACTTAATAAAATCTTTATTTGCAGAGCCAGCCGTTTTATTTTGACGGATATCATGTAAAGACAAAGAATCATTACTTACCATCACCAAATCATCTTTCAGAAGGACATACATTGGAAAATCTAGCCCTTTTTTGGACGAGAATGCGTAGATACCATCCTGTATTTTACCAAAGGTTTTAGCTACCGCAAGATCTAGTCCCTTTCTAAACAAACGCTGGTCTTTTGATGTAAACATCCAGATAAAGACAGGTAGTGTCTCGTCCTTTGTCTTCTTTACCTCTGTTGCATTATAATCATCGTCATAACTATAATCAATATATTCCTTTCTGAACTTGCGTAAACCATTCACCACAAATAGATGATCCCCCGGCATTACTTGAGCAATCGCTTTCTCATCCAATGCAACTTCAAGTGCCATTAATCCCCATTCAACCAAATCTTGCTGAGGGCCAAGTAATCCGCTATAATATTTTGCTGTATAACTAGGCATATCTCTCAAATAGGCTTCTGAATTAATATTAACGTTAAAGAACCCAAGTGTTTTATCAGTCAGATATTTGTTGAATTTTCCATTTGGTTTTCTTGCATATAATCGCTTGGACATTTCAGCAAGATCCCGATCTAATCCCACAGAGCCTCTTAATCGCAATACATTTCCATCCTGCAACAAATCCAGCATTCCGTCCTGATATCCGGTTTTAAATTTGTCCATATTAATCCCCATATAGAGGTAAGGAATGGTTTTATAAGGTATAAGACCACGATAGAGTTCCTCGATATGCGGTACATATAGACGGATCAATCCTAAGTTTTTGAGAACTTTTTCCTGATCTGAAACTGAAAGAGGTTTATAGGAAGCAGACAGCAAACGTGTCGCTTCTCCGAGCAACCACTTATCACGAAGCGCATTGCGTATAGAATCATTTTTTCTATTTTGATTCTCGTATTCTGTATAAAGCGAATCGTAATAACTTGGATCATGCATTTCCTCCGCCTCGGCGGCAGCAACAGCTGCATCGGCAGCAATATCAATAGCTTCCACCTGCGCTACGACCGTATCTGGTACACTCTCTACAATCACCGGAGGAGACAGTGGTTCCAGTACCTTTTCATCTTCGTCCCACTCCACCACTGCTGCCGTTGCCGAATCCACTACCGCAGTTGTGGAATCCAGTTCGGGAGAATATGCGTCAGCCGCAGGTGCCATGTAAGCAACCTTCTTTATTCCATATCGGTTAGCAACGGAATCATTCTCGAAGAAAGTTGTACTCATTGTCGACGAAATAAAGCGTGCCACACGGTCGTTGTAAACCAACACGCTACCCGCCTTCATCCCGATGCTTGAATATCCATTGGCAAAGGGCTTAGATTCACCGACATCATGTAGCAATTTTTCAAATTGCACTTTATTGGACAACGGAAATATAAACTCGAGAAAACTGACACTGTCTGTCTTTCTGTTATAGAAATAAGACGTTTGTGACAAATCAATACCTAAGTTTTTGATATCATTCCCCACTGAAGCACCTGATTTTTCAAGTTGCTTGAACAGCCCCGCCTTCTGAAGCAACTCATTCAACTTGTTTGCATTTGCCTTCTGAACGATTTCCTTCACATTAAACGCAGCGATAATTTCTGCATCTTCAGGAATGAGCTTGACTAAATCTTGTGACTTCACAGGCCCCATCAAAGAGAGAAATGCGAGTCCAGTCAATAAAATTTTTGATTTCATATAGGTTATTTTGTTAATGTGATTTTATTTGCCAAAGTAGACTTTCCATAAACCAAGTCTGTAAATGGTAATTTTAGTAGTACGCCCTTCTTATTGCCCGCAACTTTTGCTTTGCTATTATCCTGAGCCGCTATCGCTTTTTCAAAACGCACAATCTGTGTATAAAAAGCACCAGCAAACTGATTGGTGTTGTCGCTTCCCAACTGATTAAATTTAGCCTTCCAGTTGCTCGAGGCGACAAATTTACGTTCAAAAACGTTGGTCTGAGCGTTATAATAGTATCTATTTGAATTTGATATTTTTGTCTTAAACCGATTAGCCAATATATCCGAAAAAGCATTTAACGACTCGATCTGACTAAAGTCACAGGATATATTTACAATAAAATTTGTGAAATCCGTTTGATACTGAACATTGGAGATACCCTTTGTCTGCTTGAGCAACTGAACTGCTGCCTTAATCTCCTTTTCCATCTCAGCCTGCGTTGGTATCTGTATTCCTTTTATACTTTTCATCTTCATCAAAGAAGATACCTTCGTTTTACTTTTACTCAGGTTCAATGTTGCCGCAATATGTCCCGAACCATTGGGTTTAAGGTCAATCTGTTCAACAAAGTCAAAACAGCTTGACAAAGTAAAAGTCATCAACAATGCACATATAACCACATAAAACCTGCTCAACGGTTCTTTTAATCTAAAAACTCTCTTCATTTCTTTTCAGTACCGATTAATAAATTATCAAATCAATATATGTTCGGGCATTAACAGCAAACATTGTGCTATTTTCGTCACTTTAGGAAAATTTTAAAAAAAAGCGATATCCAATAACATATTTAGCACTAATATTTATCGTTATTTAAAAACAACCGTCTTCCTCAAAAATTATTCAATAACCACAATAAATATATCTAAAAATCAAATAGATGCATTCCCGAAGCATTTGCTTGCACAAAAAGGCAGGTTTATGCCCCGATAATCCAACTTTTCTTAGGTACTTTTGCCCCTCTTTGCGAACAAACACTAACGATCAATATGATTTACAAGTCCAGGACTGTTCCACAACATACAATGTGGCGAATAGTTTATTTTATGATTACGTTGCTTACCCTTAATTCATGTGAAAAAAATGAGTCCAGGATGGAGCGAGCTGCATTACAATTTACACCTACAATTGTTGGCCAAATTAACACCAAAGCTACTGGATCCTCTTGGGACAAAGGCGACCAAATTGGCGTTTATATGATCAAATCAGGTCAGCGATTAAAATCAACATCCATTGTGAATACTGTCAACAATCATGTATTCGCGATTAATGGCTCCTTATTTCAAAGCAAGTCACCTATCTTTTTACCAAATGAACAGGTAGATTTCATTGCATATTATCCTTATAAATCCATTACTGATTTTCAATATCCAATCGATCTGAGTGATCAGTCAAACCAGTCAGCATTGGATTTCATGTATGCCAGCAATGCAAAAAATATCAACAAAACCAACAATACTGTCCCACTCAATTTTGTAAGACAATTGAGCAAGATTGTGATTCATCTTTCCATTACCAATACAGCGGGTTTAGAAGCCAATCAGATTGCCGTCAGTATACCTTCGGTACACACACAAGGAGGATTTGATCTCTCAGCCGCAAAACTAAATGTTAACCTTACTGAAAAGAAAGATATACAAGGAAAAGTTTCGGTGAATACCAACCAAACAGCTATCGTGGAATTCGTTCTCCTTCCCGGAGAGGATATCACTGGAAAGGCTATTAAATTTATCGCTCCTAATGGTGATAGTTATACCTGGACAACACCACAACATCAAAATCTGAAAAACCTAATAGCTGGAAATCGTTACAGTTTTGATGTCAAAATTGACAATGGTAAACCAAATGGCGGGATCGGCGATTCACAAGCCTATCTGGAAATCCCCAAAATGACCAATTTAAACGATAATGAAGTGTTCATACAGCACTTTCTTCCTGATGCAAGCACACAAAGAAACTATGCAATGTTGTATGATAAAAAGCTAAAAATGGCTTACTGGGTAGCTTATCCATTATATAATAGCATTTTAGGTTCGGGCAATCGTACAGATGCTTGGGGATATGATCCTTCTATATCAACAGCATTCCAACCAAATCTATTTAAAGGGTTTCAACCAACGGGCTATGACAGAGGTCATCAGCTACCTAGCGCTGACCGCAACCTGAATATTACCCACAATAAAACAACATTTTATTTTACCAATATGACGGCACAGGCATCCCGTCTCAATCAAGGTCTTTGGGCAAACCTGGAAACAAAGGTACGGACCTGGACCGCGCAATGTGATACCATGTATGTTGTAACGGGAGCAATGCCCACAACTGATACCGATAATCTGCTGGACTTCGCGCAAGACAACGACAAAAAAGATATCGCAAAACCAAAATACTATTTCAAAGCGTTAGCCATGAAGAAAGGAAGCGAATATTACACAATAGCCTATAAGATTGATAATGTTACTCCACCTGCCAAAAGTACTTTTGACAATTATAAACTAACAGTGAGTGAACTGGAAAAAGTAACAGGATTTACATTTTTTCCCGATTTAGATAACAGGAAAAAAGAAAGTATCAATACCAGTATCTGGAAATAATTCATCTTCGGCTTAATCGGATTATTTTATTCCAATTAAGACAGTAGCTTAAAGCTTGATAAGCCTTAAAAATACCAAGATCTCCACAGTAAAAAGACAAGGCACGCTGAATTGCGCCTTGTCTTTTTATTTACAGGTATAGCCGCGATGCGTCAAAAAACTTGACATTCTTGTAAAAAACACCATTTCACCCCTAAAATGAACGCTCAATCCTTCATTGTTTTTTATTAGATTTAACCCATGAAGCTTATAATATTCGATCTAGATGGAACATTATTGGATACATTACAAGATCTTGGAGACAGTTGCAACGTGATCCTTCAGCGATTTGGTTATCCTATACATCAGTTACCGGCCTACAAGAAATTTGTAGGTAATGGTGTACAGAAACTAATCGAACGGGCCCTTCCCGAACATGCACGAACCACTGAAATAATAACAACACTGCTAACGGCATTTAAGACCTACTACGAAGAGCAGACAATATCTCATACACGACCCTATTCTGGAATTATCTCCTTATTACAGACGCTTAAATCTTCAGGATATCTCATCTCTGTAGCATCCAATAAATATCATGAGGCGGTTATCCCGTTAATGGAAAAATATTTTCCTACGATCTCTTTTGATCTGATCCTTGGTCACCGCACAGGACATCCGGCCAAACCCGATCCAGAGATTGTCTGGGATACGCTCCAGACATTAGGAATAGCAAAAGAAAACTGTTATTATGTTGGCGATTCCTCTGTTGATATGGACACAGCCAATAACGCGGGGGTGACAGCTATTGGTGTTACCTGGGGTTTTCGCGATGAAAACGAATTGAGGCAACACGGTGCAAAGCATATTATTCACGTTCCACAGGAACTACTGAATATTGTATAAAAGAAAAAGCTGAACTTTATTCCAACAATGGTTTAAGTTCAGCTTTTTGGAATTAAAATATTGTAGTTAGCTACATTTTAGCATCCATCAGCTTTTCACTTTGCGACTTTGGTTTTCCTAATTTCATCTTGATCACAAAAGCTTTATTTGAGTTAAACGAATTGGGAAGCCGAATATCGTAATATGTATTTTTGTCTAAGTCTAGACCAATATCCGTATGGCGTAATTCTAAAGATTGTCCATTTTGGAGTATAGTAGCAGTAACCGGAACTTCAGCGGCACCCTTAGGAACAGCGATACGAACAATATTATTGACTGGACGATTAAAGACCGTAAGGTAAAGGTTATCTTCTTTTTTTGTAAAGTAACCCAATTTGGATGGAGCAAGACCAGCATGTCTGACACCATATACCGCTTCACCATTTATCTTGATCCAGTCTCCGATCTCCTTGGCGAGCTTATCCTCTCCAGGATGCATATGACCATTCCCGTCAGGGCCAAAGTTTAGCACGAAATTGCCATTCATGGAAACGCAATTCATCAACATATCGATGAGATCATCTGAGGTCTTGGTATAAATCCCAGACCAGTCTTTCATATAGCCCCAACCATTCGGTGGAATCGTCATGACACAATCCCAGTCACGTCCTTCCAACCATTCAAACTCCTTCGGCATTTTTCGTTCCCAACCTTGTTCATAGTCACCTAGCATCTCGCCGTTGGAGTCAAAATGCCGCTTTTCAAATTCATCATTTCTAAATCGGCTTCCGATAATCAATCCGGGATGCTTTTCACGCAGCTCTTTTTCTAATTTATACGTAAAATCATACGCTTGGATCCAAGATTGATCCCAAGTACCATCAAACCAAAAACCTTTTATTTGCGGGTAGTTTTCCAGAAGTTCTAGCAACTGATTACGTGTGTATTCCAAAAACTTATTGAATTTAGCCTTTTCTTCAGGAGTAGAGGGAGCTTTCCCCATATAGTTTGAATTATTCCATTCTAGAATTGAAAAATACAAAAATACATCTATTCCTTCCGCTGTATAAGCGTCTACGACCTGCTTGACGATATCTTTTTTATAAAGGCTTTTCTTGACGGTATAGTCTGTATACTTAGAAGGCCAAAGGGCAAATCCATCGTGATGCTTTGTGGTAAAAATAAGATACTTTGCCCCCATTTCTTTTGCCTGTTTAGCCCAGCTTTTTGCGTCAAAACCTGTAGGATTGAACTTTCTGTAGAGATTATCATAAGTATTCTTCCAATCCTTCGGTGCTGTTGGCCCACTCCAGGTACGTATCCATTCGGATGCCGCGGCTCCTTTTCGAGCACTGACCCCTTCCCATTCGTTACCAGGAATTGCATACAAACCCCAATGGATAAATTGTCCTAATCCATAGTTTCGGAACCGTTCCATCGCCTCATCTGTCCGATGTGCAGGCGTCAAAGGGCCATATTTCACCTCTACTTTGTTTTCGACTTTCTTGCGAGGACCTGTCCATTGTGCCGAAGTAGTTTTTATCCCCAGCAATATACTGCCGAGAATCAATGTTGTGATTAATTTATTATATTTCATCTTATCATTATTTCTTTGAAAATGATTACTCCCAACGACAAATAAATCTGTGTTTATTGACCCGATATATGTTGTCCATCCGATTATTACTTTGGATTATCTATATATTGTTTTTGCGATTTCTTGATAACCGCAGGCTCTGGATTACTGTCCTTAAATGGATCAAAATAATAAAGTCCCTGATCGCGGTATAAGGGCAAATGCTTTTTTAACTTTTTTGTAAATTCATCAAAATCACGCCCTATTCCAGTTACCCATGCTGCCTCCGCTAATGCGGCTATTCTAGGGAACACAAGATAATCTAAACGATTGACATTGGTCACCGTCTCAGTCCAAAGATTAGCTTGAATACCCAAGACCTGTTTTTTTCTTTTCCCCAAACTATCCAATTGATTTCCAGCGAAATTGTACACATCCTGCAAAGGATTGAAGCCTTTCCCCCATTTGCGACCGTACTTATGATTCTCTTGTTGTACAAAGTCAAAATACATGGGCAACCTAGGCGTTAGGATAACCTGATAGCCCTTATCCAAAATCTTGTTTAGCTGTTCTGGTTTATCATGACGCCACCACATCATGACCGTCTGATCCTTAGCCAGCTTCGCATCCACCATTTCATCCCAAACAATAATCTTTCCGTTTATCCCAGCCACAGAATCAGCCATACGACGAATAAAATACTCTTCCACTTCTTTGTTGGACTTTAGACCTACTGTCTTTTTCAATTCCTGAACTTTGGCATCATTATCCCAGGCATCACTACCGAAAGCGACCTCATCTCCTCCTAAATGAATATAGACAGAGGGAAACAGTGTTTTCACTTCACGCAAAACATCAGTCAAAAATGTATATGTTGTATTTTTAGCAGGATGAAAAGTAAAATCGGGATGTTTTTCGTTCCCCCCACCAGAGAGAAAAGGATAAGCCCGGTTTGCGGCTGTAGCATGTCCCGGCATATCAATTTCAGGAATGACCTCAATATTTCGCTCAGCAGCATAGGTGATGATCTCACTGATATCAGCTTGACTATAATACTGTACGGGAGCGTAAGGATCGAGATAATTGCCTATCCCCCCAACTTGAGTTAACCAAGGGTATTTTTGTATACTTAAACGCCAAGCCGGTTCATCTGTCAAATGCCAATGGAATTTATTCAACTTGTAAAAAGCCATCCAATCCAGTAAAGATTTCACTTTCTCCTTACCAAAAAAATGGCGCGATTCATCTAGCATAAACCCTCGCCAGGCAAATTGAGGTTTGTCTTCGATCTCTATTGTGTTTAATCGAATCTGATTATCTTTGTGCTCCGCAACTGAAAACAGTTGGTCAACACTCGATATAGCGTTGAGAATGCCCGCCTGAGCAGAAGCATAAATTTTTATAGATGCCCCCGTAATTGATAGCTTGTAAGCCTCTTCATCCAATTCATCATCTCTTATCAAACAGATATTCGCAGCATCTCGCTGATCTGTAACATAACTGGTCAGGCCATATTTTGCTAATACAAGTCTTTGAAAGTACTGTCTTCCTGTCCCGAATGCCGGATCAGCAAAAACAAGGAATGTGTTCTTTACAAGAATCTGTTTATCAGAGACTTTCGCATACAATGGCTTTGGAATAATGTCAACTTGTCCCTGAACATGTTGCATAACAAAAAAAGAGAAGCAGAAAAGAAAGATGCTATTTAAGTTCATCAAAATTTGGTTTAGTAAGTTTCAAAACAATATTCCAACATATCGCCATCGTAAATACTGTTTGTCAAATTTAATCATCTGCGGAAAACAAAAAAAGGAAGATACCCTAAGATATCTTCCTGATTCTCATTACCAATTGGGATTCTGTGTAATTTTAGGATTTTTAGCTATCTCTGAAGTTGGAATTGGCCACAGGTAATCTTTGGCCGGATCAAATCTTCTTAATGAAGCTTCCTGTAAAATAATATAATTTTTATTATTCAGATTGAGCTTAGTTTTGTCCCATTTTTGATCTTTATCAGTCAAATATTCTGCAAATAAATAACTTCCAAATAATGTCTTTGGCATTTCTACTTCTGCTGTTTTCCAACGGAGTAAGTCCCAATACGCAAATCCCTCGAAAGCTAACTCTACACGTCTTTCTCTTCTAATTTCTTCCCGCATATTCAGGCCATTTCCACTCACAAAGGCATTCGAAATTTTAGTCATAGCAACGAAATTAGGGTTCTGTACAGTACCAATATTTACCTGTGGTAACCTGCTTCTTAACAGATTAATCGTTTTATCCAAATCTTCATCGTCTATGGATTCATTCAACTCATAAACGGCTTCAGCATAATTCAACAATACTTCGGCAAACCTTAAAATAGGTTTATCTATGTATGAAGCTTGTCTTGCCCAAAATGGTTCATTCGCATATTTCCGGATACCGAATCCACTGCGTTGTCTGGTTGGATTTGGAATAGTATAGGGTCCCCCTGAAATATATTCATCTCCTCTTTTAAAGAGTGTAAATGTCATCCGCGGATCTTTTTTATCAAAGTATTGCGCATGCGTCATATTTTGATCCGGCTCCTGATATAATGGAGATTTATCCTTAGGAAGACCATCCGCCATCAGGTAGCTATCTACAAAATTTTGTGTAGGTACAATAGTGTTCCCTTCATAATATCGCTGAACAGGTGTAGAGACAATACTGTTGGCCTGATTGATACCATATACTTTTGTAATAATATTTTCTTTATTGGCTCTTCCATCACCTGCTTCCTGAAATAGATTAAAATAAGCTTTATTTTCAACTTGCCCCTTGGCTCCAGTCTGCGGCTGTGTAAATAGAGCATGTTGTCCTGAGCTCATCACGGCCTCAGCGGCCTCTTTAGCTAAAGTCAAATATTTTCTATAGTCCCCATATTTATGAAACTTTTCTCGTGTTCCTTCAAACAAAGCAACCCGCGATTTAAAAGCCAAAGCAGCTGTTTTTGAAATACGTCCATATTCCTTTGCTGAATTTATTTCATCTGCAGTTCGTAAACTACTGATTGCAAAATCCAAATCATCAAGGATTAGCGCTAAGATCTCCTCACGCGTTGCACGCGGTAGAAAAGCGTCTGGATCATCGGCATTCATTGTTTTAGTAATTAAAGGAACCCCTCCAAAACGCTTCAACATCTCAAAATAGTACCAGGCTCTAAAGAATCGGGCCTCACCGACATACCAATTGACCTGGGTCACATCTCCACCTTTTGCCAAAACTTCTGCAGATTTCTCAATCAATTTATTGGCCTGATAGATATTGTAATAACTATAATCATCACTTGTTGCAGGTTTCGCACGTGATCCATCGGAAATTGCATCTCCTTTATCATTCGGATAAGCATCTGTGGACCAATTATCCGTTGTTACATCCTTCGTTGTTAAGCCTGGCAATGTTGAGTAAAAAAAGTTCGCGGCCAAACGAAGATCTTCAACTTTATTCCAAAAATTAGCATCACTCATATTTGTTTCCGGAATCTCTTCTATTTTACAGGAAGATACTGAGCTAAAAGCAATGGATGCTAAAAGGATATATATAAATTTCTTTTTCATGTTATTCAGTTTTAAAATTCAAGGTTTATTCCAAAAGATACAGTTCTCGCAAACGGGTATGGAGAAGCAATCTCCGTCGTACTACCTTCTTTTATTGTTTTCATTTCTGGATCGACTACCCCCTTGAATACGCCCATTTTTGAAAGTGTAAATAGGTCTTCTCCCGAAGCATAAAATCTGACGCGTGAAAAAGGTAATCTCTTCATCTGATCCTTTGTCAACGTATAACCAATCTGCACATTTTTAAGTCGCGCATAGGCCCCGTTCAAGAACCACTTACTCGACTCCTGGAAGTTTTGCGTCGCTTCCAAAAATGGCCTTGGGAAAGCTGCATTGGTATTCTCTGGCGTCCAATAATCTGTCTGAAAAGACATTGGCATATACCAAGAAGCCAACAGAGGCTGAATTAATTCATTGCTTGGCTTAAATTTGCGTTTCGCAATTCCCTGAATAAATAAGCTTAGATCAAAACCTTTATAGCCTAAATTGATATTAAATCCGTATTGGTATCTTGGGTTAATATCGCCTAGGTAAACAAGATCTCCAGAGTCACCTAAGGTACTACCTCCCGGACTTATTTTTCCATCACCGTTGACATCGACGTATTTTATATCTCCCAAGCCTGGAACTCCTGCTTTATTAACAATTTCCTTGTAACTAGGTGCATTATCCAATTCGGATTGCGATTGAAAATATCCATCCGCTTGATACGCCCAAATTGAATTTAAGGCATACCCTTCAACTAATTTATTAACACCAGGATTAACTACATTATTGACACCGCCGTATTTAACTAACTTATTCTGGTTATCTGAAAGATTAAAGTTAACGCCATATGAGAAGTCTTCCCCCACTTTATTATTATATCCTAAATTAAACTCCCAGCCCCAAGTTTTAAGTTTTCCATCATTGGATTTCGGCACTTTAATACCAAGTGTTCCAGGAAGGCTTACGGCCACCAACATATTATTGTTAAGCTTATTATAGTAATCAAATGAACCTTTAAGTTTTCGGTTTAAAAAACTAAAATCTAGTCCGAAATTACGCGTCTCTACAGTTTCCCAAGAAAGCCCTTTGGATGGTGTTAGCAAATCCTGGTATAGATATGTTTGTCTTGCGTCTCCAAGCACAATATTCGAATTTGTCAGTAATTGTGCAATATAGTCATAGTAGCCAATTCCTTCTTTTGAGCCCACTTTACCCCAGGAAACACGAGGCTTTAACTCATTGACAACATGCGAAATACCCTCAAACCAAGTTTCCTTAGACATATTCCAGCCCGCAGAAAAGGAAGGAAATACTTTTACACGGTTACCAGGCGACAGACGGGAGCTTTCATCACTTCGCACAGTAGCTTCAAACAGATACTTCTCTTGATAATTATAATTAAATCGACCAAAATAAGATTGCATTTTCTCCCGCGAACCAAACTGAGTATTGGATTTATTTACAGGATCAGATGTGAAATTCAAGCTTGGGTTGTCATTGACATAAAGGTTCTTCGTGGAAGCTCCTACATACTGATAATCGTAAGAATAGAATTGATAACCGCCCATAATCTGAAAATTATGATCCTCAGTAATGTTAAACTTATAGTCTAAAATTGCCTGATAATTTTGCGACAATGTTTTATAATTTGTTATTGAGTAGTTATTCGGGTTATTCAATTGACTGGCAGTCGATTTAGAAGGACCCGAATAATACGTTACTGTCCGCCTAAAATTCCTGTTTTCGAGTGCCGTATTCTCACGACTATACATTAACTTAACATCCAATCCCTTGATAAAATTGTTAAATGTTGCCGTCACATTGTTAAAGTAGATATCTTTACGGTCACGGTTAAACCCACCGTCTTTCATCAAGGCGTAACCAATAGCTGACGAAGTACCGCTCCGATAGTAAGTACCATCTTCGTTATAAAGCGGGAAACGCATACGTGAGGAATAGAATTGACGTAAAAGACCGTTTCCACCGCCATCGATACCATAGCCACCATCCTGGGGATTATCTGTCGCCTGATTAATGTAGGCTGAACCAACATCCAACTTAATATATTTGTTTACTTGTGCAGAAATATTGGCTCTTGCATTCCAGCGTTCAAAGTGGTCTTCACCCACTTTAAACATACCCGCCTGACTCATATTTCCTAAGGAAGCCATATAGGTGACCTTATCACTACCACCGGTTATCTGTAGGTTGTGATTATATAGATTGTAAGATTTTTTTGCAACCTGATCTATTAAATTTTGCTGGTTGTAGGTACGCCATTGTCCATTTGCTCCTTCGACAAAAACAGGTCCATTCACGGCATAATTAAGATCCTCATCAGTATATTCAGGAGCTAGACCTGCATTAGCCCTTCCTAAATTCATATACTTCATCTCATCCACCAAGGAAAGGCGATCAGGCATATTTGAAGGCATTTGCCAGGCAATATTACTCAATAGTGAGATACGAGATGGTCCTTTTTGCCCTTTTTTTGTTGTAATCAGAATAACACCACCCGCTGATTGTGCACCATAAATCGCTGTCGCCCCCCCATCTTTGAGGACACTTATATTCTCGATATCATTGGGATTCAGCGCAGTAAAAGTTCCTTCAGAACTAATCACACCATCAATAACATACAGTGGAGATACACTTCCATTGGCTGATGAAGCCCCACGAATCTGTATATTCAGTCCTTGATCGCCAGGTCTTCCAGATTGTCGGGTGACTACCAATCCTGGAGCAGCACCCTGTAGCAAATTAGCAACTGTTGGCGCTGGTCTATTCTGCAAGATCTTTGTGTCAACCTGTGAAACTGCACTCGTCAGATTTGTTTTCTTTTGTGAACCGTATCCCACCACAACAACCTCGTCCAGCATATCTTCCGATTTGGCGAGGGTCATCTGGGATGATTGATTCGCAGCTGCCTCTTTAGAAACATAACCAACAGAATTAAAAAGTAGCACTGCATTCGAGGAGGACACAGCTAAGGAGAATTTCCCTTGACTATCCGTTGATGTTGAATGTGCAGTCCCTTTCTCAGAGACCGTCACCCCCGCGATAGGTTTTCCATTTTCATCAACAACTGTACCATTGATTTTCTGCTGAAAAACAGACATTGAAGTGCCATTTTTTATTGTTGATAGATGGGAATTTTTAGCCTGCGTAGTGCCCATTAATGAAAATGCGACCATCGGCGTCAAGAAAGCGAGATGGCAATATAATCTCGTTTTTCTAAATTGGTTTCCGTAGTGAGATCTATTCATATTATGTTTTCTAAGGTTTGTTAGTGTTGGTAATTTGGTCTTATATCTAATGCAATTGTAAAGAAATTATTAAGTTATTACCCAAGACCAAAGCCACACAATCGTTTGCGCTATTCTCGAAAACGTTGTAGTGTACATCCTACAAACAGGATAATAAAGAAATAAATAACATGTCAATTGAAAAATAAATTACACAAAATAAATTTATTTTCATTTTACTGTTTTTCGAAAAAGAAGCTAATTAGGCATTGTCTTTTTGTTGGTTATATTTGAAAACGAAACAAATACCCTAAGTTTAAAACCACATGATCAAAAGGATTTTTTATACGCTCTTCTTAATCGGGATAACGATGCTGAACCTGCATGCCAGAACCGTCATTCCGTTCAATGCAAACTGGTCGTTCAAAAAAGGTCCATTTTTCAGCTCAGCCCTTGACTATAACCTCACGTTTGATGGAAAATGGCAGCTTGTAACCTTACCACATACCTGGAATGCAACAGATATGCAGACAAACGAAATCAAACCAGGTGGCCTTGGAAAAAACGAACGCTTTTATACTGGTGACGCTTATTACCGCAAAACATTTGTTCCTGGATCAGATTGGAAAGGTAAACGCATTTTCATCCGATTTGAGGGAGTTAACACAAATACCGAGGTTTATTTAAATAATAAACCCCTTCCTGCCAAAACGGGGAAAAATGAAGTTAATTACGATAATTCCCAACGAAATGGCAACTACAGTTTTGTTGGTCGACATCAGGGCGGCTATTCCGCTTTTGTCTTTGAATTAACCAATATGCTTCAATCGGGAGTGGACAACGAGCTGTTGGTCAAAGTAAATAACGAAGCAAGTCCTCAGGTTATTCCGGTCAACCATACCCTATTCCCCATGTACGGAGGTATTTATCGGCCTGTTGAACTTATTATTACTGAAGATATCCATGTTGCCGTGAATGATTTTGCTTCCCAAGGAATCTATGTCACGCAGCAAAATGTTTCGAAAAAAGCTGCGGATATCGCTTTGAAGATAAAAATTGACAACAAGTCTGGAAAAATACAACCGATCGAATTGCTAACAACCATTTTTGAAAAAAATGGCAGCATAAAAGCAAAGCAACAAACGGCTTATACATTACCGCCTCAGGGCCGTCAGGTATTATCACAACAAATTGCAGTCAAAAATCCACACCTATGGCAAGGATTGGATGATCCTTACCTCTACCGTGTGGTAACACAGATTAAAAAAGATGGCCAAATCATCGATGAAGTGACGACACCTTTAGGTATTCGCAAGTTTGAATTGCGTACTGGCCAAGGTTTCTTTTTAAATGACATCAAGTATCCTCTATATGGCGTATGCCGGCATCAGGACCGCTGGGGCAAAGGCTCAGCCTTGAGCAACGCCGACCACGATGAAGATCTATCCATTATCAAAGAAATGGGAGCCACTTCCATCCGTCTGGCACACTATCAGCAGTCAGCATATTTCTATTCCAAATGCGATAGTATCGGGCTTGTGATCTGGGCTGAAATCCCATTTGTGAATCGCGTGACGACATTGGAAGACAATAACGCCCAACAGCAGTTGAAAGAACTAATTCGACAAAATTTTAATCATCCTTCCATCTATATCTGGGGGATGCATAACGAAGTTTACTCCCCGTCTGCCTACACCGTAGAACTCACGACCAAACTAAATGATCTCGCTAAATCCGAAGATCCGGATCGTTACACCGTCTCCGTAAGCGGATACAATGTAATTGATCATCCGGTTAACAACAACGCCGATGTACAAGGGATCAACCACTATTTCGGCTGGTATAACGGTGAATTGGAAGACAAATCCCCAAAGGATGACGATGTAGCCACATGGGCGCAACGGATAAGTAAAGAGTTCAAAGACTACAAGATTATCTTTTCTGAATACGGTGCCGAAGCAGTTCCTGAGGATCAGGCGGAAGAGGTAGGCAATTTCGGCAACCAATGGAGCAATCCATCATTTTTCCCAGAAGAATATGCGACAAAATTCCATGAAGTCCATTGGGGCGTAATCTCCAAAAGCCCTATTTTTCTAGGGTCATACGTGTGGAATACTTTTGATTTCGCCACACCGATTACCGCACTGAACGTTAATCCAAGAAATTATAAAGGACTGGTTTCTTTTGATAGAAAATTGAAAAAAGATGGCTTCTACTGGTATAAAGCAAATTGGAGCAAAGAACCGGTATTGTATCTCACCCAACGCCGTATGATCAATCGCGGAAATGAAATTACTCCAGTAACCATCTATTCCAATAGAGGCGAACCAACCTTAACTGTTAACGGAACTGTTATCAAAGGCGTTAGAAAAGGGCAAACAGATGTGCATTACATTTTTGATAACGTCAAACTTACGAAGGGGGCTAACACGATCGAAGCTAAGATCATACAAAAAGACGGAAAGATATTGACAGATCGTATTCATTGGAATTACGATCCATCTTATAAGCAAAATGCATCAGGACCAACCAAATCAAAAACTGAACACGTAGGTCTCTAATACGAAAACTAAAACCTAAAAAAGCCACACTAGTCCCTGCATTAGTGTGGCTTTTTTGGGTCATTGACCGACATAAGCCAAGCGTTTACCGAGATTCTCTCCTGATTAGCCTAATGACTCTCCCCTCTTCAGCAAATCTCGCCTACCTTTGAGATATCAAATAAGAAATAAAAACATTAAAAAAATAAACATCATGGCAACTAAAACAACATTCAGTATCAACAGCAAAACGATCACAAAAGCTTTTCAAGATCTTTTTGATTCATTTAAAAGCTCACGTTTAAAGGTTTCTTCCAAAAATGGACAGGAATATCTAAACATATCATTATTGTTAGCGGTGATCATCGGAGTTATTTTCCCTATAGCTTTTGTGGTCCTTATTATCCTTACTTTGATTTGCAGCCTTCAGTTGGCCATCTTACAAGAAGATAAACAGGAGGAAGAAAAACAAAAAATGATTGAACTAAAATAAACGCTGTACTTGACATAACATAACATAAACGGGATGCCCAGCGCTGGGCATCCCGTTCTATTTTTATATACATTTAGAAATCGGAAAATACACTACTCCAAAATAGGATTAAATTCTCCACCCCAGTCTTTATTTTGCTTGATATTTGGGTTTTTATCTATCACAGATTGAGCAATCGGGAAGAAATAATATGTATCTGGCACCAGATTGATTTTATTTCCGGTACTCGGCACCTGCAATACATTGTACTTAAACTGATTTTCTTTCAGTTGGTAATTTTTTGCCAGGTCTGCTGCCGTTTTTAGATCCATATCGCTTCCGTTTGCATTGATCGCAATCGCTTCCACTCCCTGCTTGGTTTTATTGTTCAGGACAGCAAGCTTACGCAGGCGACGTAAATCCCAAAAGCGGTGCCCTTCGAAGCAGAACTCGATATTTCTTTCCGCCAATAAAGCTTCCCGCATATCGGATTTATTTCCCGCAACGATACCATAGCTATTATCTACCCCCGGTTCGATACCCGCGCGCATCCGGATCTGTTTTAAAAGGGACATTGCTGTAGCCAAATCCCCTGTTTCATTTGCTGTTTCAGCATAATTCAACATCACTTCCGCATAGCGCATCAGCACAAAATCCACATCATATTGAGTCTCCACCTGCGTTTGTCGTAAGGAAAGCTTTGAATTCTTCAAAATAAAAAAGCCTGTATACCGATCTCTATTCGAGGAGGTTGTACCAGCTTTTGGATTTTCTCCAAAATTATCCAATGCATCCGCGATGCCCAGCGAGGTATATTGTCTTTTCCCTGTTTTACCTGAAACCTCATAGACCTTCCCGTTCCAAACAATAGATTTATCAAAACGGGGATCACGGTTCTCCCAATAGCTTTGTAGGAACTGTTCATCTGTTTTATGGTATTTACCCGTCGGATCTGTATATAACTTACCATCTTTCATGGGAAATTCTTTCACAAAATCCCAAGTTGGTACAGCACTGGCAGTCCCTCGGCTTTCGGAGCCCGGTCGCACCCCATTGTCCCAGTTAGCAACCTTATTGGGGTAAGAGTTTATCACAGCAAAGACCACCTCCGGGCCTTTCTCCACCAATGCAATATTATAGTAATCAGCGGTCAGGTTATAGCCCTGTGCCTTTAGCTGCTCATAGGCTTTTTTATTCACCGCATTTGCTTCTACCCAATAGGCATTTCCATAAGGATTGGAAGGATTAAATTGTGGCGACGCTTTATACAACAATACTTTAGCTTTAAAGGCTAAGGCAAAATTACCATCAATACGTCCATAATCAGCCGCACCTTTCGCTATGGTCATCGGCAAATAAGTCAGCGCCTCATCCAAATCTTTTATCATTAAATCAAAACATTCCTTGGTACTATTCCGTGGAACTTTCAATTCATCATCTTCCAGATCCTGTGGTTTTGTGATGTAGGGTACCCCACCATGATGCTTGACCATATTGAAATACATATAAGCACGCATAAAAAGTGCCTGACCTAAGATGGATTTCTTTGTCGCATCATTTAATCCTGTACTTCCAGACACCTTTTGGATAGCGGTATTGATCTTACGCATGGTTGTATAATCCCAAGCTTTGTAGGCCGTATTATTGACCGTCACCGCATTCAAAGGGAAATTAATTCCAGCAAGCTGTTGCGAATTATTGTCTGCGCCACTGTTCCAGTTGCCGAATAAGGTATATAAATTAGCCAGATAAGCATTGACAAGATTGGGATCATTCCACACCTTGTCTTCATTTACCGAATTGAGATCCTCAATATCCAATACATTTTTGCAAGAAGCCGTTGTCAGCAACAAGGCAACTAGCGGATAAAATATCTTTTTCATCATTAAAAATCAATTAAAATTTAACATCAAGGCCCAATGTGAACGTTTTCATCACTGGATAGGAATCGTACATTTTTTGCTCTGGATCATGGAATTCCTTCATCGGCGAAAAAACAAATAGATTCGTACCATTTAAGAATACGTTGACACTCTTCATTTTGATTTTTTCCATCATTGCTTGCGGCAGTGTGTAGGAAATATTTAAATCCCGTAATCGCATATAAGCTCCATTGCGGATCCAGAATGTCGACGAGGTTGCCCCTGATTCCTGCCAATTATAGCCTACAGGTCGTGGGTATTTAGCATCCGTATTATCTGGGGTCCAGACATCCGAAGTCCAGATCGGGTAATAAGGTCTAAAGGTATCCCCATGTTGCCGCATTCCTGCCCCTTCCTGATTGCTGATCACACGATCATAAGCCAATACCCCTTGAAATAAAGCAGAGACATAAAACCCCTTCCAGCTGGCGTTAAATCCAAATCCATAGTTAATGCGAGGCGTATTATTCTCCGAAAGTAACTGCATATCATTATCATCGATAATGCCATCAGGCTGGTCCGAGTAATTCTGCCCACGGATATCTTTATATAGAATCATCCCAGGATAAGGATCACGTCCATAGGTTTTAAAGCCTTTTCCTTTCAGCGCATCAGCTTCCGCCTGCGTACGGACCAGTCCCGAAGCTTCCAAACCAATAATGCGATTTTCAGGTCGCCCTACCTTGGACCGAAAATTTTCCCGCCCTCCTGCCGCGTAGGAAGGTTCTTCGTCAAAAATATCCCATCGGTCTTTTGCATAACCCATATTCGCATTCAAACCGTAAGAAACTTCACCAACCCTATCATTCCAGTTGAGTGAGAGCTCGCCCCCTCTAAAGCTTCGTGCCGCATAGTTTTCAGGTGCCAGCCCTCTACCATAATTATCCGGAACCTTAATCCCCCTCGTTCCGAGAATATCACTCTCTTTGCGGATAAAGCCATCTAAACTACCCGTCAGTTTATTGTGAACAAAACCAAAGTCTATCCCTACGTTATAACTCTTTGATTTTGTCCAGGTAAGGTTCGTGGTCGGGTTATCAAGGTATGTTACCCCGGTGTAATAGCTATCGCCAAAAATATATCCCGGCACCGGTGTTCTGCTTCCTGTTCGCGAAGTGATGATCGAGCTATATTTCTCCATATACGAATAGGGTAATATCGAATAGCCTTCCACATCCACAAAGTTGCCCGAACTTCCGTACGATGCCCGTAGTTTTAGATCACTGACTGTATTTTTGATGGACGAAAAGAAGTTCTCATCCGACATACGCCAGCCCAGGGACATGGATGGGAAAAATCCCCAGCGCTTATCATTTGGGAATAAAGGCGAACCATCGTAACGGAAAGAAAACTCGGCAATATACTTATCCGCATAGTTATAGTTCGCCCGACCGATCACCCCGCGTCGTGCGTCCATTAATTCAAAAGCATCTGTTGATCGCATGCTCCTGTCTGTCGGATAAATATACATCTGATCCAAGGGGATAATTGGATTTTCCGCGCGCGATGTGATGTTCGTATTGCCTGATTTAAACTGCTCATAAACAACCAGACCATCCACCGTATGTTTGCCAAATTTGCGGTTATAGTTGAGGAACCAGTCCACCTGGTATTGCCATTTTCGCTGTGGGTTATAGTCCATAAAAGGTTGAGCCTGGCTAAAAGTGAATACATTTGTCCTATCCTCTGACGGTGGGGCTGGTATGAAGCGGTTCCCATTCGGATTCAGCGAAGTAAATGTATAGTTCTTTTGGAAACTCATATAACGTTTGCGCATGTAGTCTTCCGCTACATAACTTCCCACCAGTTTTGTAGAAAGTCCCTCTAACAGTTTATCCAATTTTAAATTAAGGGTCATGATCGGATTCACCTGACGTACTTTGCGATCAATGTACCGATCGCCGATGACCTGGTCAATCACATTCCAGGCCTGCCAGCTTCCCATCGGTGTCTGTACTGGATAAGCCGTTGGAGTATTGCTCGGCGTCCCATCCGCAGTTAGATAGAAGGGATACATCTTAGGCCAGTTGAAAGTAACGCGGTAAAAATCCGAAACATCGAAATCATCATCACTGGCAGATGTGCTAAATGGCCAGAAGAACCTATTGGAATTCGTCTGATTGGCTGAGATATTAAAATCCATACTAAATGCGTCACTGATCTTAGCTGAAATATTGCTGCGGAGATTAAATTTTTCGTGATCCAGCGATTTATAAGATCCGTTTTCTTTCCGATAGCTCAATAAAGCATAATAGGTAATCTTGTCGCCACCACCGTTAACAGCAATAGACTGCCTATGGCTGAAAGGATTTCGCCAGATCACATCATTGGTATTATAATTTTTGTCTTTAAAATAGTCAAATTCGCGCTGCCCATTTGGAGCCACCCACGGTTCACTTTTCTTGCCCTGTTCCCAACGGAATTGGGAAACTCGATTCTGATAGATTAGCTCATCCGTAGCGGTAGTCAGATTGGCCAATAAAGTCTGTGTTGGTGCACTGAAGGAATAATTACTCTGCACATTGAATACCGGTGCTTGGGCAGTACCTTTTTTTGTCGTCACCAGTACAACGCCATTCCCTGCTCTTGTACCATATACAGCGGCGGTTCCGGCATCTTTCAAAAAACTCATTTGATCGACTTCATTTGCTTCCAGCGCATCAAAAGCCGCTTTGTCGCGCACCACACCATCAATCACATAAAGCGGTTCGACAGCAGCACCACGGATACGTAAGGAAGAGGAAGCTCCGGCCATCCCTGAGGTATTGGTCACATTCACCCCGGCAGCCCTGCCCGCCAAGGTATTGGACAGATTGGATGGCGAGATATTTTTCAGTTGTTCGGAGTTTACCGCTGCGACAGCCCCGGTTAGATTTCCCTTTTTTTGCTTACCATAGCCCACGATAACAACCTCTTCCAACGATTCGGTATTTCGAATCATCGTCACAGCAATCGTTCCACTGCTCACCGCGACCTCTTGTCGCGCATAACCCTGATAATTGATAACCAAAAAATCTCCCTGTTTGGCGCGAATGGAAAAGCTACCATTGGCATCAGTCGCTGCTTGAATCGTACTACCTTTCACGGTAATCGTAGCGCCAGCGAGTGGGTCGCCTTTTTCATTCTTTACACTACCCGAAATTTGCTGCTGTTCGACATGAAAATAGCTCAATTTCGATTTCAAATTGCTCGCAATTAAATTAGGGGACGAGCATAAAAGACCTAGACCTAAAAGACTTAAAGGTCTGGCTTTGCTGTAAAAAAGATAATTCTTTTTCATAATTAAGATGGAGGTATTTAGATAATAGTTTACAAACAATTACCAAAGGTTTATTGGTATTTTGTCTTTTATAAAAAAATCATAAAAGACAGTTGATTCTATCAGGAAATTAAATAAAAGAATTTGAAAATAAAAATGAAATTGAATAAAAGAAACTGAAAACAAGATTGTTTTTTTACATTTCACAGACATGTTATTAGAATAATTAACCCGTTGTTTTTATAAAACAACGGGTATAGCGGGGACTTTTCGCTCTAAAAAGAACAAATATTTAGAAATTAGAAGGTTTTTCTAACAACAAAAGCAGCTACCGAGTCAGCTGCTTTTGTCCAATCGAAAAATATATTGGATATACTATCTTTTCTCGGTTTTGTTGAAAGGAAGGGTTGGTGACAGATTAAATGTAAAATTGCCTTTTGAATCTACGCCACCAGCCCCCCTTACCCGAGCCTTGATTTCGTACTTGGCATTCGGATTATAATCTCTCACGGCGAAATTGTAATAAAAGGGTTTAATCTTATTCGTTCCTCTAAATTTGTCCGCAAGCGCATGATGTCGATCCTCATCAATAATACGACCATCTTGCAGCAATTGGACAGCATCTATCTCCAGAAAATTCTTGCCTTCTACAAAGAAAAAACCAGCTTGTGCCCGTCCATTGTCATAGATCTTCTTTGTCACATCAAAGGTTAATGTACTATACTCCTCTTTAATGTCATCACTTTTCCAGCTACCTGCGATATAACCGCCGGTATGATAGTAATCAATCCGCATAGAATCCAGACGTGGAAGATTAGCATCCAGTCTACGGCAAAACTCCGCATAATCTTTCTTTGACTTAGAAGCCCAGCCTATTTCAGCGACGGCAAGTAAGCGTGGAAAATTCTGCACATTCATATCTTTGATATCCTGGGCAATCGCCGACCACATATTCCCCTGTACCCCCAACACCAATTGATCCTCCATTGCTGTCAGCCCATTTGATGGATCAAAGTCATAGACCCTTTTTAAGGAATTAATCTGCGGATAGGCCAGGTCGGTCATTGTGCCATCATTGCGATCTGCCTGTGTAATATCGAAATACAAATGCGAGGCTGGTGTCGCCACAGCCTTAAATCCATCTTTGGTCGCCTCCTTAATCGCCTCCTCTCCAAGCCAACTCATAATAGCTGTACTTTTGGGAAGATTCTTAGCATCGGCCAAGATATCATTCCAACCAATAGGCTTTTTCCCTTTCTGAACAATGATAGCCGATACACGTTGTACAAAATAACTTTGTAATGCTTTGACATCGGCAATCTGATGCTGCTTCATAAAATCCTGTACATGTGGTTCCTTTTCCCATAAATCATGACGGACCTCATCCCCTCCAAAATGAATATAGCTTCCTGGAAATAGACTGGCAATCTCGGTAAACACATCATCCAAAAATTGATAGGTCGTCTCTTTTGTCGGATCAAGTGTATTTGGTGTAAACTGATTACCCCAATAACTCCAGGACGACACGAAAGGAAAAATATGATTGGGGTAAGAATTCTTATTCACCCCCAAAGCAGGATAGGCCAATATTGTTGGCCAGGAGTGTCCCGGTACATCAATTTCAGGAACAATTGTAATATTGCGTTCTCTAGCATACTGAACCACCTCCTTTATCTGCTCCTGCGTATAAAAACCGCTACGCTCAGCCGGTTGTTTTTCAGTACGGTGGAAGACAGTCGTATTCTCTGCCGTTAATTTTGGATATTTTTTTATTTCGATACGCCAGCCCTGATCATCCGTCAAATGCCAATGAAAAGTATTCATTTTATATAAAGCCATTGCATCCAGGTACTTCTTCACTGTGTTTATCGAATAGAATGTTCGGCTTACATCTTTCATATACCCCCGCCAGTGGTATCGGGGATAATCTTTGATCGCAACAGCAGGAATGGACCAAGTGGATTCATTTACAGCACGATTAGTTGTCTCGATTGCAGCGGGCAGGAGCTGGCGCAACGATTGTGATGCATTGAAAAGACCATGTGTTGTCTTTGCCTTCACCGTAACCTTTTTAGTAGACACATCCAATTGATACCCTTCATCACTAGGCAGATCCAGTTTTTTATCTAAAATAAACTCTATCGTATTGCTTGATTGCCTTTTTTCCGTCATTGGATAATGACTTGCTTGCCGCAATTGCTTAATGAACAGGTCCACATCTTTAACACTACAATTTTTAAAACTTACGGTCGTTTGTGGATCAAATTGGAATAAACCTTCCCCGTAAGTGATTTCCTGTGGTTTTGGAATGATATTTACAATAGGTTGCGCGTGGCTTACCTGTCCGATAATTAACGACAACATTGCTGAAATAAACAGTTTTTTCATCAGTTTTACAATTTGTTCCTTTATTAAAAATGAATTATTTTGAGCCAAAATTTGACTCATTTAGGTTTCCATCGGTAAAATAGAAAATAAAAATTGTACTACCGACTCGTCATTTCAATCAAACGATTGTGTAAGTTTTTTAAAAAGTAGCGATTAATTGACAGTTATAAACAACAGCTTTCATTTTTAAGTCTTAAATTTGAATTCCATACTAAATAAAGAGGCTGTAATTAATTTATTGGTTGAAAGAGTAAACAACGTGAAAAATAATAGAAAAATATTTATTTTCAGGACAGTTTTAATTGCTTTTCTGATTCTTTCTTTAGTGTATATCGGTTCGATATTTACCTATCAATATATTGAATATCAAAAAACCGAAGCTCGTCTAAATAAAGCCTATAGCTCTAAAAATCAGTTGACAAGTTTATTTTATGAGCTGTTTGCCTCTTATAATGCTGCGGGGAATGCATTCCGTTCATATACGGTAGATTTCAGTGCTCAAAATTTGGCAAACTATACAAAAAACCTAGATAGCCTTCGTTTTTATATTGACTCTCTTTCTACCCTTTCTTCCAAAAAAGGAATATCGTTCTCAACCAATACACCACTGGAACAAAACATACATCTCTCTGATGAATTCGCACGCATCAAGAAATCCGTAGATAATATGATTTTCCTGGCAAAGGACTCCCTTTCCCTTTTAACTAAAACCAGTCGAACATTACGTCCAACAACCAATCGGATAGATGCGGATTCCGTTGTTAGCAGAATATTACGAGATACCTCCTTAACTGTCAGCAAAAAAGATACAATTGTCAGAAAAAAGGAAAAACTGCTCACCAGGATTTTCAAAGCAAAAAATGACACTTTAGTCTCTGACAAATTTGAACAGCAATTTAATGTCAATCAGATCAAAGCAATCCATAGCCAGATACAGACATTAATTGAACAGAATGAATCGTTCTATAAGCAAGATTTCAGCAAAATCCGTCGTTCTTTTGTCGCGCTTCAGGACAAAGAAAGACAACTCCTACAATCAAACTATGCCCTTTTTAGCACGATCAGCACCGCCCTGCTCAAGATAAAAACACAAGAAGATGAGTCCTTACGGGCGGCAGAGATACAGGATTTCAAATTGTATAAGGAAAACTCTGCCTTTTTCGGAAATCAAGTTATTGCCTCAATCATTCTAATGATTATTATGGTGACCCTAATTCTGTCCTATCATTATAATACCATTATTTACGAACGTAAAATCACAGCAGCACGAGATTATGCATTGCGTACAGCCAAAGAAAAAACCAGTATATTGGCTAACGTGAGCCATGATGTACGTACACCAGTCAATTCGCTGGTCAGCGTCATTGACCTCTTAAAGAACAACACGTCCAACAATCGCGTTAATCCAGCATTATTGGATTCCATCACAAAGGATATCCATGTTATCAATGATACTGTTGAAGATATACTCAATCTTGGCAAATTAGAATCAGGCATGCTGGAAATTAAAGAAGAATATTTTTCACCAGCCAACTTACTTGCCAATCTGATAAAAATGCAACAAAGCCAGGCTGATAAAAAAGGGCTTAAGCTAATCAGCAATATTGCCATAGAACCAGACACCTTGATTAAGAGCGGAGCATATCGCTTGCGTCAGATCGTGTCCAATCTTCTGAGTAATGCCATTAAATATACCGACAAAGGACAAGTAGAGATTAAAGCATTCATCAACCCGGACGGAAAGAAAACCTTACAGGTAGAGGTTTCAGATACAGGAAAAGGTATTTCTTCTAAAGATCAGGAACATATTTTTGAACAATATTATATGACTGACCTCAGGGCCAAAAATAGTTTTGGATTGGGATTGCATATTTCCAAGCTTATGGCGGAGCAACTAAATGGAACATTAAGTGTGCAAAGTAAACAAGGAAGAGGATCGACATTTACATTAATCGTTCCTATTGCTGATGAAAAGAAAAGCCTGACACAAGTGGTTATACAGGACAATCTGCCGCTAAACTCACGTATTGTCATTGTCGATGATAACCCGATCAACAATTTATTTGTTAAGCAGGCTCTACAGCAGTTCAAAGATGTGCAAATTTTTCAAGATTCATCACTGGCGATGGAGTATCTTCAAAATAACACCAGTGATATTGTCATCACTGACCTTAACATGAATGGCCCTAGCGGCTGGGATATTTTGAATTTAGTTAAAGGGGACAACACTATCCATTCAGCGAACAGCAAAGTAATCGCATTAACATCAGATGAATCACAGGTATCCGTACATAGTCCTCAGGGGCAGATCTATCAGTTCGATGGGATCATGGTCAAGCCTTTTCATTTAGCAACATTCGTCCAGATTTTAACATCATAGATTGTATCGCTCGATTATACTGTCATTAACGTCCAATATTAATTGCTGCTAACATCGACACGAAATCAAGTAAACATAAAGTAAAAACAAAGAGGCCAGCAAAAATTGTTGTCCCTTTTTTCGTGCTAATTCTTCATAATCTTGAAGCACTTCATTACACCTTAGTTCGTGTTAATTCTTAAGATATAATTCGGGTGCTTGGGATGGTAATAGAATACTCAACAAGCTTTCTGCTTACAATCCAATAGCATTTCAATATCATGTTCAGAACTTAAATCTTTGATGGCTTTTACCCCGTCATATGTTCGAGGAATATCTGTTTGAGTGGCTTCCCATTTCTCACTTGGTAAACTATAGCTAGTCTCTCCTCAAATATGTGTTTTCTTATAAATAATGAATCCCAAAAGTTTTTGTCTAACTTTTGGGATTCATTTCATTATAGCGATGACTTATTAATTTAAGCTAGACAGCTCGAGGATACTGCACTTCCTGAAACATCCAGTTTTCTATAGACACATTGTCCAGCTGAATTGTCCTCACAAATACCAGATTGGTTTCCTTGACCAGATATGTTTACAGTACAAGATCCACTATCTCATCGCTTCACAACACAACGTTCCATGGAGGGAGAACAAACTGCGCGGCTACAATAAATCGTAATCGACCAAGCAGGCCTGACCAGACAAAGAACAAAATCCAGTTCCGCCTGTAGGTAGCAAAATAGGAGTTCTCCATAGCTGCAGAATCTTTTGGGAAGTATGTAAACGTAAGAAGCCCTTGACTGTTTCCAGCAAGGGCTTCTGTGTAAAAAAAGGCACCGACC
>RCUL01000144.1_pt1 | contig 59921 bp, 51 predicted proteins | sample 2167521 | NCBI WGS metagenome assembly RCUL01 (sample SAMN09932745, study PRJNA488358) | compost metagenome | feature: garden; material: soil; isolation source: compost soil in acetic acid-enriched culture | place: Germany: Experimental Botanical Garden Goettingen | collected 2016-01-27
ATCTAGCCTGTTTCATTTTTTCGCGTGTACGCTCAACTCCCTTCGCTTCGATGATATCCGCAGTCTCACGAATACCCGCGGTATCTATAAACCTGAAGGTTACACCATGAATATTAATTTCATCTTCAATGGTATCACGCGTAGTTCCGGCGATGTCTGAGACAATGGCACGTTCTTCGTTTAAGAAAGCATTCAATAAGGTTGATTTACCTACATTTGGTTTCCCCGCAATAACTACAGGAACACCATTTTTTAACACATTTCCTTGTTCAAAAGACTGAACCAATTTTTGAACAATTACTTTTATTTTATTGATTAGATTTTTGAGCTGATCTCTATTCGCAAATTCTACGTCTTCCTCTGAAAAATCCAATTCTAGTTCAATAAGAGAGGCAAAGTGGATCAAGTCTTCACGGAGGGATTTCAGTTGATTGGAAAATCCGCCGCGCATCTGCTGCATGGCAATTTGATGGGATGCTGCCGAATTGGAAGCAATTAAATCGGCTACAGCTTCGGCTTGTGAAAGATCCATTCCGCCATTGAGGAAAGCACGAAGCGTAAATTCACCAGCACGGGCAGCCCGAGCTCCTTTTTTGATGAGCAAATTAATAATACGCTCAATAATATATTTGGAATTGTGTGTAGAGATTTCTACAGAATTTTCTTTTGTGTAAGAGTTTGGAGCTACAAAAAGGGATACGAGCACTTCATCTATAATCTCTTCACCATCGCGAATGGTTCCAAAATGAATGGTATGGGAGGCTTGTTTAAGGAGATCTTTACCCTTGAAAATATCGTTGGTGATTTTAATGGCCTGTTGACCTGAAACGCGAATCACAGCAATCGCACCATTGGCACCAGCCGATGTCGCCAATGCGACAATTGTATCTTCAGTAATATAACCTGTATTGGACATGCTGCAAAGATACGTTAAATTGGCTGGAATGAAAGTGCCTAAATGTCCTGGCAAATTAAATTTTCGATGGGCAATTAAACCTTTGTTTAGACACGCATGTCATACCAATAGAAACGCTTATAAAAAAGTGAAAAAATAGGCGATATCGTACTTGATTTATAAATTTAAATTGTCTGGTTATGAAAAAGATAATATACTTCGCACTAGCAATAGGAGGACTTGCATTAATAACTCCAAAAGAATCGTCAGCTCAGCATCGTGGAAATGACCGCGAATGGAAGCATGAGAAAGAGCATCGGAAATACGAGGAAAAAAGGGATAAGGAAGAACGGAAATACTGGGAAAAAAGAGATAAGGAAGATCGGAAATATCATAAAAAAGTAGCCAAGTATTATCGTAAGGAATATAGGCATGGTCCGCCAGCTTGGGCGAGAGCACATCGATATGATAATAGACATCACGTTTATTTTAGGGACTATAAAACATTTTATGATCCTTATCGCAATGGATATGTTTATATGAGAAACGGACGTTGGAGCTTTTCGGCTAATGTACCTTCTTTCATGTTAAATGTTAACTTAGGGGCCGCCAACATACGTGTGGTGAAGGATGTGCCGATCAGCAGACATCCAGAAGATTTTTACAACGACTATCGTTGGGATTAAAAATATAATTTATCTTGTTGTTTAAACTTAAAAAGCCTCATTCTTTATTGAAATGAGGCTTTTGTTTTGTTAATCTTCTTCGAAGCTGACTTTATCCACTTCCAAAGATTTTATACGTGCTAAAGATTCTATTCGGATATCGGATAATTCCCGTAATCTTTCGCCACCTTCCTGAAAGGATTTTTCGATAATAAAACCCATACCCAATAATGCGGCACCAGATTGTTGGATGAGATCCAGCATACCAAACGCTGCATTTCCATTGGCAAGAAAGTCATCGATAAAGAGCACTTTGTCATCTGTGGAAAGAAACTCCTTGCTAACACAGATATCGTAGGTTCGATTTTTGGTAAAAGAATGTACTTCACTAACATACATATCACCCATAGTCTTAGGTTTTGCCTTTTTAACAAAAACAACGGGCAGTTCTAATAGGTAGCCCAACATGATCGCTGGTGCAATGCCACTCGCTTCAATTGTTATGATCTTGTTGATGGGTAGATCTGCGAAACGACGTACAAATTCTACTGCAATAGATTTCATCAATACAGGATCCATCTGATGATTGATAAAGTTATCTACTTTGAGTATACCTCCAGCGAGGCTTTTGCCGTCATTAAGGATTCTATCCTTTAATAATTTCATGTGATACTTTTTATAAATAAGTGCAAAGATATATTAAAATAGGAGTTATTTCGGTTAATCGATCTCCATTTGATATAGATTATTAAATTCTTCCTGATGATGTTCGAGAATAACTTTACGCTTCATTTTTAAGGTCGGAGTCAGTTCCCCATTTTCAATAGTGAATTCATCCCTTAAAATAATAGGCTTTTTGATTTGCTCCCAGTTGCCAAAGTGCTGATTGGCATGACGTACTTCCTGATTTACCTTTTTGATAATTGCAGGATTAGTCAAGAAGTCTTCTTTGGTCATATCTGCGAGTTCTGGAGCATCATTTTTAGCCCAATCCAATAGGTGAGAATAATTGGGTACAATAAATGCAGAAGCAAATTTCATCCCGTCACCAATCACCATAGCCTGTTCAATAAATTTAGATTCCACAAGTTTGGTCTCTATAGGTTGCGGGATAACGTACTTGCCACCTGAAATCTTGAACATTTCTTTCTTACGATCTATAATTTTTAGGAATTTCTCATCTTCCCATTTGCCAATGTCGCCTGTATGCAACCAACCATCAATAATCGTTTTGTCTGTCTCGGTTTTATTTTTGTAATAGCCCATCATCACATTAGGCCCTTTGACCAAAATTTCACCATCCTCAGCTAGTTTGATTTCTACGAATCGAACGGGGAGCCCAACAGTACCTATACGTATTCCTTTAATGTAATGGTTAACCGAGATCAAAGGTGATGCCTCAGTCATACCATATCCTTCATATAATGGAATTCCAGCGGCCAAAAAAGCGCGCGTCAGTCTGTTATGCAGTGACGCCGAACCAGAAGCAACGGTTAACAGCTCGCCACCCAAGGCTTCGTACCATTTGTTGAGTACAAGCTGTTTGGCAAGCTTAAGCTTCATATTATACGCGAAACTTCTCTTGATAGGATTAGGATCATATTCTTCAGCTATATTAACGGCCCAATCAAATACTTTTCTTTTGAATCCGGTAAGCTCATGACCTGTTTTCATGATTTTCTCATAAACCTTCTCGAGGATGCGGGGAACGACAGTCATGATATGTGGTTTTACTTCTTTTAGGTTATCACCAATTTTATCAAAAGACTCTGCAATATGTATGGTAAAGCCTAGGTGCATGTAGGTATAGAGTACCATCCGCTCATAAGCATGACAGGGGGGAAGAAAAGTTAGTCCTCGATCATAAGCCTTGCAGGGGGTGATTTCTGCTGCTCCAAGCACATTCGAAAAAATATTATTATGGGAAAGCATAACACCTTTCGGCTTACCAGTTGTGCCAGAAGTATAAATTAATGTAGCCAGATCTTCGGGTTTGATCTGATCGCGTAACTGAATCAGTCTATCTTCTGGACAGTTGCCCCCTAGATCATTGAGCTCATTCCAGCTTCGGGTAGATTCCTGTTCCGAAATGCAGAAGATATATTTTAATGTATAGATGGACTCCGTTAGGTTCATCAAGCGGTCGTATAGACTCTTATTACTGACGATACAGACCCTGATTTCAGCATCGTTAAAAATATATTGATAATCAGCGTCGGTAATATTGGGATAAATGGCTACCACCACTGCGCCAATTTGTTGAATAGCAAAATCTATCATGTGCCATTCCATACTACTGCCTGCGATAAGACCAACCTTTTCGTTGGGCTTGACACCGAGTTCAATCAGTCCTTTGGACAGATTGTCCACTTTTTCAAGAAAATCAGCCGTTTTGATATAGTTCCACTTGCCATCCAGTTTGTGGGCAAACATGTTAAGATCGGGATATTTGCTGATCTGGTGACGGGCAAGATCAAATAATCTAAGTTTTTCTTCCATTTCAAATATATATACTTTTTGTTCCGGGGGAACATCATTTCACTATGAACTTTATTTTAAGGGAAAAGTTTGCAAACATAAATAATTGTTTCAATAATTTGGAATCAATTTGTAATTCGCTTATACCAATGTCGAGAAGCTGAAATAGGAACACCGTTTTTATGAAACATTATCGCTATTTATAATAGATGAGGAAAATAGAGCGGGAGAGGGCAGTCACGATGTAATCGCTGCTTATATTTTGAGCGAAGGCGGGGTATGTAGAAATCTAACAGGTGGATGCAAGCTGAAAAAGAAAAAGCTAGTCGTTATCGACGACTAGCTTTTCTTCTTTGTTTTTCCTTGATCAACAGCCCAAGTTCCCGACCAGTGGCTCCGGCAACGGAGGTGTTTTCTTGTGCTCTTCTGAATAGGTAAGGCATCACAGCTTTAACTGGTCCATAAGGCATATATTTAGCAACGTTATAACCGTGGGCAGCCAAATTAAAACTCAAATTGTCTGACATTCCCAATAGTTGAGCAAAATAGATCCGATCTGTCGATCTGTCGATACCACGTTTGTCTATTTCCTCGGCCAATAACATACTGCTGTCTTCATTGTGTGTACCAGCCATCAGTCCGAAATTGTCCAAGTGGTCCAATATAAACTCAATAGCTTCATTGTAATCTGTATCAGATGCAGCTTTATTCGGTTGGATCGGGTCAGCATAGCCCATTTGTGTAGCACGTGCACGTTCGATTTCCATATAGGCACCTCGTACAATTTTTGCTCCCATGTGAAAGCCTCTGACCTTGGCATATTCAAAATCAGCTTTTAAAGAAGCTAATTTATCACTGCGGTAAAGCTGATAGGTATTATAAACAATAGGTTTTTCCATATTGTATTTTTCCATCATTTCGCGTGCGATGTCATCAATAGCATCTTGGATCCAGGAATGTTCAGCGTCAACCAATACCTTTACGCCCGCTTCATGACAAGCTTTACAGATACGGTCTGTGCGATCCAACATGCGTTGGTATTCTCCTTGTTCGGATTCTGTTAATGTTTCTTTGGCATTAACCTTCTCGAACAATTCAAAACGACCTAATCCCGTTGGTTTAAAAACTGAAAAGGGAATATACTTGTTTTTGCTGGCAGCGGATACCGTACGTAGTACTTCTTCGCAACAGGCATCAAAAGCACTTTCGGTCTCTTCGCCTTCAACCGAATAGTCCAATATGGTTCCAACACCATTTTCACCCAATTCATTGATGGCGGCTTCGCAGCCTTCAATGGTTTCTCCTCCACAAAAATGCTTGAAGATTGTACTACGGATTATACCCTGGATCGGCAATCCAATGTTCAGCGCAAAGTTGGTCATTGATGGACCTACTTTAGTTAAAAAGTTATTCGCTATTATTTTGAATAACCAATACGCTCTTTCTAAATCCTTATCACTTTTACTTTTAAAAGCGATCTCTGTATTATCAAAGGACAATGTTCTGGGCTCAGAATTCTCAATCATAATCTTTATTTGCAATAAGGCAAATGTAGTAATTTAGTAAGCATTAAAACGATGATTATTCTTGTATTCCTCGGTTAAACCACTATTTTTGTGGAATGCAAGAATTTAAAATCGAAGGAGAATATATACAGCTTATACAGTTACTTAAAGCTTTAAATTGGGTAGAGCATGGTGCTATGGCTCAGTGGGTTGTCGCTGAAGGGTATGTCAAGTATAATGGCCAGGTTGATTATCGCAAAAGACTGAAATTAAAGCCTGGTGATGTTGTTGAATTTGATGGGATGGAAGTAAAATTGGTGTAATATTAAACAATATTGGTAAATAGAAAACTTAAACCTTAAAGAATCGTAGAATGGAAGTCATAGAAAGTTTGGGCTATCAAGTATATTTTGATGATACGTTGGCCTCTTTGGAGACGTTTTTAGCGGAACGGAATTATTCAAAAATTATAGTTTTGGTAGACACCAATACCTTAGACAATTGTTTACCATTGTTTCAGCAAGCTTTACCTAATTTATCCAACTATGATGTCATAGAGGTAGATCCCGGGGAAGAGAATAAAAATATAGATTTCTGCATCGGAGTGTGGCAGAATATGCTTGATTTTGGAGCTGACCGGCATTCGTTGCTGATCAATCTCGGCGGTGGTGTTGTCACTGATATGGGTGGTTTTGCGGCATCCACGTTTAAGAGGGGGATGGACTTCATTCAGATTCCGACAACCTTACTTTCGCAAGTAGATGCTTCTGTCGGTGGAAAGACCGGAATAGATATGGGAAGCGTGAAAAATATAATCGGAACGTTTGCCCAACCACAAGCCGTGTTTATTTCGAGTCAATTCTTAAAAACATTGGATAGAAGGCAATTGATATCCGGGTTTGCTGAAGTTATTAAACACGGACTGATCTTTGACCGTGCGTATTATGAACGTGTGAAAATACTGGATATAACGCAGATAGATAATGCATTGGTGAAGCATTCTGTTTCCATAAAGAATAAGGTAGTCTTAGAAGACCCTAAAGAAAAAGGTCTTCGTAAGATCCTGAATTTCGGACATACCATTGGTCATGCCATTGAAGGATATTCGTTGTTGAATGATCGCAACCCTTTATTACATGGGGAAGCTATTGCTGTTGGAATGATCTGTGAAGGGTATCTTTCTCATAAATTGAATGGACTTTCGTTGGATGAATTAAATGATCTCATTGCTACTTTCAGAAGATACTTTGAAGATTATACGTTCAGTTCGGTTATCGATACAACTCTATTGGATCTGATGCGGAATGATAAGAAAAATCTATCTAATCAGATCGGCTTTGCGCTCCTAGATAAAATAGGTAGCTGTGAGTATGATATTTTCGTTTCCGAGGATGATATTATTGAAAGTCTCGATTTCTACCGAGAACTAATCATACGATGAAATTTTGAAAAAGCCGTGTACGGGGAGAGTACACAGCTTTTTCTATTATGATCTAAGTGTTAAACGTGCTACAGAAAGTTGCGACCTTAGCTTATAAAAAACCTAAACTAAATTTTAATAATAACCAACTATATCATGAATAAATTCTTCATTTTTCTGTTTTTCTTTTTTGCGATGACTATGACCGCCATTGCACAAAAAAGGGTGCTGATTTTTAGTAAAACTCAAGGGTTTAGACACAGCAGTATCGAAAAGGGGGCTCAGGTCCTTAAACAACTGCTAGATAAAGAAAAGATCGCCTCAGATCACTCAGAAGATGCGGGGCTGTTTACGGACCAAGGTTTGAAAAAGTATGATGCCATTATCTTTTTAAGTACTACTGGTAATATTTTGGATGAGCCGCAGCAAGATGCGTTTGTCCGTTATATCCAATCGGGCAAAGGTTTTGTGGGGATCCATGCCGCAACGGATACCGAATTTGACTGGCCGTGGTATAACGGTTTGGTGGGGGCCTATTTTGCATCACATCCTGCTGTGCAGAATGCTAAAATAGATGTAGTCGATAGAAAACATATCGCTACCAAACATCTTGATCCCGTATGGAGGCATAAGGATGAATGGTACAATTTTAAAGATGTGAAAGAAGGTCTACATGTGTTGATGAATTTGGATGAGAAGAGTTATAATGGTGGAAAAATGGGCGATCATCATCCGATTTCCTGGAGCCAAAATTATGATGGAGGAAAGGTTTTTTATACAGGACTGGGGCATACAGAAGAATCTTATGATGAACCTGCATTCCAAAAACACTTGATTGGCGGGATTTTATCGGTACTTCCGAAAAAATAATGTCATTAGCCCAAAGTTAGAATAATCATCCAAAAGTCTGCGTGCTTTAATGCTAAAGATTCAATAAACGTCTAATACCCCATATTGATAATCATTTATGGGGTATTTTAGCTATAAGAGATAGTATGTATTTTTACGCAGGGATATCTCTTTGCGATGATTTTAAGTTTTTAGTACCTGAATTTATATTTTGCACCTAGACTAAACCACCTTCCTGGCATCGGTACAGCCGCCGCTTCAATATAGCTCTTGTCAAAAATGTTCTGAATATCGGCAAAAATATTGAGGTCGATAAACTGATATGAAGCTCTTAGATCTGCAATAAAATAATTTTTGTAACTGATACGTTCGTTGAAACGATTAGCTGTTGTCAGCATCCAGTTTTTATGATTCACCGTAAAATTGAGAATAACCTGATGTCTTAAATTTTCGATGGCATACTTGGAGCGGACGCCATCTTCAACTTTGATCGTTGGATTTAGATAGTTGTAACTTATTGTCGTGTAATATCGTGTGATGGCCATTGGATCATTGAGCTGATAACGAAAAGATCCATTGACGCCATCAACAGTATTTTTTCCAATATTGGAGGGTTTCCATGGAACCACGGTTCCCTCAGCAACAGCGCCCTCTGTTTTTTGCCAGTCTATGAAATCATTTATATTTCGGTGAAAATAGCTCGCCTGAGCAACGATACGGTTGGATAGATATTTGATACCACCCTCAATCTGATACGCATTCTCTGATGTTAACTCTGGGTTTCCAATATTGGCAGTTTGATTGGTATAGAGGTCTGTAAATGACGGAATACGTTGGGCAGATCCTGCACTCAGGACAAATTTCCAGCGTTCGGTTATACTATAGCCTAAGTCGAGGCCCGGGAATACCTGCCAGCCAAATTTTGAGTTATAATTTACGTAGGCTCCCGCATTGATCATTAGTTTGGTAATCGCTTCAGTTTTGAATTCCAGGTAACCGCCGTAGTTTTCGCGGTTATGGGATCCGATAGCGGTACTATTGATTTGCTCGAATCGGCTCTCTAGTCCCAAACCAAAAGTTCCGTAATGCTGTTCTAATGCGGCATTTACTTCGGCCCCAAAAACATTGCTATAATGTTTTGATCTACCCTTGCTGGTTTGCCTTCCCAAGTACCAATATTCATCTTCATTATATCGGTTACTGAGTCGGGGGCTAATGGAAAAGTCCTTGCTCAATTGATGTTTAGACTGTAGGGACGCGAATGCAGTTTTAACTTGTTCATAGGCCTCTTTGTCCGTTGGAGCAGCATAATATCCATTGGCCCCAAACTGATTGTCTATATAGCCAAAGTTTGCTTTTATTTGATGGGATTCATTGGGCTGATAAGTTCCGTCGTAATACAATTTGTTATTATTGGAGGCTGTATTATAACGCTGACCGTTGGAATCTTCATGTCCAAAATATAAGCCGTGACTGGTGCGCCCGCTGTTGAACTGCGCACCTAATTGGGCTCCCTTGCCGTAATATTTACCAGAGCTCGCCTGCTCATTGTCTTTAAAGGACGATCCGCCATATACCTGTGCACTGATCTGATTGGATTCGATTTTTTTTGTAACGATATTGATCGTACCAGTTAGTGCATTGATGCCGAAGATACGGGAGGCTGGGCCTCTGATAATTTCGATACGCTCAATAGATTCCACAGGTACGGGTAGGTTCATATTGTGGTGCGCAGTCTGTGGATCTGTAATTTTAACCCCATTTAATAGGATCGCAGTTTGTTCAAATGAGCCACCATCTATACTTACATCAGCCTGTGAACCAAATGGTCCTCTTTGACGTACATCAACACCGGGTATATTTGTTAGCAGTTCGTTTATCGAATGATTGGGTAGTCGTTGGATGTCTTCTTGCGTCAGTATCTGTATGTTTTTGTTTTGCTTTGAAAAGGGGATCTGGAGTCTGTTCTGATTAATAATGACTTCATTCAATGCTGTCGTGTCCCTCATTTGTGCATGGGTAGCACCTACAGTCAAGACGATGGCGAGCTTTGTTAACACTATTTTTTTATTCAACATGATTTCTTTTAATTATCCTATTTAATCATAAACTGGTAGTCCGTAAAGGGATTCGATATATCCTTGTTACCTGTTTTTGATTTGCGCCGTTATCGTATTTTACGTTTTTGCAAAATCACTATAGGGCAGTTCATAGGTTTTATGCCGCAAAACTAGTTCAGTTGATTAAGAAGTAAATAGTCCGGCACTAATATTGTGTGTAGTCCGGTCGGTTATCTGCGGTCTGCTTACATCCATTCCTCGCGGCCGATAGGCTTTTTACCGTTTGTAGTGATGCTATCCATTTTATTTTCAATTTTTATTTTGGAGGTGCTAGAAAGGTCGGGTTGACCAGACTCAAGCCAGGCCGAGTACCAGTAGGAGGCTACCCGAAGAATTGTTTTACGCATTCTCCGTTCCACCATTCCGTTCAATGCATGATGATAGGCTTTAGCATAATTATCAGAATAAGTCCATAACAATTGATTGTTCCGTTCGATAAATGAGTTTTTTTGAGAAGCTTTAAACTGTTTGTTGAGAAGCGATTCAATACTGAGTACAGAATCGACGAGCTGATTGCTTTCACGAACAATATTCCAGGCTTCGCTTAAAGGATCCACGATATAAATGGCTTTTCCAACAAGTAGGTTATAGTTGCCGGCGAACATTTCGGGTAGTCGGCTCTCCCAAAAGGCATGGATGCCGATCTGACCTGTTAATTGGCCATTATAATTTTTGGTCGTATGTAAGGGGACATGGGCATCGGCGATATAATGGCCTAAATCTGCTGAATGTTTGACGATTTTATTATAATCCTTGGATTGAAAGGCTTTAACAAGCTTTATATAGGTAAAGTTAATTTGCCAGGGGATAATACCGTTTTTAAGTAGTTGTCGTTCCTGGAATTTATCCTTTGCTTGTGACCAATGTATGGGTATTGAGTCGATCTGCCTATCTTCACTGTAATCTTCAATGTCAATAAAATGCCGTGGCCCCTCAGTACTGTCAATAAAACAACGCTTATCTGGATCTACGGCTTTCTCCGTAATAAGGTCAATATTGGTCTTGTAAAATTTGGCCAATTTTGCGGGGAGTGCAAAGACTGCGTAATGGTTGATTTTTTTATGTGCAAAAAATCCCCATGAGTTAAATGTAAACAGTGCAACAATGGAAAGTGTCCAAAGGAGAGGAGACTTTGTCATAGTAAATTGGTTATTAAATAATTGTTAATACTAAATATACGTAAAAAAGAAGAAAAATAGTGTTAACTCTATAGATTCATTGTATTAATTTATCTTTTCTTAATATAACTAAACAATAAAATAATATTGATAGTCGTTAAAATTCATTAATTTGCCAACACAAATACAGTCGTTATGAAGATATTGTACGCCGTACAAGGGACTGGCAATGGACACCTTAGTCGTGCCATGGACATTGTTCCCTGTTTGAAAGCTTTGGGAGAAGTGGATGTTTTGGTCAGTGGAATCCAGGCAGATCTCTCCTTACCTTTTGAAGTAAAGTATCGTTTTCATGGTTTAAGCTTTATTTTCGGAAAATCGGGAGGCGTTGACTTATGGAAAACTTTTATGAGTTCAACCATTCGTAAATTTACCAACGAGATCAAAAGTCTGCCAATCGAAGGTTATGATTTGGTTATCAATGATTTTGAGCCTATTTCAGCATGGGCCTGTCACTCTAAGGATCTGGAATGCATTGGACTAAGCCATCAGATTGGGGCTCTGGATCCTGCAAGTCCTAAACCGGAAGAAAGTGATATGTTGGGGAAGTTTATTATGAAAAATTATGCTCCCGCGACACATTCATATGGCTTCCATTTTAAAAGATATGCCAAGAATATTTTCCCACCAGTTATCCGTAATGCTGTCCGTGATCTTACTGTTACTGACCAAGGACATTACACCGTTTATTTGCCCGCTTATGATGATGCGCATCTGTTGAAACACTTGATGAAATTTCCGGACGTGAAATGGGATGTATTCAGCAAGCACAATTCCCGACCCTTTGAGATGAAGAATGTGACCATAAAACCGATCAATAATCAAGCTTTTATTGAAAGTATGGCTTCTTCTTCCGGAGTTTTATGCGGTGCAGGTTTTGAAACCCCGGCAGAAGCGTTATATTTGAAAAAGAAACTATTGGTCGTCCCGATGAAAAATCAGTATGAGCAGCACCTAAATGCAGCATCATTGGAAGAAATGGGGGTACCAGTGATTTCCAGTTTAAAACAGAAAAATATGCTGGCTATTGAGGCTTGGCTCAACAGTAAATCAAGGGTTGAAGTTGATTACCCTAATATAACACAGGAAATTATTGAAGAAATTGTGCAAAAGCACCGTTAAATAAAACATGAAGTACATCGCATTAGCCCTATTGTCTCTGACGACCGTAACTGGATTTGCTCAGCAGAAAAAAAAGACCAGTTCGGTCAAGAAAAAAACAGAGACAACAAAAACAAACTCAGCAAATCTGTTGGTAACCAAAGCGGATTCTGTATCCTATGCATTCGGTATGGATATTGGAAAGTCATTAAAATCTACTGAAGTAGAATATTTAAAAGCTGATGTTATCGCAAAAGCGATTGCTGCCACCTTGAAAAATGAGAAAACCCTATTGGAAGATGGACAAACAAGAGAAGTCATCCAAAAAGCCATTATGGATATACGCGCTGAAAAAGAAGCCGTAAGTCGTGCCCAAGAAGATAAATTCTTCGCTGAAAATGCGAAAATAGCAGGAATGAAAACAACGGCTGAGGGTATTCAATATCTTGTTTTGACCCAGGCAGAAGGGGCGAAGCCTACTGTGAATGATGAAGTTACTGTGCATTATAAAGGAACCTTATTGAACGGTAAACAATTTGATAGTTCCTATGATCGCAATGAACCATTAAAACTATCGTTGGGACAAGTGATCAAAGGATGGCAGATCGGTATTCCATTAATGTCTAAGGGAGCTAAATATAAGTTTTTTATACCAAGCAGACTGGCCTATGGGGGGCAGGCAAAAGGCAATGATATTCCTGCGAATAGCACGCTGGTGTTTGAAGTGGAATTGCTCGATTTTAATACGAATGGAACAACGTAGATTAGGTGAAAGTGGTCTAACGGTTTCAAAAATTGGTTTGGGTTGTATGTCCTTGAAAAGCAATCAACCCAAACAATCCAAAGATATTATCCAAAAAGCATTCGATAAGGGAATTACCTTTTTTGATACCGCTGATCTTTATGACAAAGGTCAAAATGAGACCGTTGTTGGTGAGAGTGTACAGGCTTTTCGCAAGCAAATTGTTTTGGCCAGTAAAGTCGGTAATCTTTGGCGGGCTGACGGTTCGGGCTGGGATTGGAAAGCGTCGAAAGATTATATCATTAGAACTATTGAAGGATCGCTATCACGATTGAAAACAGATTATATTGATCTTTATCAATTGCATGGTGGTACAATTGATGATCCGATCGACGAAATCATTGAAGCTTTTGAATTGCTGAAGAAACAAGGAAAGATCCGTGCTTATGGGCTGTCGTCTATTCGTCCAAATGTCATTAAGGCATTTCTGTCAAAATCTTCTATTTCGTCAGTGATGATGCAATATAGTATTTTGGATAGGAGACCAGAGGAGGAAATCGATGCATTATTGGCTAATAATGGTACCAGTATCCTGGCGCGAGGAGCTTTAGCAAAAGGACTCTTGGTGAATAAGCCTGTGGAACCTTATCTTCAATATAGTTCTGGAGAGGTCGCGCATATACTTCGCAATCTGGATAATATGGCAAAAAATTCAAGAGAAGATAGGGCGACTGAAGCGCTATCCTATGTGCTTTCCAATCTCGCGGTAGCAACAGCTGTAGTAGGTGTGAGCACTAAATTGCAGTTGGATGAATTGCTATCGACAACACAACGGATTAAGCAATTGGATAAATTGGACAAGAAGAAATTACTGGACGGCGTCCGGTCTTTGTATTACACCGAACACCGGTAAGTATCTATTTATTAAAAAATAGTTTTAAAATTTTATTGAGATCTTCTTTCGTATCGACCGCTACAGTTTCATGTGTGGTAACTGCCGTTTGGATTGCGTAGCCATTTTCTATCCAACGTAATTGTTCGAGCGCTTCAGCTTCCTCAAGTATAGACACCGGCAATTGTGTCAAAGCTCTTAAAGTATCTACTTGATAGGCATAAATACCAATATGTTTGTAGAATGTTTGCTTCTTAAGCCATTGTTCCTGATCAACTCCTCTTAAAAAAGGAATCGTTTGCCTGCTAAAATAAATTGCTTCCCCAAATGTGTTTCGGACAACTTTTGGAATATTCTGATTGAATAATTCCTCTGGCGTCTCGATTTCTTTTACTAAGGTTGCAATTTTTGTTTGCGGATTTTCAAAACAAGTTGCCAAAAGATCTATTTGGTCAGGATTGATAAAAGGTTCGTCTCCTTGGATATTGATCACGACATCATATTCTCGATCATTGGTAATGACTTCGGCACAACGGTCTGTACCGGACTGATGTTTATCGGATGTCATGGCCACATTACCCCCAAAAGAGAGCACTTCCGCAGCTATGCGTTGGTCATCGGTGGCGACAATTACTTCGGTCAATTTTTTTGATTTCTTTACCTGCTCGTATACCCGTCGGATCATGGTCTGGCCTTCAATATCAACCAAAGGTTTGCCCGGAAATCTGCTTGAAGCATATCGAGCAGGAATAATGCCTAAAAATTTCATGATACTTTGTGAATTTCTATTTAATAAAAAGCCTGTAAAATTATCAATTTACAGGCTTTTATCTATCTGTTGTCTCTTGTTATTCAAATAATCCGAATAATTCGGCTTCTATCTTTTGTATGATTCCACCAAGATCCTCTGGATTAGTTGTGAAATCAAGATTATCTTTATCTAAGATCATTACTTTACCCTCCTTGTAATTGTTGATCCATTTGTCATATTTGTCATTTAATTTGGACAAATAATCTAATCGGATGGCCGATTCATAATCACGGCCTCTTTTTTGGATATTGTTAACCAAAGTGGGAACGGAAGCTTTTAAGTAGATCAATAGATCGGGAGGTTTGATGTAGTGAATAATACTTTGGAATATGTTGCTATAGTTTTCAAAGTCACGGGCACTCATTAAACCCATATCATATAAGTTTTCGGCAAAGATATAGGCATCTTCATAGATTGTACGATCCTGAATCATATTAATATCCGTCTCCTGAAGCTTTACAATATGCCTAAAACGGCTATTTAAGAAGAAGATCTGAAGGTTGAATGCCCAACGTTTCATGTCTGAATAAAAATCTTCTAGATAGGGATTATTGTCCACGGCCTCAAATTGAGGTTCAAATTTGAAATGACTCGCCAATAATTCCGTTAGCGTCGTTTTTCCAGCACCTATATTTCCTACGATAGCAATATGCATATTCTCTTTCCTTGTTTAATAAAATCTCTTGATACCAATAATCTCACGAACTTCTTTCAGTGTCTTGCGTGCAGACTCACTGGCTTTCTCGGCTCCCAATTTTGCAACTTTCGCAATATAATTATCATCGTTCGATATATCTTCAATACGAAGACGTACATCATTTGTAGCTAATACCATATCTTCTGCCAACTGCTTTTTGAAATCTCCATAACGGATCTCACATTTATTGTAAAGCTCGTCAAAGTGTTGTAATGTATCGGGTGTCGAAACCACCTTCATTAGATCGAATAGATTCTGGATCGCTTCGGGTTTAGGCTGGTTCATTTCAGTTGGACCTGAGTCAGAAACTGCGCGCATTACTTTTTTACGAATGGCGTCAGCAGAATCCGAAAGATAAATGCAATCAGCTTCACCATTGGATTTACCCATTTTACCTTGACCTGCCAACCCTGGTATTTTAACCAATTTGTCCGAGTAGGAGAAAGCAAAAGCTTCTTTAAAATAATCTACATTATATAGGCGATTAAAGCGATTACCAAATGTACGTGTCATTTCGAGATGTTGCTCTTGGTCTTTTCCAACAGGAACTTTAGTTCCGTGGTGGATCAGAATGTCGCAAGCCATTAACACAGGGTAGGTGAGCAAGCCAGCGTTGACATTGTCGGGGTTGCTGCGCACTTTATCTTTAAATGCTGTCGCTCGCTCAAGTTCGCCTAAGTAAGCGTTCATGTTCATGTACAAGTAAAGCTCAGCAACTTCGGGGACGTCAGACTGCACGTAAATAGTTGATTTTTCGGGGTCAATACCCGCAGCCAGATATTCAACGATAACTTGACGTACAGTGCCCTGAAGACCATGTGGTGTAGGGTGTGTCGTCAAAGAATGCAGATCCGCAATAAAAAAAAAGCAATTATATTCATTTTGCATTTTCACAAAATTGCTCAATGCGCCATAGTAATTTCCTAAATGTAATTTTCCGGTACTTCTAATACCACTAACAACTGTTTCCATATTCCTGCGAATTTACGGATAAATTTGACAAAGTAGAATTAAATTCCGTGACTCCGGTGCCTTTTAATGGATTGTCGTTATTTTTTTATTTTTTTTGCTTCATTCCAATAAACATCCATTTCTTCAAGGCTCATATCCTGCAATTGTTGCTTGTTTTCCGCAGCCTTTTGCTCCAAATAGGTGAACCTGGTGATGAATTTCTTGTTGGTACGTTCCAGGGCATTTTCCGGATTGATACCGATATGCCTTGCATAATTTATGAGCGAGAATAATAGGTCGCCGAATTCAGCCTCCGCTTTTTCACGGTCTATGGCTTCAGTGGTTTCGATATTGAATTCTGTTTTAAATTCGGCAAGTTCTTCCTCAACTTTTTCCCACACCTGTCTTTTGTCTTCCCAGTCAAAACCAACACCTCTTACTTTATCTTGAATACGGTAGGCCTTGACAAGAGCCGGTAGTCCTTTTGGAATACCTGCAAGGACCGATTTATTGCCCTCCTGAAGCTTGATGGCTTCCCAGTTGGATTTCACTTGATCTTCAGTGCTTGCGCTCGCATCTGCATAGATATGGGGATGGCGGGTAATTAGCTTGTCACAGATTGCATTCAGGACATCAACAATATTAAAATGTCCTTCTTCTTCCGCAATACGGGCATAGAATAAGAGGTGCATCAGAACGTCACCAAGTTCCTTTTTTATTTCGGGATAATCCTGTTCCAGAATAGCGTCTGTCAGCTCGTATAACTCTTCAATCGTCAGGTGACGCAACGATTCCATGGTTTGTTTCTTGTCCCAGGGGCATTCAAGCCTTAAGGTATACAAAACATCGAGTAAACGTTGGAATGCAAGTTGAGGGGTGTACTGATAAGCCGGAGCTGCTAGATTTGCCATATGATATTGAGTTTTCGTCTTACAAAAATAGAAATATGATTTTGAATAAACTATTTGAAATTGAGGAAAACAAAAGGGGGTAAATGGTCGTTTTATAATAAAAATGGATTATTTAGATCAACTTAAGAAGAATTAGTTATGGAAAGAATGTACGGGTACTCGTCAGCTAGTGTGGCATTGGAAAAGTTAAGCGGTTTGGGATATAAAATAGATTACAACATCGAATTTGATGATTTATTGGCCCATGCAGAGCAGTTTAAGATTGATTACCTATTTCGTTATGAGGGAGCGTCAGATCCAGATGATGAGTCTACTGTATATGGAATAAGCCGAAATTCAGGAGAAAAAGGTGTTTTTGTAGCGGGAAATTTATCACTGATTGAAGGAAAGAAGCGGGATATTCTACTGCAGCTTGAACTAAAAGAAAGAGAACATTAGCAATTAAGCTATCCTAAAATAGTAGCTATTAATATAATTAAGGTATGGAAGGAAGTAGTTTTACTGAATCTGAAAGACTCAAAGAACTTAAGATATGGGCTTTGCGTCGCGATGGTAAACCTTTGGATGGAGGCTATACCGATCTAAATGGGGATCGTCTGTTGCAGGTATACCGCAATGAGGCGCTCAACTTAATGAAAGCAGGATTTTACAATAAGGGTACAGGACTTTTTGAATCTTATGTCGAACGACATTATCCGCAGGAATTGGAAAAACTCATTGGTAAACTGGAAAGGAGTTACGATAGCCTTGAACGATTTAGTCCGAGGCTGGTCGAAGAAGGGTTTTATAATCTCATTTTGGGAGATCTGCCACTACATATGAAAGGAACAATAGTGGTGCTGCTCCGTGCGAAGGAATCAGAGTTTCCTTCTATTTACAACAATGATCAAGATGCGGATATGCGTAGTTCCCCAAATTGGTTGTTACAGCAGCCTTATAATGATATTTGGGTAGATATGCATCAGACTGCGTTGAATAATATCCACTATCCGGATCGGATACTCTAGTTTGGCAAAATTTTTGTTATTAACAAACACGACAAGAGGATAATGATTTTCAGTATCCTCTTTTTTGACGCTAAATTTATTGTTGAATTATTAACCATTTTCTAAATTATAATTAATATGATTTTATACATCGGTATTTTTGCTGTGATCGTAGTTGTCTGTGTTTTTATTTCTCTTATGATGATGAAAAAGCAAAAGGAGACAGCTCGGAAGTATGAAGGAGATGCTGGGATTGCTTTGGCTCCGGGTATCAAAGATGAATTGTTGCGTCAAGAGTTTCATGAATTAACCAAACAAATGAATGGAGCTCCAATCGAGGCGTTTACACAGTGTGCCTACATTGCGACAGTCGGTGATAAGGTGGCTTCAGCTGCAGCGACGGCAGCTAAAACTGTAGCTTGGGCCGCAGTAGGGGTAAAAGCGAGATATAGCGAACGTGACAATGCTTCCTATCTAGTGCTTAGCAACAATGAACTGCATTATGTCTTTTTTGACGATGGTGAAGCCAAAGATCATTTGGTTTTTGACCAGGAATCTCTACTGAATGCGCGTCCTGCTCAAATCAGTAATTCGGAAAAGGTCACCCGTATGGGGTCCATTATGGGATTAAAACCTAAGAAAATGCATCTTGATATCAATGGGAATGGCCTTGACATCATCTATTATGGTGCTGTACAACGAATGCCTGATGGTATCATATCTCCCGGTTCCGGTATGTTTGAAACACAGTCGAAGCTTCAGCTGATGGGACGTTTTTTTCTGGACAGGTTGTATCAAAAATACCCACAGCTTCAGGATCAAAACTAGTTAAACTAACTGTGAGGATACTTCTTTATTGTATCTATAATATTAAAAAGTGCGGCGCCATCTTTCTTCATGGCGCCGCACTTTTTAATCGACTTCTCCAATAGTCGATTATTCAGGTAATCAATAAAAAACTAACGAAAGGTGTTAGTTCAAGATCTTGTTATTTTTTTACTAAATTTTCATTGATCAACAGCCGCTGGAAAGAAGGACGGTTTACATCACTGTCTCCAGCTTCGGCTTTAAGTTTAATGAGTTTCTTTTTTAATCGACTAATCTCTTTTATGTATTGCTTGTCATTGATCGCATTATGTGTTTCCATAGGGTCATTTTGTAGGTCATAAAATTCCCAAGCTGGCGCTGTAGTTTTTTTATCACTGCCAGTCATTTCCAGTGGTTGTCCATAAAAATAGATGAGCTTGTAGCGTTCGTCACGCACACCAAGGTGAGCCGGGCGTATAGGAGCGTGTTGCCAATATCGGTAATACATAGATTTACGCCAATTGTTTGGTGTGTGGCCTGCTAGGTTTTTGCGAAAACTCTCTCCCTGTATATAAGCTGGTTTTTTTATACCGGCATAGTCTGCAAATAGCGCTGCAAAGTCAATATTAAGGATCATATCATCAATTTTACTACCAGCCCTAATTTCCCTTGGGTAGCGAATAACAAATGGCATGCGTAGCGATTCTTCATACATCAGGCGTTTGTCCATAAAATTATGTTCCCCAAGAAAATAACCTTGATCGGATGCAAGGATAATCACCGTGTTTTCGTCAATTTTGGCTGTTTTCAGATAGCGCATAATTTTTCCGAGATTATCATCTACACCTGCAACACAACGTAAATAATCTTTCATAAGTTTTTGATAGATCTTTTTGCGGGCGTCGAGTGCACTCATGCCTTTGGTAGAGAAGGGAAGATCGGGGTAGGAAGTCCAGAATGGGCCAGTAGACGCTTGTTCGTAACGGTTGCCGAGCTCTTCGAGCGGCTGGCCTTCAAAGGATCGTCCGGTTGTTGTTGCACCAGAATCCAGAAAAGTTGCTGGATAGGGGAATTCAATATCGTGATACAAGTCCTTGAATCTATCTGCGAAGTCAAAAGGTTCATGGGTTGCTTTGTAATGACACATCAAAAAGAATGGCTTGTCCGGATTGCGCTGGGACAACCAATCTAGGCTCAGCTGTGTTGTAATATCATCTACATAACCTTTGTATGGCGTGCCAGCCTCTTCATTGTCATTCCAGTTGTTTTTGGAAAGATATGTTGGATTGTGGTAAACACCATGTCCCGGCAATACTTTAAAATCATCAAATCCTGAAGGTTTCTTTTTAAGATGCCATTTCCCAAAAACAGCCGTTTGATAACCCGCATGCTGTAGGTCTTTGGCGATATTCGCTCGGTTTGGATCCAGTGCATCATCGAGCGTGTAAACTTGGTTTTTGTTACTATATTGCCCCGTAAGAATTGCTGCCCGGCTAGGTGTGCAGATGGAATTTGTACAGAATGTGTTGTTAAGTATTGCACCCTGTTTGGCAAGACTATCAATGTTTGGATTCTTTACAATATCTTTTAAAATTCCGCCATAAACACCCCAAGCTTGCGCAGTGAAGTCGTCAGTTAGGATAAAGATAATGTTGGGACGAGTTTTGTTGTCGATTTTCTGCTGGGCTTGTGTTATAAATGGTAGTAAGCCACAGATAAACAAAAATAGTTTTTTATTCATGTATATTCTCCTTGTGTGTGCTATGTAATTCCGCGTAGTGCATCAACAGTACAGATACTGGTTTAGGCTCTATTTAATGTTGTATAACAAAGCTACCAAATTCCAGTCATATTCGTGCTGTGACTGCCAAAAGTCCAGGTTGCGTCTGTATTGACTCCAGCTTTTTTCATTCTCTTAGTCATCTATGCCTTTCCCATCCAAAATATGTTGATAATATTTCTCAATCCTTGCTTCACGTGTTTTTGCCTGTTTTGCCTGATTGAAATAAAATAGATATCCTTTTTGACGACCGGGAGTTAGCGATAGAAATGCATGTTGCAATTCCTTATCCTCATTTAAGGCTTTCGTGAATTCTTCGGGAACGGGGTAGTCATCCGTTTTTCGCATATTGACTTTTGCACCAGACTTTTCAATCGCCACAGCCTCCTGAATATAATTTGCGATTGTCTCCCTTAAGTTTGCAATTTGTTCGATATGTGTAAATCTGAGCTGTCTGCCTGACTGGACGTTTTCAGTCTGTTGAATTAATAATTGCGCCGTATCCTTCAATAGGATGCCTTTGTGAAATAGTAAGGCGCAGTAATCTTTAAAACCGTGGATCAAGACAACATTTTTTCCTTCAAAGGTATAACATGGGTGCATCCATTTGTAATCCTCTACGAGTGATTGGTTTTCTAGGACAATTTCCCGTAGTAAATTGAATTCTTCGTTCCATCTTTTGGTATTCTCGAAGAATTGATCTGCTTTTAGGTTCATATTCTATTTTGGTTTAGATAATTGAGGGTTAGATAAGTTTGGTTGCGATTTCCTGAAGCCTGTTATGTGCGATATTGATACCCTGAGCAAAGGGCATCTGAAGAAGCTGATCGCGGAATCCCACAGATTGAAATACAATATGCATGAGAAGTTTGCTGCTATTGTCGGTTATTTTTTCGAAGCTCAGATATTCCAATTGCACTGGGAAGGGGCTGTCTTCCATTTCGAATGTTCGTGTGATTTTCTTGTTGGGAATAAATTCGTGTATTGTTCCGTTCGCTTTAAATACAACACGATTGTCATGGTAGGTTTCGAAGGCATAAGAGCCATGCTTTCTATTTTCCCATTTTAAAACCTTGGTTCCCATCCATTGTTCAAAGATTTCAGGTTGTTCATATGCTTTGAATAAGAGTGTTAGTGGTAAGTCAAATTCTCTGGTGATCAAAATCTCCTGTTTACCCTCTTCGGCAAGGATTTTTGTTTTCTTTTCCATCTTATTTGTCTTTATAGTTTTTCATAATTTCTTCTAATTTGTTAAATCGCACATCCCACATGTCGCGGAATGGTTCAATAAAATCAGCTATTTCTTTCAATTTTGATGGATTGAGCTGATAGTAAATTTCACGGCCATTTTGCTCAGATTTTAGTAGCTCACATTCGCTTAGAATCTGCAGGTGCTTAGAAACCGTTGGCCTTGCGGTATTAAAGTTTGCCGCAATAGCCCCTGCAGTCATCGCTTGTGAAGCCAGAAGAAGAAGTATGGCTCTTCTGGTTGGATCCGCAATAGCTTGAAAAACATCTCGTCTTAAATTCATTGTGAAGTTATTTGACTACAAATTTATATGTTGCCGTTTAACTACGCAAGTGTTTTTTTATATATTTTTTTGAATCTCGTTTTAAACTTGACGAAAGCGGGTGACTAAATAGGTATAGACTATATCACCTTAGGCGGCATAAAGGGGGACTTTTTTATTACGTATGAACATTTGATTATATGTATGTACAATATGGGTTTTTATTGTGTGCATAAAAATGCTGTTAACAAACATTGTCGAATAAAATTATTTGTTTTGTGAGAAACAATGAGGAATAAAAATTTGGTTATCAGTCAAAAAGAATGGTAATTATGGTGCAACCGCTTGCTTTAATTTTTTTCTTAAAAAAACAAGAAAAGATTTGAAATTAAAATTTTAATATGTAACTATGTATGTACAAATTGAGATTATTTTCATACAAACCAAGTTAAACTAACCAAAATTATGAGCCAAAGTATCATTTCTTACTTTAGGATGCGTGCTCTTCTCTGTCTATTTTTGATGGGGATTTATGCGCAATTATGCAATGCTCAGTCAGGCAGTTTTACAATTAAAGGGAAAGTGAAAGATCAAGCCGGTAAAGGCTTGTCTGGTGTAAGCGTATTATTGAAAAATAGCAAGACTGGAGCGACAACTGACTCCATCGGGAGTTACACGATTAAGTTGCCGGAGGCTAAAGGCACTCTTATTTTTTCCTTTGTAGGGTTTATGGGAACCGAAGAGGAAATCAAAGGACGCAATCAGATTGATGTTATCCTAAGAGACAATCAAAGTGAATTGGGGGAGGTTGTTGTTGTGGCTTATGGGCATCAGAAAAAGGAAAGTATGGTCAGTTCGATTACGACGATCAATCCAAAAGAACTCAAAGGGCCAACGAGCAATCTGACCACCATGTTAGCAGGAAGGTTATCCGGTGTGATTGCGTACCAACGTAGTGGTGAGCCCGGCGCTGATAATGCACAGTTTTTTATCCGTGGTATCACATCTTTTGGCAGTGGAAAGGTAGATCCACTTATTTTGATTGATGGTATGGAATCTACGCCAACTGCTTTGGCTAGGCTTCAACCGGATGATGTCGCTGGATTTTCTGTGCTAAAGGACGCAGCAGCGTCTTCATTATATGGCGCAAGAGGCGCAAATGGTGTCGTACTGGTTACGACAAAGACTGGCTCCGATGGAAAGACCAAATTTAACTTTAGACTGGAAAATTCAATCTCTACCAATACACAGAATTTTAAGCTAGCGGATAATATAACTTACATGAAGTTAGCAAATGAAGCTGTGCTCACCAGAAATCCGATCGGTGAGCTACCCTATTCGCAAAATAAGATTGATCATACTATTGCGGGTGATAACCCCCTGTTATATCCCAATAACGATTGGATAGGCCTAATGATTAAAGACTATACCATGAATCAACGGTTCAATTTTAATATGAATGGTGGGGGGAAGGCTGCGCAGTACTATATTTCAGGAACGGTTAACCAAGATAACGGCATATTAAAAACAAATAAACAAAACAACTTCAATAATAATATTAACCTTAAGAGTTATGAAATCCGTTCCAATGTAAATGTGAAATTAACACCTACAACCGAAGGAGCGGTCAAGACATCCGGAAGCTTTGACGATTATACTGGCCCGATAGGCGGGGGCGGTTCAATTTTTAGGAGCACCTTAACTTCCAATCCGGTATTGTTTCCAGCAATCTTTCCCGCTTCGGATATGCCTCGGGTAAATCATCCATTATTTGGCAATGCTGCTCTGGCAGACGGAAAGTTTTATAATAACCCATATGCTTCCATGGTGTCTGGTTTCCAGGAGTATAATACTTCTACCTTAAATGTACAGCTGGAGATCAAACAGGACTTCAACTTCCTGACAAAAGGCCTGACTGGTCGATTGATGGCTTACACGCAACGTTATTCTCATTTTAATTTGACCCGTCAGTACAACCCATTTTTTTATCAGGCCAATCCAACAAATGCCAATGAAAAGGGGTATAATTTGTCGTTACTGAATGAGAAAACAGCTACTGAATACTTAAATTACAGTGAGGGTGTTAAAATAGTAAATACAAATACCTATGCTGAGGCAGCAGTTAATTATAATCGCACATTTAATGAAAAGCATAATATCAGTGGTCTGTTGATTACGATTATGAGAAATTACCTGAACGGCAATGCAGGAAACCTTCAGGCTTCGTTGCCATTTAGAAATCAGGGGCTGTCCGGAAGATTTACCTATGATTACGATAACCGTTATCTGCTCGAAGCAAATTTTGGTTATAACGGTTCGGAGCGTTTTGCTAAAAAGCAACGGTTTGGTTTCTTTCCATCCATTGGTGTGGGATGGAACCTGAGTAATGAAGCTTTCTTTAGGCCAATTGCCCCTATAATTACAAGAATGAAACTGCGGGCAACCTATGGGTTTGCGGGAAATGATCAGATAGGAAAACCCGAGGACCGATTTTTCTACCTTTCGGATGTCAATCTAAATAATGCTGCGAGAGGCGCTTTTTTTGGTGAAGATTATGGCTATTCAAGACCTGGAGTATCTGTCTCAAGGTATGCTAATGACGACATTACTTGGGAAAAGGGAAATACAACCAACCTTGGGGTGGACTTAAGTATATTAAATTCATTAAATGTTGTGGTAGAAGTGTATAAGCAACGTCGGAGCAATATCCTGATGGAAAGAGTTTATATCCCGACGACAGTTGGTTTAGAACCTAAAATTAGTGCAAACGTGGGAAAGGCAGAGGGTAAGGGCGTGGACGTATCGATGGATTATCACAAAACTTTTGGAAGTGCCTGGGTACAGGCACGGGGTACGTTTACCTATGCGACGAGTAAATTACTCGTCAATGAGGAACCCGATTATCAGGAAAATATGTACTACCTATCACGCGTCGGGCATTCATTGGCGCAGAATTATGGTTTTATTGCCGAACGATTATTTGTTGATGATGAGGATGTAAAAAGTTCGCCGAGGCAAAACTTTGGCGAGGTGAGAGGCGGAGATATCAAATACCGCGACTTGAACGGTGATGGTGAAATAACGAATCTCGATATGGTTAATGGCTTGGGGCATCCGATTACACCTGAGATTACCTATGGTTTTGGTTTTTCTTTAGGCTACAAAAATTTCGATATCAGTGCTTTTTTTCAAGGGTCGGGAAGATCTTCCTTATTTATAAATCCGGAAGCAATTTCACCGTTTATACTTAGTGGCGGAATGCAAAGTGGACTCTTGGACGTGATCGCCAAAGATCATTGGTCGGAGGACAACAATAACTTATATGCGTTTTGGCCACGCCTCAGCGCGACCGGGAATGAAAACAACAACAAATCTTCTAATTGGTGGATGCGCAATGGATCTTTCCTTCGCTTGAAAACGGTGGAAATTGGATACAACCTACATGAGAAAATCGCGAAAAAATTTGGCTTAGGCGGTATGCGGATCTATGCCAACGGAAGCAATCTCTTTTTGGTTAGCGCCTTCAAAATGTGGGATCCGGAGCAAGGAGGAAATGGTCTGGGTTATCCGCTTCAAAAAGTATTTAATATAGGAGTAAACGTTCAATTAAACTAATTATGAAACAGTCTAATTTTGTACGCAGAAATATTGGGAAATGTTGCCTATTTGTCATTGTCTTAATGGTCTCAGGTTGTAAAAAAAGCTTCCTGGATGTTGTGCCTGATAATGTCGCGACCATAGATCATGTCTTTGCAAATCGTATTGAAGCCGAGAAATATTTATTTACCTGTTATTCTTATCTACCGCGAGAAGGAAACCCAGACATGAATCCTGGTTTTAATGGAGGAGATGAAACCTGGACCTATTGGCCGATGACGCTTGATTTCTTTTCATTGGATTCCTATGAAATTGCCAGGGGATTACAGACTAAAGTTAACCCAAAGATGAACTATTGGGATGGGTATGATAGCCGCTCGCTATGGACAGGAATACGCAATTGCAATATTTTTTTGGAGAACGTGGATAAAGTGGTTGATCTGGAGCCCTATGTAAAGGATCGTTGGGTAGCGGAAGTGAAATTCTTGAAAGCCTATTTTCATTGGTACCTGTTTAGGATGTATGGTCCTATTCCGATTCTTGATAAGAATTTCTCCACGACAGCGACACCTGAAGAAGTAAAAACATATCGCCAGCCAGTCGACTCAGTTGTCAATTATATTTCAAATTTAATTGATGAGGCATCTTTCGGAAATGCCAATTTTGGTCTGCCTGCTAAAATAAATAATCGCTTTACTGAGCTTGGTCGTGTGACCAAGGTCGCGGCATTGTCTATCAAGGCAAGGCTGCTGGTTACTGCAGCAAGTCCGCTATTTAATGGAAATACCGATTATATTAATCTAAAAAACAAGGATGGAAAAGCATTATTTAACCCAGTCTATGATGAAAGGAAATGGGTAAGAGCAGGTGAGGCTTGTAAAAAAGCCATCGATATGGCATTGGAATCGGATGTTGCTTTATATCGTTTTGTTCCAAAGGCAGGTACGGTGAACGAAGACACGCAGATTGAAATGAACATCCGCAATGCAGTCTGCGAAAAATGGAACAAGGAGCTGATCTGGGGGGCAACCTCCGATGGATCACCCACCTATTGGATACAACTTTTTGCTTGCCCCCAGTTAGATCCCAATAATATTAGTCGGGAGCTCAAAGGTAAATATGCGCCTACACTGAAAATGGCGGAATTGTTCTACACCAAAAACGGTGTTCCCATAGAGGAAGATAAGAATTGGGATTATGCAAACCGATATGAACTAAAAACTGTAACAGCCCAGGACAAAGGTATGCAAGAGGGCTATCAGACCGTTGCTTTACATTTTGGCCGCGAACCACGATTTTACGCTGATATTGCATTCGACGGTTCTAAATGGCTGATGTCAAATAAAGAATATGAGATCAAGAGCAAATCGGGTGAACATAGTGGTAAAAAACAGCCCCGTATGTATTCCATCACAGGTTATTATACGAAAAAGCTTGTCAACTGGAATCTGGTGGCAACAGAAACTTCAACTACCGTGGAATCGTACCCTTGGCCTATTATGCGTCTGGCCGATCTCTATCTGCTCTATGCTGAGGCATTAAACGAAAGTGGAAATTCGAAAGCAGCATTGCCCTATCTCAATCAGATCCGTGAGAGAGCAGGACTTAAGTCCATAGAAGAATCGTGGACGGCACATTCCAAGCGACCAGATAAATATACAACCGTAACGGGACTGCGGGAGATTATTCATCGTGAACGTGGTATTGAGATGGCGTTTGAAGCGAGTCGTTTTTGGGACCTTAGACGATGGAAAACAGCCTCAAAACTGCTCAATGAACCCGTTTATGGCTGGAATATTACACAAGAAACAATAGAGGAGTATAACACAAGAGTGTTTTTGTTCAATCAGGGATTTATTGCTCCACGCGATTATTTGTGGCCTATCAATGATTATGCACTTCAGATCAACCCCAATCTGCTCCAAAATACAGGTTGGTAAAAAATAGAAAATTGATATTCAATTCAAATAATAAGGATAATGAAACAGATGATATATAAGTTCTTGTTCGGGGTTTTATTGCTGTCTATGTATGCCTGCAAACAAGATGAAATAGGTCCCATTCAGAATGATGGAATAGCCCCAGGTCCGGTCAGCAATGTAAACGTGAAAAATTTAAATGGTGCAGCAGAAATTACTTACGAAATTCCCAAAGATCCAGATCTACTTTATGTCAAGGCAGCTTATACTGCTCCAAATGGTGAGGTTCGGGAGACAAAGATCAGTAAACACAAAAACACTGTACTGGTAGAAGGATTTGGTGATACGAATGCTTATGTTGTAAGCTTAACTGCTGTAGATAAAGGGGAAAATGCCTCGACAATAGTCAACGTTACAGTAAATCCAAAGGAACCACCAATGAAGTTGGTCAAAGAGACAATCAAGGTAACGCCAGATTTTGGCGGTGTCAACATCAGCTACGAAAATGTGACTGCCGCCAATATGGCCATTGTTGTATTGACCAATGATTCATTGGGGCAGTTTGTACCTGTCAATACCCATTATACCAACTTAAAAAAGAGCGTCTTTCCGACAAGAAACCTAAAGGCTGAGGAGGCTAGATTCGGTGTTTTCGTCCGTGATAGATGGGGCAATCGTTCGGATACTTTGTACCTCAACTTAACCCCATATTTTGAAACTAAGTTGGATCGGACGAAAATGAAAGGCCTTAGGCTACCAACAGACGCAGGATTAGACTATGGAGGGACAATGGCGGGACTTTTTGATGGAAATGTAGGGGATGGTACGTTCTATCATTCGGATAATAATGCAAAGATGCCGCAGTGGTTTACGGTCGATCTGGGGGTAACCGCAAAGTTGAGTCGTCTGGTTTACTTTATGAGGCAGGCATTCTACTATGGTCTGCATAATCCTCGCGAGATAGAGATATGGGGTTCCAATGATCCTTCAGCGGATGGAAGTTTTACGAATTGGGTATTTCTGACAAAATACACTGCAGTGAAACCCTCGGGATTACCAGAAGGACAACTTTCGCAGGCGGACAAAGCTGCTGCGGAGGCTGGAGAATCAGTTCCCATTCCCAAAGAGGCTCCCAAAGTACGTTATATCAGGTTCAAAACATTAAAAAATTGGAGTAATGGCACTTATGTCAATTTCAATGAACTGGAAGCTTGGGGTGATCCAAGATAATTAACAGAGTTTATAATATTAAGCAGAACAAAATGAAATTTAAATATATTGTTGAATGCTTGGCTTTTCTCATAGGTATAGCTGCTTTTTCATCCTGCAGAAAAGGAGATGAGTACAAGAAATTTTTTGGAGATGGGGAACTGATCTATGCCAGTAGGGTGGATAAGGTCATTGTGCATCCCGGAAATAGAAGGGTATTGCTCTCTACTATACTTTCGGATGATCCATTAGTATCCAAAATTAAGGTTTCGTGGAACGAGGGTAGGGATTCTCTCGTACAAACAATAATACGGGGACCTAAGAAAGATACCTTAAATTTAATGATCAATAATCTGGATGAGGGTGTCTATAATTTTGTCATTCATACGTATGATGATAAAAATCGGTCTTCCGTCGCATTGAATTTGTCGGGGACAGTCTATGGTGAGAGCTATAGCAGTTCTTTGGGAAATAGAAGGTTAAAAGCACTTAAATATGGTGCCGACGAAAATATCCTTAATTTCTCCTGGGCAAGTCCTAATCTTGATGATATCGGTGTTGAGCTGCTGTACAAACACAAAGATGGTGCTATGCGAACCAAGATGTTTCTGTCAAATAAAGTTGATACAACTTTGACAGATTTTGACGCAAATACAAATTTTAGATATAGGACACTATTTAAACCGGATTCAAATGCGGTGGATACTTTTTCAGTAGCTTATGTCGAACTTGTGGTTCCCGGATTTGAACGCGAGCTTGATAAGTCCAAGTTTAAGGAACATGTGCTTCCTACGGATGCTACGACCAATCATGGATGGGTGATGCCCAATATGTGGGATGGGAAGTATGATAATGGTTTCGCAACAATTAACCGGATGCCACAATGGTTTACATTTGATACTGGAGTTTCGGCTTCACCGAGTAAATTCAAGATCTGGCAGGCCGCAGATCGGATTTATGCGCAGGAAAATATGCGGAAATTTGAAATCTGGGGCAGCAATAAACCTGCGGCAGATGGTAGCTGGGATAATTGGACAAAGCTGGCAGATTGCGAATCGATCAAGCCATCGAAATTGCCCGGCATAGAAAAAAACGAGGCTGATTTTGCCTTTGCAAAGGCGGGCGAGGATTTTGTTTTGACAGAAGGTTTACCCAAGGTGAGGTACATCCGCATCAAGGTGCTGGAAACATGGGGCAAGGCTAACTTTGCCACAATAGGGGAACTGAATGTATATACCAAAGACAGGAATAAATAAAAAGTTTAAATCAATTATAATTATCAGATGCAAATGAATGTAAAAATGTTAGTGCTAGTAGGTCTATGTGCTTTTACCGGGAGTAAGAGCAGCTATGGACAGGATGTGAAAGTCGTGAAGAACTCAGGAAGAGTTGAAATTAAACCCAAAGCGGATGTTGTAAAAACAATGGCGGAGCAATTGGTTAAAAAAGGCTTTACCGCAGGTGATGGCTATGGTGAAGTCTGGATAAGAGACCTGAATACTTTTGTCACCGTTGCCAGTACAGTTAATGATAAAGAGTTAATAAAAAAGCATTTGCTTACTTTTTTTCAATTTCAACAGTCTGATGGTGGTATTCTGGATGGCTATGTACCCGTCAAGAAAGGCGCCGTTCCTTACAATTATTATCATTCCGAATTAGCGCCAGAGTATGCCGGACATAAGAATACGGTGGAGACTGATCAGGAAACTTCATTGATCCAAGCAGTGGCAAAATACGTCAGAAGTACCGGAGACAAAAGTATTTTGAATAATAAGATTGGTGGAGTTTCTGTACAGAAGGGGCTTGAGCGGGCAATGGATTTTCTATTGACCAAAAGATATAATGAAAAATATGGATTATTATGGGGAGCGACAACTGTCGATTGGGGTGATGTCCAACCGGAACACGACTGGGGGGTTGTTTTGGATGAAAATTCCCACCTGACACTTGACATCTATGATAATGCGATGTTTATCATTGCCATTAATGATTTTCTGGAGATTGCAGACCTGAGCAAGGCTGAACAGAAACATTGGAAGGATATTAAAGACAAGATTGCGAAAAATGTCCGTAAGCACCTTTGGGATAAAAAGAATGAGAAATTTATACCACATATTTATCTGAACGGTTCGCCTTTTCCAGATTCATTCAATGAGTCCGAAATTTACTATCATGGCGGAACAGCTGTGGCAATAGAAGCGGGATTGCTCAGTAAGGCTGAGGTAAAAGTGGCGTATGGAAAGATGCAGGAGAACGTCAAGAAAGCAAATGCGGCAACCATAGGACTGACAATTTATCCGGTATATCCTCAAGGCTTCTTTAAAAACGGCGGTATGGGACCATATTCCTACCAGAATGGCGGTGACTGGACCTGGTTTGGTGGACGTATGATCTCACAATTGATCCGTTATGGTCTTATTGATGAAGCCTGTGAGGCACTTGAACCGATGTTGGATCGTGTACTTAAAAATAAAGGTTTTTATGAGTGGTATACGCCGGACAACAAACCACAAGGTTCAGCCAGTTTCAGGGGAGAAGCCGGTGTTTTATGGACCGCGATCACAGATCTTGAGAAAAAAAAGAGTTAATAGTCTCGAAGCACTAACGGAACGACTATCCAAAAAACAAATATTGGTATATATGAGCAGATAAAATTTTGGAATCTCAGTTTAGTTAATGGATAAGGTCCAAGTTCTTAATGAATTTGGACCTTATTCTATTTTACCCAAAAGCAGATCGCGGAAATGCGAATAGACGCGAAATTGTTGCGAATTTAAAATGGTTCCAGGCGAATTGGAGTTAGTTGATAAATTTGACGTGCATAGTTTTAATTTAGTATTATAAATTATATGATAACTTTATGAATACGCATTTATCCTATATTAAAAAATTAACTATTCTGGGGACAAAGACCTTATTTAAGTGCTACTTGTTGGCTATTCTGTCAACAGTTTTGTACCTCATAGTCGGATACCTACTGCTTAAGAGCAATGCAGATGGCGCTTTCTTTTCAATGAACGGGTCTATACAGACTGTTGGAAAGTTTCTGTGGTTGATTGGGGTGATCTTGTTGCCGATCTTGCTTTTCCTATTTAGCAATAAATATGTTTTCTCGACTGTTGCCAGTAAAGTTGTTGAAGAGCGGCAGGATGATTTAATTATTCCTGTTTTGGACAAGGTGTTACTTATTTTTCAGTCTAACCAGCCTGATCTTATTCAGAATGCGGGTGATTATACTTTTGCGAAACTCAAGTTGATCAACGAAGTGAAAAACACAAAGATTGAAAATCCATGGATCAAACGTATTATGGTATTTGGCCTGAACAAAATAAGCTTTGACAGCTTAGATCTCGACAATAATAACAACTTCTACGATATTGTAAAGTCCAAATTCATCGATGTATTGGAAATGCTGACTGAGGCTAACAATAGACCTTTTTGGATCTGTATCGCTATGCAGTGGTTGATTATTCTGTTTATTTGGCTTGCTGGTTCGGATGCTTCATTAATTGGTCAATAAATTGAACATGAAGCCGATATGAGATGAACCGTTTTCCTTCAAATAGATCAAAATTGAAAGATACGGTCAATGGAATTAGTGAAAATCCAAATAAGGAAATAGTGACCTGTAAACAAGGTTAAAAAACAGATATATGAATGAAACTATTATAGAATTTGACAGCAAAAAGCGCCTGAAATTAGTCGTATTCGGTATTGTGTTTACTGTGGCGACGTTGACCTTTGCTTATTACATTTTCTTTGTCGCTCAAAGAATAAATATAACCTTTGGTACATTGATGTTTATGATGGGCTGCCTTGGTTGTTATGGTTTAATTTCCGGTACAAAGAGTATGTTTGATAAAGACCGAACAGGTCTTATTTTGAATGCAGATGGTATCCATTTTAAGGGAACACCCCTGGGGAAAGCGATTGGCTTAATAAAATGGACTGCAGTGCAGTCTGTATCGGAGGGAGTTGCCCATCGTGCTCCATTTGTCTCATTGAAATTGCGGAATCCAGAAGATCATATTCAAAATCTTTCATCGCAGTTGCAACAATTTGTTATCAGCAATGGAATAGCCGTGACGGCCGATCAATTGTCTGTTGATTTCTATGAACTTAAAAACCTGATTGCAGATTACCACCAACGGTATCGCCAATGATGAATAGCGTGATTAGCCAATGCTGGGCAGTAATTTTGATAAAATAATAGCTTTAGGAAATGAAAAAAGTAATTGTAATCTCGTTATTCTTGCTGCTCGCCCAGGTTGTGCTATGGGCAAGCGAATGTTATCATTATCATACAAAGACAATCTATAAAATTGTTCTGGTAAAAGGTAGCCCTTTTTTAGAGATTACTGTTATGGATCCTAATGGTATTAGTATGGCGCATCAACGATGTATATCCATATTACAGGTAGGCAAGGATGTGAAAATGATCAATCGAAATGGAGATAATATGCTCCTGATGGATGATGGTGCCTACTATTTACTTGCGGCCGAATTCTCTGATGTTAATCAAGTAACGCCAGTAAAAATTGCAGCTAGAAAAGATGTGCAAGCTACATTTGACGCAGATCTACTTTATATGCATGGAAAATGGTTTTCTTTTTCCTTTGATCCATACGTAAAAAAAATAACCAAGACAGCAACCAAGTTGTTTCCTGACAAACCTATTGTACTCGCTCAATTCCAAAACCGTAGATATCTGCTCAAGGACGATAAGCATGTCTATTGCTATGAAGGCAGACAATTAACGGCTGAAATAATTGAGGGACTGAACCCTGCGACCATACAATGCCTCAAACTAGAAAATAATGAGGATAAATATTTGCTTACGGATGGGAATACGGCCTACATTTATGATGTCAGTATTTTTGATAAAATGGATATTACCGAATCACTTCTGAGTCTTGATCTGAAACGGCCATTTACAATTAAAGAGGTGGCCCGAAACTGGCTGAATTCGTTTGTTGATTTTAATGACGGAAATATCTGGTGCTATGTTTCGGCGGGATTGGATCTACAGGACGGTACAACTGCTTACTTGTATCCAGTAAAAGCACAATGGCTGAATAAACAACATGAACTTATTGATAAAGAAGGTAAGATATATTATAATGGTTGGGATCTGATCAATGATCAGCCACCAGTGAACCTGACCGCTGTTGCACAGCCAAGGTCATTGGAGATTACCGCCTCTGGATTCTATTTTGATGGCACAGCTTTTTATAAGGACCAAGATGGAGCGGGAACGCTAGAGCCTGTGACATGGCTCAGTAAAGACAGCAAGTTTGTCAATGGAGTCTATTCCTATCAAAAAGGAATTCCTAATTTCTTTGATGATGGTAGGCAATTGATATTTGACGATAATACCTTGGCAAAGAAAAGAACAATAACACATCAGTCCACTTTAAAAGATCTGAAACTAGCCTACGCTTACGACGACAAATTGCTGATAGAAAATAAGGAGATTCCTAATAGTGCGGATCGGGAAAGCATGGAATTGCTCGGTTCTACTGTGGATGTTATTGAAGGTTGCGATGGCGGTAGGGGACAGATACCCGTGGTGATTGAGTACAACTATTTTTTTCGCGATAAAAATCATATCTATATTTACCACTCCGGTGACCAGGCGTTGAGAGTGATTAAGGCTATTCCACCTCATACTATAGAAAAAGATAATTATGAGCAGTTGAGGGAATTGCAGAAAAAAATGAAAAATTGATGCGCTGATACTCTTATTCCTTACTTTGAAATGCCGCCATTGCTAAATTGGTCTGAGATAGGTTGACTTCTTTAGGTTGTCCAATTATATTGGCTTAAAAAACTGGATGTTATTTATTCGAATCCTATTTTTATTAAAAATTGCAAAATAAGAGAAATAAAAGGAACTCACAATTTGAGTATAGGACACTCTAGAAGCTTTTTTACCCTGAGGGTAAACGTGATAGAGTGTCAATGAAGTTGTCAGATGACAGCTTTAGAGGATTCAGATAAGAAAAGGGAAAACAGGTTTCTTGGGAATGTTTGTTGGTAGCATTTGGTCGGTAGAGAGAACTTATAGTGACCAAGTTAAGACCAAGTTATTACCAAGTTCGACCTGTAAGCAGATTGAATGCACAGTGAGTCCACGTTGAGTCCACCTTTTAAGGTGCTTTCATTGTGCCTGCATGTTTTTTACAAATCGGGAGGGGAGCGAGCTTGGGGCGAACTTGTCCATAAGTTATTTACAACAAAGTCCCTTGGAAATTGCAATATTTATAATTTTCATTTTATTCGAATTTGAAATTTGCTAAAAAAAATAATAAGATGCTTTATGTCAGGCGTTTACTGTGGTGTCTTTAGGTGTGGGAATAAATTATAATGGATTTATCAGAGGTCTGGTTGGCTCGCTGGTGGATAGAAAAGTTGGCAACAAAAACTACCTGCAAAGCAGCCCATATCGCGTCAAACAGACGGATGATACCAAAAGAGCAGTTAAAGATTTTGGAAAGGTAAGTCGCGCAGGTGCTTTGATCCGGACGTGTTTCGGGCAGTCCACCAGGATCTCCATGATGGACAGATGGGCAATCGGTTCAATGGGCAGATCTACCGGGCAATAAAGACAAATCTTGATTGTTAAGAGGGTAGCCGTACACTGAGTACTGCGTATTGGATCGGTTGGTAAATTTTCAGTTCAATGAAGACTGTCATATGCTGGATTATCTTTTTATCGATCCGGTAATCTCCTTGAACAAGAAGAATGAGCTTAAAATATCATTTCCGGAGTTTGATATTAAAAGAGCGTTGGTCCTTCCTGAAAAATGTAATGCGATAGTATTCAAATTTCATGCATTCTCATTCGATTTCGATCAGTTTGAGCCTACAGAGATAAAAGATACAGAGTGGGAATACGATGTTGAATATAAACAGGATGCGATACCGGCAAAAACCTTGACGATAAAGTGTTGGGAATTTATAAACAGGTCTATATTTGTCGGATTTACCATTCTGTATCTGGAAAAAAATAGCTGTTGGTCGAATGTACTCAATGAAATAGATTTTAATCCAGCTTCGATTCTAGCCGCTTTTCAGCTATACTAAGGATATGGTAAGAAGCATACCCGGAGCATTTCAAATTCTTCAAGAGTTAATATTTTTGATAGGAGGACTGGTAATAAACCTTTTGATATGCCAATTGATGTTAATTGTTGATATAGATCTTTTATTAAAGATAACTTACTTTATAGTTAAAGCGAAAATTCACAAATACTGGCTATAAATGAAACAAAAGATGGTTATCTTGATCATAATCGGTTTCATCTATTTTTATTATTCTTGACAGATTAAATAACACGCAAGAACGGAATTTGCTGGGTATTGAGAGAATCAATAAACCGTGTGCTGTACCTAAATAAAAAAGGCTAGAGAATGTAATATGCGTAATGAATATTGATGAACTTATGATGTATCTAAAGAAATATCGACAAAATGAGGTAACAAAATAGAAGCAGTCTCCGAAATTGTACTAAAGAACAATTTCGGAGACTGCTTCTTATTTAAAACTAAATAGATACGCTGCAGGACTTTGCGGCGAAGAAAAATACCGCAAGCCATACAAGTCCCTTTGCCAGGAAGAAGAGGAATGCCCCCATGCCGGCACGCTTCAACCATTTTGATTTATTGCCTTTTTGCTCCATCTGAAGGATTAAACAATATCACGCCTTTTTAGTTTACACTTGTGATCGGAGTGAATACGTCCCCAAAGTTATAAAAAGTTTGGTTAGCAATTCCCACTGCACGATCATAAGTTGTAGGATCTTCAGCATATTTATTTAATACAGCCGTAAAGCCAGCCCACATCTCGCGGCTATTTTCACCATAACCTTCGAAGAAAGAGGTTCCCTTGTTGACACCATATTTGTTCAGCATCTGTACGATATACGGACCACCCATGATAGAACCTTCCAGCACATATAAAGATGCTAACGCCTCCAACACATTGTTAACAGCAGGTGCTGTGGCCTCAGGCAGGCTATCGACGTTGCCACCTAGCGTCTCAATATCATTTTTAATATAAGACGAGTTGCGACGTTCGGCAAGATCTGGTAATACTTCAGCCGTGACGAAAGGAGCGATGTTATCTTCTACAGCACGGAAATAAGCATAGAACCCTTTTAATACCTCAGCATAATCTGCTTCAGAACGAATATTTTTCAATTGGCGCACGATCGTTCCTTCTACGTTTTGGTGAGCAGCGTGCGTATGCTCTTTGATATGTTGACTTAACATGTTCTTATTTTTATTTATAACGATTCTATACAAAGATTCGTATTTATTTCCAAATATTTATGCTGTTTTCTGATTTATCATCTATGAAAAACGACAGGATTTTTATTCTACGATTTTGATCGGATATTGATAATATGGTGATGCTAAGAAAGTAGACCAATCACCCGATAAACTAAGTAATATTCCACCACTGAACGGAGTTGATACATTTGTAGGAGCATCATTCGGAATCTTGACACGAATTGACTTTAGGTCTTCGGAAATAGCCAAAAATTCCAAAGGAAAAGCGTCAGGATAACCCGATTCGTTTATAAAATTAAAAGAAACACTGGAAAATAAAAGTTGTTTAGATAGATGTCGAACGGGGATGCTGATAATATCACCTCTTTTTACTTCCCAAGTTTTCGTATGATTGAAATAAGGATAGGGATAGGCTGTTCCGGAGGTAATATTAACTATTTTTTTACTGCTTCTGACGGGGACTCGGTATTTATTGTTTACTTGAACATAATAATCACCGGTTGGAATGCCTGTACCATCATATTGGTCCGCAATAAATTGAAAGCTACTGAGCTGGTTTTGTGACGCAGCGATCAATTTGAATAATTTATTTTGATCATTTACCAGGAAAAGGCTATCACTGCCATCAGTAGCAAGATTACGAAATGGAATCGAATAGGTACCGCCCACTGCAAGCGGGAGCACTGTCTCTTCATCCACAAAGGAAGGCAGTACGGCTCCGTTGGAGAGCTTGATTGTATAGACCTTGGTCGTACCATCCTGAGCTTTTACTTGATACTGAGCGCCGTCATTGAGTGCAATTGCTGTTCCTGAGGCTGGGCTAATACTGGCATTATTTGATATGTTAATAACAGGGCTGATCGTCTCAGGAATAGGCCATTCTGTTGATCCCGGCCAGGAGACATAGATGTTCTCCCCATTCACTATGGCTACAATCGTATCTTTACCTGCATTGTAAGGTATTTTAAAGGAAGTAATTTCGGCATAAGGAGTAGGAGCAATCTCATATTCTTTTTTACAGGCCGAGAAGAGTATTCCTACCAATAGCAACAGAGCAGGGAAGGTATATGTGGTGTATCTTGTTTTCATATTAATCATGACTTTCGGTAGTCGAATAAAATATTCTTAGTTTAATTGATCTGACTACGATCTATTGGTTTACTTCAGAATGGTCAGTTATTGTAAAAAATGCGGATCGGATTTTTTAAAGTGACTTCGCGGCTGTAATAACGAAGCTTAATAAAATAGTCGCCCGCAGCAGGTACTTTGTTATATTTAATATCCCGTCCACTTCCTGTTACGCGTCCCTCTATGTCGTTTAGATTAAGCAACATGTAGGCTTTTTCGACCGATGGAGAAGTTGCAGATGAGATACTTTTAAATGGGTATTCCTTTCCGTTTTTATCGACTAAACTTGCTTTTGCCAGTTCGAGATCACTTTCTGGTGTAGCGATATAAGGGTATGAACTGAGAGTATTAAAGACATAGATGTCATTTCTGGTATACCAGAAGGTCTGATCATATGCGATGGGATTATTTAAATCTGTGCTGACTTCCTGTGGATTAAGCGGGATTTGATCGCTTTTTATGGTTAAGGTATACGTCGCACTACTTCCATCTGTGGCTGTCACAGGATATTGTATGATGCGACCATTGGTGAAATAGTCCACCATATTGGTGATTAAAGTATCTGTCCCTTGCTTTAAAGTAACCCCAGAAGCGACCTTAACTTCTGGTTCTAAACTTGTCATATAAAGGCTTGCTGGAATAGTGACCGTAATGGTTTTATTACTATTATCAATAGCACCAATAATTTCCTTATTGGTATTAATAATTTTGAAACTGCTGATTCGAGCCATTTCTTCTTTTTCATAAGGCTGAGTTTCAGTTTTCGTACAGGAAGAGATGAATAGGCTGCCTATTAAAACACCTGAAGTTAATATTGATTTTTGTAGGGTTAATAATTGAGTTTTCATTATTATCGGGGAAGTAACCGGTATCAGCGTAGCTGATACCGGGTTTAAAATTTACAATTCTTATCAAAAAGTACTTAGCTTATTAATTCAGCTTTTTGTAGTCGAAACTCATAAAAGGGAAATTGGTTGCAGCATAAGGGGCATTAGGCACCTCATCCTTGTATACACTATTCAAACGCAATTTCCATTTTGTATTTGTCGTTTTATTGACAAGGATATACGTTCTTGGACCATAGCTGCTCATGATATGATTGCTAATGTTATAGATATACCAACCTGCGCTTGATGGGTTTCCTGTTCCGTTGATGCTGTTAGAACCTGCGGTACCTGTTGAAATTAATGTACCTGTGGTCGCTGCTGTCACAGCATCAAAAGCTGTATTGACATAATACAGATTGTATTTTGTTGTATTTACAGTCAGACTTGCATTGGCTGTGCCACTGAATTGAAAATCGTAGCCAGCCGATGTGCCGCCATCGTTATTGATCAAATCATAATAATAAGTGCTCGCTGGGTTTTTCCATTGCGTTGTATCAACCAGGTCAGGTACTGTACCCTGATGGAAGTTACGTGCACCATAAGTGCCTGTAGCGAGGGTTTTTAAATATCCTTTTGTGCCAGTAGCAGTAAAGTTTACTGTACCGCCTATGGTTGTTGAAGGTGTGGCAGCGCGTTTGCTGAATGATTGCTCTTCTACACTAGGTGCAAGTGAATTGTCTTTGCTACATGATGCGGTCATGCCAATCGCGGCAATACCTAAGGCAATTGATAAAGTTCTGAATTTGATTTTCATTTCTTTTTCGTAATTTTGCCACTTCTACAGTGGGCTAGTTAATAAATATATGTTAATTAGTCAATTTGATACCGGATGTACCTCGACCGTATATCCGGTTTTTTTTGAATAAGAATTGTACGATTTAGGGTTTTATCTCAAATGTTTTGCTGCCTTTTGGTACGATAACGTAATCAAAAGAGATAAATACATGGGGAGAGTCTTTAAGCCATTGCTCGTGTTTATAGAGACCTTTATACATTGAAATCGGTCTAATTTTCGCATAATTGCCTTTTGCCGTACGAACAATTAACGTTCGTGGTTTAATTACTTTTCCATTCAGTAATGTTAGTCCATTTCCAAGCGCATAAGCAACATGTTCGTTCTGAACAGCGTGCTGCCGAACCAGACGACCATAAAAGTCATACAATAACCAGCCAACTCCATTTCCTTCATCACCATTCTGATCCATTCCGATCGCATCGCCGATTACCTTGAATTCAGTGTCAGCCGGTACTTCTGTTACTTCATCAAATGCTTTTTCAACGATTAGGATACCACCAGTTGCGTTATTGCCGTAACCAAAATTCGTGTTGTTCGTCCCGTTATTTCCAGACACGTGGCTGTTGAAGATATTGCTGAATGCAATGTCCCAGTTCCGCGTTTGACGATTTGTTTCCGCGATACCTTTATTGGTTTCCAAGCTATAATAAACTGTAGGGGCAGCATTTTGGCCATCGTTTTTATCTGTAGCAGCGAAATCGCGTACAGTAATCAATTTATTGTAAAGCCCGGTATTGCTCTCTTCTTCTTTCGGCGGCTCGACAACAGGTTCGATTACTGGATCCGATTTGCTGCAAGCAGTATGGATTGCTAGACCAATGCAAAGCAATGCAATATATTTTGTTCTGGTGAGCTGTCTTGCTATATTCATGTGCTGTATTTTGTGTTTATTTAAAATCATTCTAAATAATAGTAAAGGTAAAGAGTTTAGCTTATTACTTGTGTATGAAAAATGATATTTTATATATTAATTTTGGTTTTGATCGATTCGCGATAAAATGATAGGCAATAATCTATTGCCTATCATTTTATTTGAACTCTTGGTAGTCAATAGAATAGAAGAAATAATTGTTTGGCGCTACCTCGCGATTCATCGTTTCATTTTCATAGACACTATTCATTCGTATTTTGAAAAATGGTTTGTTATCTTTTAATACAATAATTGTTCGGTTAGCGACTGCCAATACTTGATGATTGGGTGCTCCAGTATAATTAGCCCAACCAATTACGTTTGGAGCATAAGCAGATTGAAGTCCCAATAAATTATTTGTAGCAGCAATGAACTGGTCGCTGGCTTTAACTTCGTCAAATGCTTTATCAATATATGATAAAGTATACCCCTTTAAACTGTTGGTCGCAAGATCCACATTGGAACCTTTAGCGTTGACATAAATCATAAAATTGTTATTTGATGCACCATCATTTTCTTTGAAGTCAAAGTAGTATGTTGTGGCTGCAGTTGTAGTAGCCTTGTTGTCATCACCGACAATAAATTGTTTGAAATTACGTAAGGAATAAACGTTGCCCTTACGATTGATGGTTCCTTGTGAATTAGATGTTCTCGATATATTAGCTAGGTTTACCGTTTCACCATCTTTTACGCTAACTTTTGCCTGATATTCCTGCTCTGTAATAATTACATTATCATCATCCTTGCTACAAGAAGTAAAACCTAAACTTAATGCACATAAAAGTGCCGCTGTTGTAAATAATTTGTTCATCTTTAATTTAATTGTGTAATTTTTCCTTATTATAATGTGTTTGTATTTAAGTTTTTGCTACCATCTTCCTGTACGTAATATTTGAAAGTGTAGTAGGGGGCAGGCCAGTTCATATTGGTCACTGCCGATGGATTTCCCTTATAGGCATTGATCAATTGTAACTTGGCATATTTACCATCGGGAAGTCGGATAACATAGGTGCGATTGGGCAGCGCTTGCATAATATGGGTACTCAGGCTATACTGAAACCAGCCTAGAGACTCCGAGTTGGATGCCCAACCAATTTTGCCCGTTCCGTTCTTATTAAATTCTTCGTCCGAAGGTGCAACAGTCAGGCTTTGGTATGATTGCTTTAATAGCATGACAGCCGTATTGTTGGCTTCTCCCTGATAACCTGGATTGAACTCATCAACAGCATTGTTAACAAAGACTTCAGAATTGTAGGGGCCCGTAAAGGCAATATCCCAGTCTTTTGTTTTCAACCATTGTGCGGAGTCAGCCTTTGTCTTGATCCAGATTTGCTTTTTGTCCTTAAATCGGAAAAGAAACATGTTGAAGGGTCGTTTTTCTTTACCCTCGGCACCGTCACCCATGGCGGCATCGGTGTCACCGGCAAGATCTTTGATGACAATACTCTTGCCATCTTCTAGTCCAATCGTATAGTCTTTGTCCTTCCCGCAGGAAAGGAACATAAGTGCCAGAAAACCTGAAAAAATACAACGTCCAATCTTATGAAATGAAAGCCAGATGCTGCATTCCGCTATAATGATGTTAATTGTTCTCATTGTTTTATCTACTATTTTGTGTACTTCTCTTTAGCTCCAATCTCCAATCTCCAATCTCCAATCTCTAATCCTTAATCCATCGATAACTGACTCCGCCCATAATCACTCTACCGGGCTGACCCAATAGGTAGCGACTGGTAAAATTGAACAGGTTGTCGCCGATCAGACGAAAGGTTAGCCTCCGGTTCATCAGGCTTTTTTCGATTGTCATGTTCAGGAGTGTATGATAGGGGATAAAGATGTCATACTTGTCAATAAATTGATTTCCATTATTCTCCTGAAAAGGGGTGTTGCCGCGGAAATTGACACGGGCATTGACATTGACGCCCCAGGGTTTGTATTCGTATTGTGCTTTGAAATTGACCATATGGCGCGAGCGATCCTCAATGCCCCAATAGTCCGATTTTTTGCTCTGTCGATAGAGGTCGCTTGCAGCATCATTGATCTGATTATAAGGGTAGTTGCCCGCTGCGATACTATCCAATACACTAAGATCTTTTGCAATAAGATATTGGTAACCCATGGATAATTGCAGATCCCTTGTAGCCTGATAACTCATTGAAACTTCAAAGCCTTTATTCATCGCTTTCGGTAAATTACGGTAACTATAGATCTGCGCGATACTTGTACCATTACCTACACTGACCGTATTGATCTGATTGTTGATACGATGATAGAAAACAGAAAAATCTGCCTGAAATTTGGTTGAAGGGTTCCAGGTAAGCCCAATATTGTTGGAGAGGCTAGTTTCGGCCTTTAAGTTGCCTGCGACTAAATTCAGCATATAGCTGTTCTTGTAACTTAATTCACCCGCTTGGTCCATGGCAGCAACCACATCGGCTACCCGTTCGGTGCCTACAACCAGATAATTGGCGGCAGGATTGAAAAATACCTGATAACGCATTTTATAGTCCGGCGCTTTGAACCCGGCGCCAACACCTCCTTTGACCAATAATGTTGGACTGATATGATACTGTAAACCTAGACTTGGACTCAGATGCCCGTTATAAACATTGGTTTGGTCATAACGTAGCCCTAGTGTCGTCAGCATGCGGTCTACCGGTTTCCACTCGGTCTGGAGGTAGGCAAATGCACTATTGAGTGAGCGTTTGGCATCTAGGTCTTGATTATCCATCTGCTCTAGACTACCACCAATTCCCCCCGTAAACTTGACCTGTTGGATTGGACTGTAAGCGAACTGCTGCTCAATGCGGTGTACATTTTGACCAAACTCTTCAGCGCTGGCCAAAACCCCTTGTCGTAACCATTGTGCCGCGATCTGGGAATGGAACCTGGAAAAATAATAGCGTGTCATGCTGCGTAGTCCTGATTCGAAATTATGGTCATAGCTGGCTGACAGATTGATATCTTGATCTTTTTGCTTGTCCTGCAGGGTGCGGTCTTCAGACCAGGCATTGATCATTTCAGATTCGCGGGCAGCAAATCGGCCTGTCATTCCCACTGTACCATTTTTGCTCGTGCGATAGCGTACTCGCCCCTGAAAACTGTAATTGGTATAAGGCGGGAATGTTGTACTTTTTGAGTTGAGATATTGTTTGTCCGTATTGAATCCATCTGTACTGTAATAATTTCCGGAAACAATGGCGCTACCCCGTTGATTGGAAAATAGTGTTTCGCCTTCCAATGTTGCGTCAACTGTGTTTAAGCTGCCATAGAGGAGGGAAGCATGTACTTGTGGGGTTATGGCGCCATGACGAGTAATAATATTGATAGCGCCACCAAGTGCATCACTGCCGTAGAGACAGGAGGATGCACCCTTGATAATCTCGATACGCTCAATGTTGGTCACCGAAATACGGGAAAGATCAAAATTGCCACTATTACGGCCAAGCATGGGTTGTCCATCTACCAATACCATGACATAGTTACTGCTAAAGCCTTGAATTTGAACGCCAACAGCTCTAGAGCCACCGGCGATATCATTGACGATAGCAATACCAGTCTGCTCTTTCAGGACTTCGTCTAACCTACGGCTTCCCATAAGCTCAATCTCTCTTTTTGTGATGACCTTGACCGGCATAGCAGCGTTTTCGGCTTTGATAAGATTATCAACGGCCTCCAATTTACGGTTTACTTCAACCTCGCCGATTTGACGACTATCTGCCTGTACTGTAAGGGTCAATTCCTGGTTCTCATCCGTCAAGTCTACAAATTGACGCAGCTCCTTATAGCCTAACGCTTGTGCGACAAGTTCATAACGGCCAGCATAAAGTTTATTGAATTGAAATTTTCCAGCGGTATCTGTTTTGAAAGCATATTTATCCGGATAGAGGTAAACAGTTGCATTGGCTATCGCTTTGTTGGACTCATTTTTTAAGGTTCCGGATAGCTTCCATTTTTCCTGCGCTTGCACCAGTAAGATCTGGCAGGAACACAGGGCGATTACCGTACTTATTCGAATAGAAGAGAAGCTTTTAGACACTATTTTTATTTTTAATCATTCTAAATAATGTTACAAAAAAAGGCAATACTATTGGATTTTTCTATATGCAAATTGTCATAAATTCTATTTAATCCGATTTTTGTTATTCATAATGAGCTTAGTTTTGTGTGCTACTTTGTTGTATGATAGTGTGATAGCTTGTTTATTTTGCTGTATACCTTTATTTAGTTGAATTGAAAATAATTTGTATTTAGACTGATTATTGATTTGTTTTGTAATCAAATACAATTGCCATACAAGAAAACAAGGAACAAAATCTTGTATGGTTCTAATGGAGTTAACAGAAAGAGATGCGTAGAATTTACTTAATTATGCTCTGTTGTTTGCTACATCTTGGAGGATGGGCAAGTGTACAGCAACGGATTATTACATTGAACAGTTCACTGACAGAAACAATTTACGGGCTCGGGATAGGGGATCGTATGATTGCGACAGATGTGACCAGTATATCACCAAAGGCTGCGGCGGCATTGCCAAGGGTAAGCAAAAACCGTTCTGTTTCGGCTGAAGGTTTATTGTCGTTTAAGCCTACGCTTGTTCTGGCAAATGAGGGCGATGTGGCCAATGCCGTAATTCAGCAGATCCGAGCAGCTGGCGTAAAGTTTATTGCAGTTAAACCAGATTATTCTGCCGCTGGGGCTTTGCGCTATATTCAGGAAGTCGCTAATGGTGTCGGTGAACCCGCTTCGGGAAAAGCCTTGGTATCCCGTACAAAAATAAGCCTGGATCGCACCTTGGAGCTGGTAAAAAAGGAAAATAAAGGAAAAGCTATTCCCAAAGTGTTGTTTTTGTATGCACGCGGAACAGGAACAATGAGTGTTGCAGGAAAGGGTAGTAGCTTGGATGCGATGATCAATTTAGCCGGTGGAAAGAACGCTATACAGGAGTTTTCGGATTTTAAGCCCTATACGACAGAGGCATTGGTTCAGGCCAATCCAGATATAATATTATTGTTTGATTTTGGTGCGAGTAGCCTTGGAGGAGAGGAAGCTATTCTTAAATTGCCAGGGATGCGAATTACCAATGCGGGTAAAAACGACCGCATATTGGTAATGAATGCTTCCTTGCTCGTTAACTTCAGTAATCGGCTGCCTGATGCGATCTTGGAACTGCACCGTGGATTTGGAAAAGTAATGGATTCAAAATAGATCAGGTGCAGAAGAAACAAACGTTAATATTGCTGGCTTTGAGCCTGATATTATTTATTGCTTGTATTGTCGCATTAGGTTTAGGTGCTTATCATATACCGGCAGGAGATATTTTATCCATGCTCATGCAGAAGCTGCATCTGTCTACAGCATCAGATCAGGATAGCATGCAGACCAATGTTTTATTTGAGATCCGCATGCCACGCTTGTTACTGGGGCTTTTAGTCGGTGCCGCCTTAGGGATTTCAGGTGCTGCCATTCAGGGGATTTTTCGAAACCCGCTTGCAGAACCTGGATTAATTGGTATTTCTTCTGGTGCCTCCTTGTTTGCGGTATTGATTATTGCGTTTGAAACGCTCTTGCTGACTTCACTTTCAGCATGGATAGGTTATTATATTTTGGCTTTTGGTGCTTTTGTAGGAGCTGGATTAACCGCCTTTTTGGTATATCGTATTGCCAGTAAAAATGGTCGCCCCAATGTGACTACGATGCTGTTGGCGGGAATAGCCATTAATGCATTTGCGGGTGCACTTACAGGTTTGATGACTTACATGTCTACAGAACAGCAGCTCCGCACCATTACGTTTTGGATGCTGGGCAGCTTGGGCGGTGCAACCTGGGATAATTTATTGGCTGTAGGCCCATTTATATGTATTTCCTTGCTTGTTCTTCCATTTTTTGGAAAATCTTTGAATGCATTTGCGCTGGGCGAACTTCAAGCGGATCTACTGGGCATGCGCAGTGATCGTGTAAAAAGATTCGTGGTGGTCTTGTCAACGTTAGCGGTGGGCGCTTCGGTGGCGGTATCGGGGATTATCGGTTTCGTAGGATTAATTGTTCCGCATACGGTACGCCTGATGGGTGGACCGGATCATCGTTTTGTGCTTCCGGGCTCATTGATCCTTGGGGCCTTGGTGCTGACCCTGGCTGATGTTATCGCCCGGGTTTCAGTAGCGCCGATAGAATTGCCTATCGGTGTGATTACGGCCTTACTGGGGACACCAGTGTTTTTGTATATTTTAATCAAGGATAAATAGTCTTCTTTCGGTTGTCTAAATAATATTGTCTTATGTTGCGTGTAGAGAAAATCAACTATGAGCTGAAAGGCCGAAAACTGCTAAAAGACATTACCTTTCAGGTACGTAAAGGTGAGATTTTGGCTGTACTTGGTGCCAATGGGGCAGGGAAGTCCACCCTGATGGGGGTATTATGTGGGGAGAAAAAACCTGATTCTGGGCAGATCCATTTTAATGGAAAGCCGCTGTCTGCGTATGATGCAGCAACCTTATCCAAATGCAGGGCGCTGTTAAGTCAGCAGCAACAGATGACATTGAGTTTTAAGGTGGAAGAGATTGTTTTAATGGGCAGATATCCCCATTATAGAAATACTCCTACAGCGCATGACTATAAGGTGGTGGCCGAGACGATGGAACTCTGTGGTCTGACCGCTTTTGCCGATCGGGATTTTCTGAGCCTCTCAGGAGGGGAACAACAAAGGGTTCATCTTGCCCGTGTCTTAGCACAGATATGGGATAATCCGGATGCCCTTTTATTATTGGATGAACCTATCTCTGCCTTAGACTTACATTATCAGCAAAAAGTGCTTGCTATAGCCAGAGCACTGGCCCGTAAGGGGTTTATGGTTATTTTGATTGTCCATGACGTTAATTTTGCAGCAATGTATGCCGATCGTATCCTGATGCTCAAACATGGACGTAAACTCTTTCATGGAACGCCAGTGGAGGTTTTGGCGCAAAAGGAAATCTATACGATTTTTTCGGTTGAATCCAATGTGATCATGAATCCACGTACATTGAAACCTTATGTTCAATTGGAGGAGATGGAGATTGATCTAGAGTAGATCCGATGGCTTCTATTTTTTTATTTCTTAAAAAAATTATTTAGATAGATTATAAATAATTTTTAATTACCGCTCTAATTTGTTAATTTTAATTGCTTCGGGCTTATTTGGATTGAAATCATGTTGGTGAAAAGTAAAATAGTTGAGTTGGGTGATTGGCTTTTTGAAGAAGAAATACCAGATGGCTATGTGCCTGACAAGCCTTTGGTTGAAAATAAAATCACAATCCATACGGAGCCCGTTCACATGGAGAATTTTCAGCTCTCTACATCGGGCTTATTTATATTGCATTCGAAAATGCAATTTGATCGGCCTGTTCAAATATTGACCGAGATCGAAGGGGAGACCATTACCAGTCAATTTATATTTTTTAAACCTGCGACCAGTAAATTGACCTATGGGATGAGTAGGCATAATATCCGATATATTCCTTCTGTTAAATCGGTTCATCAAGTGGAACCCGGTATTGAGTATACGTATTTTATTGCTGTTATATCCAAGGAATATTACCTGAATCTTATTAAGCGGGATTCGTTATTACACCAGCAGTTTGTGCATGAAATCGAAAAAGGGGAGTATACATCGTTTTCAGAAGAAGATCTGATGGCAACCTATGAGATGCAGCATACTATAGCAGAACTTATTGAATCCAAGAAAAAAGGTGAGATACGAAGGCTTCATACCGAATCTCGTATTGTTGAGTTGCTGATGTATCAATTTGAGCAGTACAACGAGAAAAGTGAACAGGTTGTTTCTTTATTCCACGAAGAGGATGTACAACGTCTCGAAATGGCGCGGCAGATTCTCGAACAGCGTATTGCCAATCCGCCGACACAAAAAGAACTGGCGGCGGAGGTATTGACAAGTGAAAGTAAGCTGCGAAAGGATTTTAAGGAATATTTTTCGGTGACCATCCATGATTATTTAACGAGAATCCGCATGGAAAAGGCTAAAAGTTACCTATTGGATGATAAGATGACAGTTTATGAGGTTGCTTTGTTGACCGGATATGGCCATCAGAATAACTTTAGTAGCGCCTTTAAAAAATACTATGGAATTTCCCCAGGTGAACTTAAAATGTAACTAGCTATTCTTTAGTGGGAGGATTATTTCTTCGTGCAAAGCATAGCAATCGTATTCTTCTGACATTTTTCGGCTATCCAGTCCCGTAAACTTGCTAAATGCAGGTAGAATAATCTGTTGCGCTGAAACCCAAAAACAGGGCAGACGGAGATGCTTGTTCGGTGGAAGCTTGATACTGACGCCCGGATGAATATGTCCACTGATGGTGAAAACCGAACGATCTATTGCCGGTTCGTGTACAAAGTGGATTTGCTCCATTTCGAATTTGTCGTGATGATAGATTATATTAATCTGCTTAGCTAATTTTTCCACCTGTCTATCATGGTTGCCTATGACCAAATGAAAATTGAGACTGGCATGGTTTTGTTTAAATTCTTCCAGTAGAAGGACTTCCTGATTGATGCCCGCATGAATAAGATCACCGACAACCAAAATGTTTTCTGCTCGGTAGTAATCAATTAAAGAAGCTAGTCTTTGCAGGTCGAGGCTAGCTATATCTGAAGGAATCGGAATTCCATTTTTACGGAAATGCGCAGCTTTACCAAGATGAAGGTCAGATAGAATGAGGGTGTTCTGCTTCGGCCAAAAGATAGTGCGTTGATTATTAAGGATAAGTTTTTGTTTATTGAATGTAATGTGCTGTTCCTGTATATTCATTTTCTTCGTCCACGTTTTGATTTATTTGCATGCTCCATGCGTTGAATTCGTTCGATCAACGCTTCACTAGAAAGGGACTGACGTAAACTGTCCACTTTGATCGGAAAACTTAGTGGTGTATATTCCTCTACAAAGGTATAGATGATTTGGCTATTGTTTATCCTTTCAAATGCTTTTATCAGACGGTATTCTTCGAGTTGTTGATTGAACACTTCGGTGAAAGCCTGTTTTAATAATAGATTGTCAGGATCATGATCCATCAAAACACGAAATATAATTCCTGAGGAAGCTTGTAAGGATTTGTTGTTTTGTTGTGTTCCGGGATAGTTTTGTACCACCAATCCGGAAATTACAGCAATATCGCGAAATTTACGGCTCGCCATTTCCGCGGAGTTGATGCTACTGATCACGTCCTGCATAAGATTTTCCCGACTCAAGATCTCTGTTAATTGCGTTTGGTCCAATTGGATTTCTTGGTCGGAATAGAGTTCAAAACCATAGTCGTTCATTGCCATGGAGAAGCTAATGGGATAACGTTTGCTGATGCGGTAAGCGATCAAGGCGGCCATGACTTCATGGATCAATCGACCCTCCAGTGGATAGAAAAACAAATGATTACCCTCGTTGGTCTTGATGTGTTCGACAAGAAATTCTGATTCATTAGGCACAGCCGAAAGGCTTTGCTGCTTCTGGATCAACGGTGAAAGGAAGCGTAGTTCTTTTTCGGCATTGTTGGGAGCTATAGCTTCTGCAAGTTTTTTGCGAAGAAAATGGCTCAGATTTGAAGATAGGGGCAATCTACCTCCTAGCCAGCTTGGTGTGATGGCTTTACCGGATGAGTTTTTTACAAATACGGTCATATCCTTGACCATAACAAGTTCAAGAATTCGCCCAGCAAGGTTAAATCGTTCGCCTTTCTTCAATTTGCTGATAAAATATTCTTCAATCATACCAATATATCCACCTGAGAGGAATTTTACACGCATCATGGCGTCACCAACAATAGCACCGATATTCAATCGATGGAGAAGGGCAATGCGTCTATTTTTTATAATCCAGTTGCCATCACCGTCTTGTACTACTTTGTGAAATTCCTCATAGCGCTTGCCGATTTTGCCACCTGCGGTGATAAAGTACATGCACCACTGCCATTCCTCATCTTCCATGTAGTTGAAGGCATGGGTCTTGGAAACGATCTGATAAAGTTCTGTTGATTGGAAGCCACCCCCGAGAGCGATCGTGACCATAAATTGCACCAACACATCAAAACTTTGGACCATGGGGTCGCGGTTTTCTATCGTTTGGGTTTTGACAGCTTCCTTTAATGCGGCCACTTCAATGAGCTCCAGGGAATGTGTCGGGACAAAGTAGATGATCGATGTTTCAAAAGGGCTGTGGCCACTTCTTCCGGCGCGTTGCATAAATCTGGCTACCCCTTTGCTTGATCCGATTTGAATCACAGTGTCCACGGGCTTAAAATCCACGCCCAGATCCAGGGATGAAGTAGATACCACTGCTTTTAGCTTTCCACTGCTCAGATTTTCTTCGATCCATTCGCGGATGTGGGCATCTACTGAGCTGTGATGCAGCGCAATCTGTCCTGCAAAATCTGGATGTGCTTGCAGCAATAGCTGATACCATAGTTCACTTTGACTACGAGTATTGGTGAAAAGGATGGTGCTTTTGCTTTCCAGGATGATAGGGATGACCTGATTCACGAGATTGCCACCAAGATGGCCTGCCCAGGGAAGAAGTTCAACTTTCTCTGGATAGATCGATTTGATTACAATTTTCTTTTTCTCCTTTGCGACAATCTGCACGCTCTTTTTTTCTCCTGGCAACAGTACATCCATTGCTTGGTCCAGATTACCTATGGTGGCGGTGATGCCCCAAATCTGGAGATTTTTATGTTGGTGTTTTAAGTATGATAATGCCAGTTCTACCATGACACCACGTTTATTTCCAATAAGTTCGTGCCATTCATCTACAGTAATGCAGCGTATATTCTTGAAATATTTGTCACGTTGTTTTTGGGCGAGCAAGAGATGAAGGCTTTCAGGTGTCACCAAAAGAATATCGGGCATTGCTTTGGTCTGTTGTGCTCTGACCTTTGGGTCAGTGTCCCCATTACGTACCTGTACAATCCAATCTAATCCGATATCGTCTATAGCGGTCTGCATTGCTTTGGCCAAATCCTTTGCCAAGGAGCGCAAAGGTGTGATCCAAAGTAACTTTAATCCTTTTTGGTAACGTTCAGGATGATTCATGTAGTCGATCAAGACAGCCATAAATACCGAAAATGTCTTACCAAATCCTGTAGGAGCAATCACCATTCCGCTGTATCCCCGCATGTACCGATCCCAGGTCCTAATCTGGAAGCCAAAAGGGGTATTACCCAAGGATTCAAAATAGCGATTGACGATCTTGAATCCTTCACTATGTATTATCTTCTGACTCAATTTATGTTATTAATTTTTTGATGTTTTCCAAGGTATCTATATCGGCTGCCTTCTTGTCCTTACGCCAACGCAAAATTCGTGGGAAACGCAAAGCTACACCAGATTTGTGGCGTTTACTGTAACCTATTCCTTCAAAGGCAATTTCAAATACCAGCTCCGGTTTGACAGTTCTTACTGGCCCGAATTTCTCCAGTGCATTTTGCCGAATATAGCGGCTAACCTCAAGTATTTCTTTATCTGTAAGGCCTGAATATGCTTTTGCGATACTTACTAAATGATCACCATCTTTAACCGCGAAGGTATAGTCTGTATAATGCGCACTTCTTCGTCCACTGCCTTTCTGCGCATATATCAACACCGCATCGATGGTCATGGGGTTGACTTTCCATTTCCACCAACCACCTTTTTTTCGGCCAACATAATAAACGGAGTCTTTCTTTTTAAGCATAATACCTTCACTGTTTAGCTCACGCGATGCAGCTTGTAAGATCCGTAGATCAGCCCATTTTTCGCAAGGAATAAGCGGAGACAATAGTATCGTAGGACCAACATTGTGTTGGTACAACTGTTCCAATAGCTTGCGTCTGTCTTGCAGCGGCTCAGATCGGAGATCTTGACCATCCAATTCCAATAGGTCATAAAGGTATACAACAATGGGGACTTCTTCACGTAAAGTCCTGGAAATTAGCTTACGATTGATCCTTTTTTGTAGTTCATTAAAATTCAATATTTGACCGTCTTTTGCAGCCAAGATTTCGCCATCTAGAACAAAGCTCCCTTTCCATTTTTTGAGCACATCAGTAATCTCGGGGAACTGTATGTTGACAAGTTCCTCGCCTCTTGACCAAATGAAGATTTCGTCGCCTCGTTTGATCAGCTGTCCGCGTATACCGTCCCATTTGTATTCGTATTGCCATTCCGCGATCAGACCGAGTTCTTCCACTTCCTTTTCAATAGGGTACGCCAGACAGAAGGGATAAGGTTTTGAAAGGTTTGTATTGCTATATTCACCTCGGACGAGTTTGTCAAATGCGTAGTCATGAGGGTTCCATTCACCCATAATACTATGGGTGACAATGCTTGGTTCGATCTGGAAATGTGTCGCAATCGTATTTATTAGCCCTTTGGAAGAAACCCCTAAGCGGAAGCTGCCGCCAAGCAATTTATTAAAAATAAAACGCTCAATAGTGTTTAGCCTATTCCAGGAAGCGAGCACAAATGCTTTTTTTTCTGCCATTGAAGCATTTGCCAACTGCAGGATGTCTTCCATCCATTCACTGAGACTTTTGCTTATTTTTTCAGATGCGGGGGGCAGTATTAGTGCTAAGGTTTCGGAGAGATCACCGACAGCAGCATAACATTCTACAAACAACCATTCTGGGATATTGGTAATTTCCAGTACCCAAGTTTTAAGTTCTTTGGTGGAAATTGGACGCCTAGGCCTTTTGCCAGTCATTAGGGCTAGAAACCAAAGTTTGTCTTTCTCAGGTGCAAAGCTTAGAAAGCGGATGATCGCTTCTTTTTTTAAGCTGGCTTTATTGGTGCTATCCAGCGCATTGACCAATGTTGCAAATTCTATCATACGCTTAATTCTTCTCCGTAATTTGTATTTACCTCTTCGGCTTCAATACCTATTTCATTCAGATATTTGCTGAATGAGGCTGTCTGTCCATGGGTTACATACACTTTTTCGGCACCACTTTCCTTCACGGCCTGCAGCAATCCGTTCCAGTCCGCATGATCGCTGATGGCGAAACCTGCATCTGCACTGCGCCATCTTCGTGCACCACGGATTTGCATCCAGCCGGAGCAGATCGCATAGGCAACATGTGGTATCTTTTGGAGCAGTTGCGTATCGAGTAATGCCGGTGGTAGCAATACGATCTTGCCGTCTAGTTGTTTCATGTCTGTCATCGGGTCGATCAATTGATAAGGTGGTAATTTTATACCAGCATCACTATAGGCCATATTTAATTTGGCGATACTGTAGTGTACATATATTTCGCCCATATCCTTTACTGCGTTTAATATCCTTTGGGACTTGCCTAATGAATAACCAATAAATACGGATGTCTTTTTGTATCCCTGGTTGTGTGTGATCCATGCATTCAAGCGTTGATTTTGCGTTTCAACACTTTCCCAGCGATAGATCGGCAGACCGAAGGTACTTTCAGTAATTAGCTCATGACATTTTACGGGTTCAAATGGGGTGGAGAGGCCATCATCCTGGAGCTTGTAATCTCCAGTAAAGACCGTCACTTTTCCTTTATATTCCATTCGTATTTGCGCCGAGCCAATGATATGCCCAGCAGGATGTAAAGAAATTTTTACACCATTAATCTGAATGGCTTGGTTGTAAGCTAGCCCTTCAACTTGAATGTCAGGTCCAATGCGACTTTTTAGAACTCCAACCGTGAAATGATGGCAGAGATACTTTTTCATACCTGGGCGCGCATGATCTGCATGTCCGTGGGTAATGATGGCAAGATCAACTGGTTGCCATGGATCGAGGTAAAATTTACCCGGAATACAGTAAATTCCTTTTGATGTGAATTGAATCATATCGAGCTCTTATTTTTAACTACATGATTTCTATTTATAGCATGTTATGTATTCAAACAGGTATTGATAAGTTAAAGTTTTGTTTATTTTTTAGCGAAAGTCGATCCTAGTTTTTAAATTGCGGGTATAATGAAATTTTTTGCCTGAAGTGATTGTAGGGTGGATTCGGTTAATTTTTTTACATTTGTTTACTTTGATTCTTAGTTTTAGCTCTCTATGATATTAATAGTCGATGACAACCCAGATAATATTTATTCGTTACAAAAGTTATTAGAATCCAAAAATTTTAAAGTTGATACTGCCCAATCTGGTGAAGAAGCTTTAAAGAAGATTTTAAAATATAATTATGCCTTGATCATATTGGATGTGCAGATGCCTGATATGGATGGTTTTGAAGTTGCCGAGAACATTGCTGGATTTAGTAAGACCAAGGAGACGCCTATCATATTCTTGTCTGCCGTCAATACAGACAAACGCTTTATTACAAAGGGTTATGATTCTGGCGGTTTGGATTATGTAACCAAACCTGTTGATCCGGATATCCTGATGCTCAAAGTCAAGACATTCTATCGGCTGTATGAGCAGACGCAGGCTTTAAAGGATATCCAACAAACCTTGGAAATGGAGGTGGAAAGACGGAAACAGGCGCAATCAGAACTTCTTTCAAGAGTAGATTATTTACATACGTTACTAGAATCACTACCGCAAATTGCTTTTACTTGCGATCATAGGGGGAATATTGGTTTTGTTAATGGCCGCTGGTTTCAATTTTCGGATAGTGAGCGCACATTCCCGGAAACGCATCCCGATGACCGATCGATCACAGCTGAATTGCAGGAAAGCCTTGCTTCCGGCAAACCCCTGGAAATGGAGGTACGAGTCAAAAAGCGGGATGAATTGGGTTATTCTTATCAATTGTTGAGAGTTTGGCCTATTTTAGAAAACGGTGAAAATAATTGGGTAGGAACATTCACTGATATTGATGGGCAAAAAAAAGCTGAGAAAGAAAAGGATGAGTTTTTAAGTATTGCAAGTCATGAATTGAAAACGCCGCTGACGAGCATCAAAGCTTATATGCAATTGCTTGACCGCAAATTGAGTCTCGACGAAAGTTGCGCGGAGGCTAAGTATGTTGGCAGAGTTAAGGATCAGGTAGAAAAACTCAATAGTTTGATCACAGATTTACTCGATTTATCGAAGATCGACAATGGAAAATTAGGGATCAATAAAAAGGTGTTTTCGCTCGAGCGTATGGTTCAGAACGCCATTGATTCTATTGTTCAGACGCATGATCAGAGCAATATGGAACTACATAGACAAGGAGATATCTCGGGTTTAATGGTCTATGGTGATGAGATACGCCTGGAGCAGGTTCTTGTCAATTTTTTAACAAATGCCTATAAATACGCAGCCGGAACAGAGAAAGTGATCGTTGATTGTACCGTAATGAATGACGCTGTAAAAGTGAGTGTGATAGATTTTGGAATTGGTATACCTGAAACCAAACTATCTGAAGTCTTTGATAAGTTTTATCGTGTAGAAGAGACTTCTTTTGACTTCCAAGGTTTAGGGATAGGCCTTTATATTTGTTCGGAAATTATCCGTAGTCATCAAGGTACAATTGCAGTTGAAAGTTCTGCCGGCAAAGGGGCCACATTTTATTTTACATTACCATTAAATCTGCCTACAGATGCCAAATAAAACACTTAATAACTTATCTATAGGAATTGGTTTTTCACTACTTGCCCTGTTGGTGAGTTCTACAGCATCGTATCTGGGGATTAAAGAACAGAATAAACACCGTCAGGAGCTGGCCGTTACCCGAAAAATAATCAGTTTATCAAATATTATCCTTAACTCTCTGCAAGGGGCAGAAACGGGAAACAGGGGGTATCTGCTCACGGGGAAGGAGAATTACCTGGAACCATTCAATCAGGCTTTAGCGAGCCTGCCGGGTGAGTTGAAGGAAATAAAGGAGCTTACGAAAGCAGATCCTGAGCAAAATGTTCGTGTAGATAGTTTATTTACAGCGGCCCAGCAAAGGTTAGCCGTATTAAAGGAGTCGGTGAATGTCAAAAGGAACGGTGGGATTGTTAGTCTGGCGCAGCTCGACGAGAGCAAATCCGCGATGGACAAGTGCCGTAGCATCATTAAGGATATTATTCATTACGAAGATGATGGTATCGATCAGAAATCTATCAATTTAGATAATTCTTCGTTTATAACAACCTTATTTATTGTGATCAGTGCATTGCTATCACTGGTAATTACGGCATACTTTTATTTTCGGCTAAGGGCAGACTTTCTTAAACGCTTAGCACTGGAAAAGTCGCTCCGTGAGAAGGATGAAGGGATTGCCCGCAGATTAAATATGGTTCAAAAGATCACTAATCGTATTGCGCTAGGGGATTATGATGTCAAAGCGGAGGATATTGAGGAAGACGACCTTGGCGCGATAGCAAAATCCGTTAACCGGATGTCAAAAGCCTTAAAGAAATCATTCGATCAGCTCAAAGATAACGACTGGTTACATATGGGATATGCCGATCTTTATACCGGATTGGTCGGTAACAAAACCGAACGGATACTTACCACAGATTCGGTAAGGGGATTGGTCAATTATATAGGTGCTATTACTGGAGCGATTTATGTTTTTAATGAGGAAAAACTTGAACTATCTGGCGCTTACGGATTGGACCCAAAGGCACAGCAATATTTTCTCCCAAATGAAGGTTATGTCGGACAGGTCTTTGTTGATAGGGAAACGAAAATTATAAATAATATAAACACAGAAGACTATATCGTGAGTTTTGCCAGTGGAAAGGTCAATGTACAGCACCTTATTTTTGTACCTATTGTATTGGCTGATCAGGTATTGGGTGTGCTGGAGATCGGGCACCGTCAGCCGTTTGTGGAAATTGAATCAACATTTCTGACGGAATGTGCCAGACAACTTGGTATCGCTATCGCTTCGGCGAGGGGCCGGGCTAAAATTCAATCACTTTTGGAAGAAACTCAAGTACAATCTGAAGAATTGTTGACACAGCATGCGGAGCTGGAGAATCTGAATACGGAATTGGAGGCGCAGACCTTGCGTCTGCAGTCGTCCGAGGAGGAACTGAAGGTGCAGCATGAGGAATTGATGCAATCAAACCAAGAACTTGAAGAACGTTCAAAACTGTTGGAAGACAAAAATCTATTGATTGCCGAACGTAACCTGGAAATTCAACAGAAAGCGGAAGAACTCGCGTTGAGTACCAAATATAAGTCGGAGTTTTTGGCAAATATGTCCCATGAACTGCGTACACCGTTAAACTCCATCCTGCTACTTTCGCGTTTGCTATCTGAGAATAATGAACACAATCTTAGCGCTGACCAGATCGAATCGGCTAAAGTGATCCAAAGCTCGGGAACGAGCCTTTTAACATTGATCGACGAGATATTGGATCTTTCAAAAATTGAGTCGGGTAAAATGACATTGGAGTATACGACACTGAATTTAAATGATATCTCGGCAGATCTGAATAATTTATTTCTTCCGATTGTCAATGAGAAGGGACTGACTTTCACAATCAATATTGATCCCGGGGTCAATAAAAATTTTCAGGGCGACCGGCTTAGAATTGATCAGGTGCTACGGAATCTGATTTCAAACGCGGTTAAATTTACAGCAGCCGGTGAGGTGAGACTGGATATTTACGATGATAGTACCGATAAGGATAAGCTTGTTTTTGCCGTGATCGATTCGGGTATAGGGATTCCGCTGGAAAAACAGAAGATAATTTTTGAGGCTTTCCAACAGGCGGATGGTTCGACAAGACGAAAATTTGGAGGGACAGGACTAGGTTTGTCTATCAGTAGAGAGATTGCGCGCTTGCTGGGCGGTGAAATCAGGCTTGAGAGTGAGGAAGGAAAGGGAAGCACGTTCTTATTTGTTATTCCGAATCATCCGGTAGAGCCCGGGGAGCTGCGTACGAAAGAAGAGTTGCTTGTAGAAGAGATCCATTCTGAAATAGAGGAGGTGCGTGAGCTTGTGGCGGATGACGTCTATAATCCCGCTACAATACGTATTCCAGAGGAGTTGCCTGATGATCGGGATAGCATTGTTGAAGGTGATAAGGTTATTCTTATTGTCGAAGATGATATCAACTTTGCGAAAGCATTATTGAAATATACACACAGTCAGCACTACAAGGGTGTTGTTGTTGTGCGCGGGGATCATGCACTGCCAGCGGCCAAGAAATATCACCCACAGGCGGTTCTATTAGATATTCAGTTACCCATCATGGATGGCTGGGCAGTAATGGATGAGTTAAAAGGAGATAAGACCACAAGACATATTCCGGTACATATCATGTCTTCACTTGAAGTGAAGAAGGAGAGTTTGTTAAAGGGTGCTATTGATTTTATCAATAAACCTGTCGCCTTGGAACAGATGACTTCTGTTTTTCAAAAAATCGAATCTGCTTTGAGCAGATCGCCTAAAAAGGTGCTAATTGTTGAAGAGAATCCTAAACATGCTAGCGCATTGGCTTATTTTTTAAGTAGTTTTAATATTTCACTTGAAGTAAAAGATAATGTTGAAGACAGTATCGTGGCGTTGGGTACTGCTGAAGTAGACTGCGTAATCTTAGATATGGGTGTTCCTGATGAAATGGGCTATAATACCTTGGAGGCCATCAAACAGCATGAGGGCCTCGAAAATCTGCCGATCATTATATTTACAGGTAAAAATCTGTCAAAGTCTGAAGAGCTGAAGATTAAAAAATATGCAGACTCGGTAGTTGTTAAGACTGCACATTCTTATCAACGGATTTTGGATGAGGTCGGCTTATTTCTGCATTTGATTGAGATAAACAGCTCGGATGATGTGCGACGAAAAAACAACGGACTTGGCGCATTAACTGATGTACTGAAAGGAAAAAAGGTGCTGGTGGCGGACGATGATGTGCGCAATATATTTTCGATGACGAAAGCATTGGAGAAATTTCAGGTACAAGTCATTCCAGCAATGGATGGCAAGGAGGCGCTGGAAGTATTGCGCTCAGGTG
>RCUL01000146.1_pt1 | contig 59276 bp, 50 predicted proteins | sample 2167521 | NCBI WGS metagenome assembly RCUL01 (sample SAMN09932745, study PRJNA488358) | compost metagenome | feature: garden; material: soil; isolation source: compost soil in acetic acid-enriched culture | place: Germany: Experimental Botanical Garden Goettingen | collected 2016-01-27
ACTTAAACCTATTCAAAAAAATTGCAGTGGCTGCCTGTATCAGCTGTCTATTTTATTCGTGTAATAAGGAGGCGAGTGCTCCAAATACATTGACTGAGGAAGAACAAAAAGAAGGCTGGCAGCTCCTATTTGATGGCACTACCCTGAACAATTGGCATACCTACAACAATGAGAAAAAAGCACCGACAGCCTGGTTGGTGCGGAATGGTACAATCTATTGTGATCCAAACAACGAAAGTCAAAAATATGATCTTGTGTCCAACACTGACTATAAGAACTATGAGTTTAAATTTGAATGGAAACTGGAAAAGGAAGGCAACAGTGGCGTTTTCGTCAATGTACAGGAACAGCCGGATATCAATGCGACTTATCACTCAGGCCCTGAATATCAATTGCTCGCAGATTCGCACCCTGACTTTGACAAACCATTGAAACGTGCTGGTTGTCTCTATACGTTTTTACCACAACAAAATTTTGTCAGCACCAAAGCTAAAGATGATTGGAACCAATCAAGCATTGTACAAAAAGACGGTAAAATAACCTTCTACCTGAATGGTACAATCACAACTGAAATGGATTTCAATTCGCAAAAATGGAAGGATCTGGTAAAACATAGTACTTTCAAAGATTTTCCGGAATTCGGTCAACATGTTAGCGGCAAGCTCGCTCTTCAAGATTGGTCAAGAGGTGTATCCTTTAGAAATCTAAAGATAAAACAATTATAATCACCCCTGCATATAGCCTCAAAAGTCCTTCGTTTATACAAAAACGAAGGACTTTTGAATTTTCAAACAATTCCGGAATTATACGCTTTATATAGAAAAACTGACCTCTAAGTACATGAACACAAGCAAATCATTATTTAACCAATTACTTTTCTTTGCAATTGCCTCTCCTGTAGTCGCACAGACAAAAATTGAAATTGACCAATCTATTTCTCAGGTAGAATCAGGATTAATGCCAGCGATACGATTTGACGAGTGGGCTGTTAGATAATAGCCTGTCTACTATGTACAGCAACCTGATACTTATAGATTTTATCTTCTTCATTGATATGTAATTACAGCAATATTCAGCAACACATCTATATTTCAGAATTAAAATTCAAAAAAGAAAAAACAAAAGAAATAAAATATTTTTTAAACATTAATGTATCGAATTAAATTCCGAACACGTTAAGAATTAGAGAGTCACCAAAATCGTGGCTTCTACATATATTAAATGAAAAAAATGATCATGATTTGCCTTATTGCACTCTCGCAATTAAAAGGCTACGGACAGGAAATCCCGCAAAGAAAATCTGAAATCAGAGTTGGCTATGGGCTTGTACCTGTCCAAGAAATCGGAACACTATTAGGAGATTGGATTACAATGGGGATCGTGGGCAGAAGAGTGGAAAGTACCGAGGGTACCGGTGCTATTTCCACAGGATACTCGCTCAATTTAACACAACGATTTTCAGTGGGAATCGACGGTTTTTATGGAAAAAATACAGTCCGTTACAAGGATGATCTTGGAGATTCCAAATGGAGCGCTTATGGTGGACTGGTAAATGCAAAATATCTCTATCTGGATAGGGGAAAATTGAACTTATACGGTAAGGGTGCTGTTGGATATGCACAATACCACAACCGTCAAAAAGATAACTCCGACAACTTTGGCGCACTATCCTACCAAGCTTCACCATTCGGTATTCGTTATGGTAATAAAATCGGTGTATATGGCGAATTTGGTTTCGGATATCTGGGTATCGCCAATGTTGGTGTATCTTTCAAATTATAATATTTCATACTATAAATTAGTATAGTTTTTCAAACATTTAAAATAAAAATTACAATGATCAAATCTATCATATCATTACTATCTGTTGCGCTTATAAGCAGCAGTTGTTCAACAATCCAACATAAAGAAAAAATGGATTCAACTAAAAACAGTGTATCGGTAAAACTTCAGAATTCCAATCCCGTTACCATCAAAAATCCTTCTGGTAAAATTACCCTCTATGCTGTGGCTGCAAACATCGCAGATGTACCAGCAACGATAATAGCTGAAAAAAGCTTTAAACAAAGTGAATTACCATTTGAGATCAAATTGGATCTTCCAAAAAATCATTACAAATTAATCAAACCGGCAGTTAATGAAACTGATCCCATAAAATATTACGTCGCTTTGGAATGGGATTCTAATGGTGACGGTACAGTGGGTAAAGGAGATGTGAGGGTTGACTTTAACAAGAAATTTCCAACCATATCTCTTGGAAATAATAATGAGGTATTTGTCTTACAGGCAGAGTAGTACTTTTTACAGCTTTCCAAAAGTATTTTCTTAAAAATGCTTTTGGAAAGTATCATTATAGACGGCCCTATTGTCCGTCGAAACTATTATCGCAAATCGATACGGGCATCTATCCAAAAGTACGCCCTGTTTTTGCGAAATAAATCATCGGGTAATTGATGGTTATAAATCAGTTCTTCCAATGTATTAAAATTATAACGCAACACCTCATCGCTCTTAAACTGGATCGGACGTAAAATCGCGTCTTCATCATCAATAAAAATATCAGATTCGAAAAGATTAATTTGATTTGTTGTGACCCAGGCTATAGCGGCTACTTTATCCATTTTTATCAAAGCCTTGGACGCTTCTTGATATTGTTTCATTTCCCAAGGGAGATCTTCGGGATAATGGGAGGCTACATAGTCCTGATATATTTTTATATCCCCTACTCGCAGGCATTCGTTGCGAATCAACAGCCTTGTTGTATCGCGGGCAAAGCTCACATAGTCGGGATGCATAAACAAGCCGTACCGTTTACTATACAATGCAATCTTATCTGCTAATTCTTGCCTCATAATTTATGTACGCAACAAAAATCATCCCAACATCCTCTTTTATAGTAGGTTTTAAACCAGATTATTGATTTTTTAGGTAAAAAAATATGATTTATTCAAAATCAAGCAGTATATGGGAAATATAAAGAGTTAGTTTTTCCAATAAAAGAGAAAGGATTCTGATATCACTCCTATTTATATACATAGTGATATCAAAATCCCTGATTGTTATTAAAATATTTTTAAGCCTACAATACCCGCCACAATTAGCGTCGCCGACAAAAGTCTAAAGACATTTGCTGAATCGCCGAAGAAGAATATCCCGACCAACAATGTACCGACAGCACCTAAACCAGTCCAAACCGCATAGGCTGTACCGATTGGGATAGCCTTTTGCGCATAAAACAATAGTGCTCCACTGATAGTCATCGAGACAACAGCCAATATAATCCAACCAAATTTATTGCCATCTGGCTGTTGTGCCATCTTTAATCCTAAAGGCCAACCAATTTCAAAAATACCAGCGATAATTAATGCAATCCAATTCATTTTCAATTATTTAAATGATCCACTACAAAAGTAGTGACTTGATTGACTGCATTTTTTGATCTATATCAAAATCGTTCGTTAACGTCTGATCCGGCTCAAGGTCTCCTGCGTAATTCCCAAATAGGATGCAATGTGGCCAAGATTGACTCGATTTAGCAAATTTGGTTGCAACTTAATCAGCGATTGATAGCGTTCTATAGCAGATTCGGTGTGCAACGAGATAATACGTTCTTCTAAGACAATGCATACTTTCCTCCGCAATTTTTCTTCCGATAAGGTTTAACTCCGGATATTTACGATAGAGTTCATTCAGATCATCCACAGCAATTGCATAGACCTCCGAATCTTCTAGAAATTGAATATTCTCAAAGGAAGGTTTTTCTGTATATACAGGTAATATCGATCCAAAAATTTGATTTTCTTCACCAAACCAGCTGTTGAGTTCCCGCCCATTTTTGAAGAAATAGGCTCGAATCAGACCTTTACTGAGCACAAAATAACTGGATACATGCTGCCCCTCTTTTAGAAAATGTTCTCCCTTACGCTTCGAAAAATACTTGATCCTTTGTTCGATCTCCTTTTCGGCGGCTTCATTGAGATGCCCATATCTTCTGAGCTGCTGGATTAATGGATTCATGACTTACTATAAACTAATGGATCTGAAGATACAAAACTCTCAAAAAAACAGTGAAGGATATGATAAAAATTCAGGTGTAATGTATCTTTGTCTAAACGGCAAATCAATAAAAATTAATCCGTTTAGAAAAAGGCAGTATAAAATCTATAAGTATGCAAGAACTCAACCAGTTTTATTTAAGCCAGCAAGAGCCCAATAAGAGTTGCTTGTTGGCACTAAAGCATATTATTCTCCAACAGGATACAGAAATCAGGGAAACGGTAAAATATGGAATGCCTTGTTTTTGCTATAAGAACAAAGCATTTTGTTACCTGTGGACCGATAAAAAAACAAAACATCCTTATCTGCTAATGGTAGAAGGAAAATATCTGAATTATCCTGTGCTCGAAACCGGAACACGTTCACGGATGAAGGTATTTCCTGTTAATCCAAATGAGGATCTTCCACTGGAGACCATTAGAACTATTTTAAATGCAGCGATCAACCTATATCGCGATGGAAAAATCGGCTTTTAGCACCATCCTCCAAAACATTTAAATAATACTTACTTAACCTAAGATCAATAATACAGCACTACCTTTACCGCGGTTTAAAAAATCACCTAGTCATTTAAACAGCTACTAAACAAATGAGAAAACATTTGATTACCAGCATTTTGCTAAGCACAATTGGTACATCGATTACCTATGCGCAAAATGAAACTACCTCTGCCCTAAATGGAACAGTCAGAGAGGGGAACACTCCTATCAATGGTGCAACAATTGAGGCTATCCATTTACCATCTGGGACAAAATACACGACTTCATCACGCAACGATGGCCGTTATAACCTTCCGAATATGCGTATCGGTGGTCCTTATCAAATCACGGTAACTTATTTAGGTCATACACCAAATGTCAAGCAAGTAGAAAAGCTGGCATTGGGACAAAGTTCAACACTTGATATTCAGATGATCGCCAATGATCGGCTTTTGGAAGAAGTAGTTGTCGTGGGCACAAGGCAGGGAAAAGTCTTCAATTCAGGTCGAACTGGAGCTTCACAGAATATCTCACGTACGGCAATACAGAATCTACCCACACTCAACCGGAGTTTTACAGATTTCGTCAAGCTGACGCCTCAATTTTCAATGCAATACGGCAATCCTTCATTTGCAGGAAGAAGCAATCTTGCGAACAACTTCACGATTGATGGCGCATTGTTTAACAATGCTTTTGGACTACAGGGGACAATTGGAAGCCAGACAAACTCGCAACCGATCAACATGGATGCTTTTGAAGAGATCTCTGTTAATATCGCTCCCTACGATGTGAGACAGAATGGCTTTACAGGCGCTGCAATCAATGCTGTCACTCGAAGTGGTACAAATGAAATACAGGGTTCATTAAACTATTATTTCAGAAATCAGGATCTCGTCAATAAGTATAATTCAGCGGGTCTGAAAGCTCCTGTCAATAATTTTAATCTCAAAGGATATGGGTTTACAGTCGGCGGTCCAATTATTAAAAATAAGCTTTTCTTTTTTGCTAGTGGAGAAATTGAGCGAAGGGTGGATCCCGGAACAAACTTTATCGCTTCACGCGGAGGCAACACGGGCCCGAATGTGTCAACTGTCTCAGCCGAAAAACTAGATGATCTAGCAAACTATCTCAAATCTATCGGATACAACCCTGGCTCCTATCAAGATTATCCTTTGAATACACGCAGTGACAAGTTTTCGATCAAATTAGATTACAACATCGACTCCAAAAATACGCTGAGTGCCAAATATTTTTACTTCCGCTCTTATCGGGATATCCTACCGTCAAATAGTGGGGCGCCAAAAAACAATAGACAACCCTCGAATATAAGCCTACCCTTTAGTTCGGCGGGCTACGGTATCAACAACAATATGGATAATGTGAATCTGGAGCTGCGTACGCGTATCAGTAGTAAATATTCCAACTCCCTAACCGTAGGCTATAATGTGATGGATGACTATAGAGAATCTAAAGGTGGACAGCCATTCCCTTTGGTAGATATTATGAATCCTGATGGTAGTAGCATGACTGCTTTTGGCTATGAACCCTTTACGGCATTTAACAGTCTAAAAACAAAAGTTTTTCAAGCGACTAACAACTTCAATATATATGCTGGTAAGCATGAAATTACACTAGGCGCTAACTTTGAAAATTATAGAACAAGAAACGGCTTTGCACCAAACTACTATGGAGCTTATACTTTTGCCAGTCTTGACGATTTTTATAATTCAGCCAAAAAAGACGTTTCAAATGCAACAAAATACCAGATACAGTATTCTGTATTGGCTGATGGATCTTTCCCTTATGCAGAGGTTTCTGCCAATATGTTTGGCCTTTATGTGCAGGATGCCTTTGCTGTAAATAATCATTTTAAACTCACCGCTGGACTACGGGCTGATTACACACACTTATCATCACCCAGTGATCTGAAAAATGATAATGTCAGCAAATTGACCTTTGATCAGGGCGAAAAAATTGATGTTTCAAAATACCCTAAAGGAACTATTCTTTGGTCACCCCGTATTGGATTTAACTGGAATGTCAATGGAACCAATCAAACTCAAATACGTGGGGGTTCAGGGATCTTTACCGGTCGCCCGCCATTGGTATGGATCTCCAACCAAGCTGGCAACAATGGTGTTATGTTTGGATCTGAAACAATAGACAAGCCCACCAATCGTCCTTTCACTCCGGATGTGGATGCCTATCGCAATGTGAATCATCAAACTGCGGCAAACAATTCGAGTTATAACCTTGCTGTTACGGCCAATAACTTCAAATTTATGCAGCTATGGCGTACAAATCTTGCCGTAGACCAAAAATTGCCAGGCGGAGTCATCGGTACATTTGAGGCAATGTATTCCAAGGATATCAATTCTGTTTATTTCCGGAATGTCAATCTAAATACGACAGATGGTACAGCTTTAACCGGTGCTGATAACCGTATGCGTTATACGACACAACGTATATATGGTGCTGCGAAACCTACTCCTGAAAATCCAAATATTTCAGATGCGATCGTCATGTCCAATACTTCAAAAGGATATAGCTATACGCTGACAGGAACATTATCCAAAGAATTTAAAGGTGGATTTTTTGCTAATATCGGTTATACCTATACTGATTCAAGATCCGTTAACGACGGCGGTTCTATTGCACAATCGATGTGGCGGGATCGGTATGTATCTGGGAACCCGAATAATGCGGACCTCTCCTATTCAACTTACCTGGTAAAAAACAGATTTATTGCCAACTTCTCTTACCGGAAAGAGTATTTTGATCATTTGGGAACAACATTCTCCTTGTTTTATCAATTGCAGGATGGCCCACGCTATTCTTATACTTATGGAGGCGACCTAAATAATGATGGTCTGTCTGGTAACGATTTGATTTATATTCCAAATAATAAGGCGGAAATCGCATTGGTAGGTGATAATGACAAAGATATGCGTACGCCAGATCAACTGTGGTCACAATTGAATGGCTATATCAATCAGGACAGCTACCTGAATGCACACCGGGGTCAATACGCGAAACGCAACGCGTTGGTCGGAAAAATGATCGGTACGCTTGATATCCGCGTTGCTCAGGATGTATTCTTAAATGCTGGTGGAAAAAAACATCAATTACAGCTTACATTCGACGTATTCAATTTTGGAAATATGATCAATAAAAGTTGGGGTGTGGCACAATTTGCCAATAAGGCGAATGGTATCCTAAATTATAAAGGACTCAATGCGGAGGGCCAACCAACTTTTTCTTTCCCTTATTTAGATGCGACGAATCAGATTCCATTGACCAGTACATTTTCAAATAGTGTTGACGAAACATCGCGTTGGAGAATTCAACTTGGCGTCCGTTATCGCTTCAATCAATAAGTAAAAAATAATGTAAATTTGACCCATCCTTGTTTAAGGATGGGTTTTTAGTTTAATATGGTATGAAAAAAATAATAATTTCTTTTGTTACTCTCTTTGTATATATTTCCTCCCAAGCGCAACATTTCGACTTAATCCCTTTAGGTATATACGGTGGTGAGCAAGAGGATAATCTATCGGCCTACCTAGTTGGGGCTCCAAAGGACACTGCATTTCTCTGTCTTGATGCCGGTACAATAAATACCGGGATACGAAAAGCCATTCAGCTGAAAAGTCTCTATGGAACAGAAGAGACGATACTACACAATCAAATAAAAGGGTATTTTATTTCTCATGGTCATTTAGATCATTTATCCGGTCTGATTATCAATTCTCCAGCGGATAGCAAAAAAAATATTTTTGCTCTTGCTCCTGTACTTCAAATTTTGCAAAACCATTATTTTATAAACGATACCTGGATTAATTTTGCTGATCAAGGTCAAAAACCAATTCTTGGAAAGTATCATTACAGTGAATTGCAAGAGGGAATAGAACTTGCGGCACAAAATACCTCTTTCTTCCTGACGGCATACGAATTAAGCCATGTAAATCCATATAAAAGCAGTGCTGTGCTGGTGCGCCATCATGATCATTATCTGCTTTATCTCGGAGATACAGGTGCTGACCGGGTTGAAAAGGCTGACCGACTTAACAATCTTTGGAAAAATATTGCGCCATTGATTAAAAAAGGTCAATTAAACACGATATTAATTGAGGTGTCTTTTCCCAATAGCCAAGCCGAAAACCTCCTGTTCGGTCATCTTACCCCTAATCTGTTATTGGAGGAGTTAAACAAACTAAAAGATAAGATTGGGCAAAATGATTTAAAAGGATTAAACATCGTGGTCACTCACCGAAAACCAACAAGAGATAATCCAGAAATCATAAAAAAGGAGCTCTTAAAAAACAATCCTTTAAAAGTAAATTATATTTTTCCTGAGCAAGGAAAAAAGATTAGTCTACCTTAACCATGTCTGGCAACAAGATGTCGAAAAAGTGCTATTACACTGAAATTTAATTGCTGAAAGAAGACGATTGAGGTTACGAACAAAATTAAAGAACAATAGGGATGACCAAGTTTTTTGGCCATCCCTATTGCTATTAAGAGAACTATATTGCCTGAATAATATCCGCCATATTCAAACGTGATTTAGCTGTTATGCTAGGTTGATTTGAATCCTCCACATTTCGATAGCCAATGGCGACGGCAAATAAGGTATGGTATTGCTCGAGTCCCAGAATTTGATCATAACGTTCATTCTCAATTCCCTCCATTGGTGTTGCATCAATATTATTTGACGCACAGGCCGCAAGAAAAAATCCCAAAGAAAGATACACCTGCTGTTTCATCCAGGATTGTACATGTTGTTCTCCCTGTGATTTTAAAAAACGATGGTAATAATTTATCGATCCCTCGGGAAGCGTGCTGTTGATCTGTTCCTCAAACCGTTGCACATCGTTAAGAGCACTAAAGACGACAAGATGACTTGCCTCATTAATTTTCTCTGCATTCCAATAGGATGCTTCTGCTAATTTTGTTTTTGTCTCTCCATCTGAAATAAAGAAAAACTTCCAGGGTTGGCTATTGATAGATGATGGACTCAGGCGGAGTATTTCTTTTAGCTCAGCAATCTTGTCCGCTGAAATTCTTTCTGTTGAATTATACTTTTTTGTTGTATAACGTTGTTTTGCTGTTTCTATAAATGCCATAACATACAATTTTAAATTAACTATATTTTTTATAGTTGCAAACTTAAATATAGTGTTATATATTTGCAATAACGGTCAAAGTTGATAGTAACAGATGTATTTGATAGACAACAAACAATACCCATGCAGTACCAGCCTGACAATGAAATACATAGGCGGAAAATGGAAAGCAGTCATCCTCATTCATTTAATTGAAAAAAAACGTTATAATGAGTTGAGAAAAGAATGTCCAATGATTACCGAACGTACATTGAGCCTACAGCTAAAGGAGCTGGAAGCAGACGGCTTGGTCACACGGACAGTACACACGGACAAAGCGCCATTAAAGGTCGATTATGAACTTACGGAATTTGGCAGGACACTTATTCCTCTATTGGAATCTATTGCACTATGGGGCAGAGAAACGGCAAGTAGAACCGGAGGAGTTCAACAGGTTAAATAGAATCAAGGTAGTGGCCGTGCTTATCAGTGACATATGAATGAACATCTCCTTAAGATCAACAGTATTATTGAACAGCTCGACGGGGACACCCTCAGTGCTCTCGGGGCTGTCTCAAAAATAAAAACCTATAAAAAGGGTGATTTTCTACTCTATCAGGGTGAGGTCTGCCGATATGGCTTTTGGATCGAATCTGGTATCGCAAGAAAATTTTATCTGAACGAGAACAAAGAGCTAACGACTGAGCTGCTCTTTGAGAATGACCTTGCGGTTGCGTTTAGCAGTTATGTTACCCAACAGCCCAGCCAAGAGTTTATACAAGCGGTCACAGATGTTAGGGTATCATCAATTGATAATAGCTCTTTCCAGCGTATAAAAGGTCAATTTTCGGCTTTAAGGGAGCTCGATCTCTTGATGACCGAGTATTACACCATGTGGATGGAAAAAAGACTATTTGATTTTCATACACTTGACGCTTCCACGCGTTATTCTCAGCTCCTGAGAGATCAACCCAATATTATACAACAGGTTCCCCTTACCTATATCGCATCTTACCTGGGCATTTCATTAGAAACCTTAAGCAGAATCCGTGCAAAAATCAAATACTGATTATTTGACTTAAGTCAAATGCCATGTTAATACATCTTTCAAAATTTGCATAACATTTTGAAAGCAATTATCATGGTAGAAAAAACGAGATTTATAGGATTTGACTTACTAAGAGCATATGCAATCTTTGGGATGTATATCGTGAATTTTAACATGGTGTTTGGAGACCATAACGATACCAGTTGGCAGGGACAATTCCTCTCCCTCTTTAGCGGCAACTCGAGCACTATATTTGTTATGTTAGCAGGTATGGGATTAACCCTGATGACCAAAAAACATGTATTTGGCACCGCTGAAGAACAGCTAAATCAGAAATATATTGTAATTAAACGAGCCGGATTTTTATTTGTTTTGGGATTATTACTCGCTATCTGGTGGCCAGCGGATATTCTACATTTTTACGGGTTTTATATGTTCATTGCCTCATTTTTCCTTTTCCTCAATAAAAAACAATATATCTACGGCGCAATTATCTTTGCCGTCGTCTTCCATCTGCTACTTCTTTGGATTCCCTACGAAACAGGATGGAATTTTGACACACTGGAATATAAAGATAGGTGGACTTTAGCTGGTTTTATACGAAACTCCTTCTATAATGGCTGGAATGCTGTTTTCCCTTGGATGAGTTATTTTATTACCGGAATGTACTTGGCAAAACTAGACTGGACGGATTTAAGTATACAGAGGAAAACATTTGGTATCGGACTAGTACTGTACTTATTGATCCAACTATTGCAATGTATCCCCAAAAATCTGATGACTCCTGAGGTTGATTTTTTTCTGAATGCAGATTATCTCCCCCCTTTTCTACCGTTTTTAATCAGTACAATCGGCTTTGGGTTAATGTTAATTGCTTCTTTTATGTATATCAGCAAATTTATTGCACATCACAAATTTGCAAACGATTTGGCCAAAACGGGACAAATGACATTAACACATTATATTTCCCATCTAACAATCGGATTAGTCTTCTTCTCATTTATAATAAAGCAGGGATATTTTGCCAGGACCAACCCATCTAAATCACTATCCCCAATACTCATATTTATTATTTCGCTTCTCTATTTTGCATGCAGTTATTATTTCAGTAAACGCTGGACCAAAAGATTTAAACATGGTCCGTTCGAACTTCGACTAAGAAAAATTTCTGCTTAAGTTTGGCTAAACACAACGGCTCTTAAAAAGTTCTTCATTCGGAAGCGTCTATGCCCAATCGCTTCCGAATGAAATTAAGATTAAATTTGTTGTAGCTACGATCTTGCAAGTTTATATCAGAAGTTTGCTTCAACCAATTCTTTATTGATCATTGCTCCCGCTAAATTGCCTGCTGCTACAGCACTGGAAACGGACCGCATCATGTTCGTATTATCGCCGCATGCAAAAACTCCTTTAATTGTTGTTTTCTGAAAACTGTCAACGACAATATGCCCTTGTTCAGTCAAGTCACAGCCCAACTCAACAGGAATACTTGAATGCTGCCTAAAAGGGATTGCTGCATATACGGCATCAAATGCTATTGCTTTGTTGTCCTTGAAAATCACTTTTTCCACCCAGCCATTCTTGTGCTGGATTTTACTCACCTGTTCTGTTATGACAATAACACCGTGCTTCTTCAATTTTGCAGCCTGCTCCACACTGAAATTCGCTTCTCCAGAAGTCAGTATTGTCAGATCGGTGGAGAGGTTGTTGACTAAAGATGCCAAATGTAAAGCCCGTTCACCGTTAGCCATAATTGCAGTTTTCTTGCCCCTGAATTCATATCCATGGCAGTATGGACAATGGATAACTGAAATCCCCCAACAGGCCGAAAAACCTTGGATACCTGGCATGATATCTTCTACCCCAGTCGCAAAAATCAACTTTTTTGCACTAAATAGTTCACCATTTTCAGTATTGATTTCAAAGCCATTGCTTGTTTTCTTTCCACTTACAGCAAGTCCTTTCTGGAATCTTACTGTTGGATAATTTAATACCTGCTCTTTCGCTTTTTTAGCAATAACCGATGGTTTTTCACCATCATGAGTTATAAAATTATGCGAATGCGGTGTTTGTCTATTACATGGTAGACCACTATCAATAATAAGCACCCGACGTAGTGATCGCCCCAGTGCCATTGCTGCCGAAAGTCCGGCATAACTTCCTCCAATAATGATGACATCAAAATTTTTATCGTCTTTCATCTTTATAAATTTGATTTTAAATGCTGATGATACTGGCAGATTTATGGACCTGTAAGTAAGTTTTTCATCTCCTCAACCTATTCATTTCAGCAGGTGAATTAAATAAATCAGAATAGTTTCATCTATGATTGTTTTGTTTATTCTATTTTTTACAAATGATCAAATAGAAAGGATAATTCTCTTCTACTTCCTTGATTTCAATCAATCCGTACTTTTCAAATTCTGAACGAATAGACGCCAAGTCATAAAAGAATATGCTAACACCTCCAAACATTTCAAAACGATCTGTGTCTATGGCAATCCCTTGCCTATAAATACTTGCCTGTTTTGACACAGTCGTAAAGATCATATAACCATCGTCGGATAACTGCTCGTAACAGTCACGTATAAATTTCGCCCGCTCCTCAGTTCCCAGAAGATGGATGAGTGCATAACAAAATATACCACCATATTTTTTGGTATCGAATGGCATATCTGCGACCGAACCATGATGTATGATCGTCTGACTTCCAACATGTTTTCGGGCGATTTCAATTGCTCTATTGGACAACTCAATTCCTGTAACAGCTATTCCATTATCTAGAAATATATGACCATTTCGCCCATAGCCAAAGCCCGGAATAAGGATTTCCTTTATATTTTCTGCTATAAAGAGATCTTTCGCTAGGTGTGCTGAATGGGCAGGACTGCCTCCCCACATCTCCCCCTTTTCTATAAAATTACGTTCCCAAAACTCCATATCTGTAGGTTTTTACATTAAGTATACGGTCTATTTTTGATTGAATTCTGCTTCCGATAGACTCTTTAATTTCAATAATAGAACGAAGGTAAGATATTTTATTATTGCAACTATGTAGCAAAATCATTAAATGCAATTAAATTGCAAATAAATTACATTTAAAGACCGCTATTCACATAATGGTTATTTATCAGTATTGAAAAAGACAGTACACCGACGATATCTTTGCCTTTAGAAAAAAGAAATACACCTCTTGCTAAAAAGAATAGAATGAAAAAAATAAAGACACTTTTTGCGGCTTCATTGCTTCCTTTCTTCGCCACACAGGCCTCCGCACAACAATTGGACAAGATGACCTGGTTTAACGAACCTACGGAATGGACAGTCAGTAACAACTCCCTCTCCATGTTTGTCACACCCAAGAGCGACTACTGGCGAATATCACATTATGGATTTACCGTAGATGATGCACCTTTTTTCTACACGGAGAGAGGGGGTGAATTTGAAGTGAAAGTCAAAATTTCGGCCAAGTATAAAAATCGTTTTGATCAAGCAGGTATCATGCTGCGTATAGATCATGAAAATTATATAAAAGCGGGAATAGAATTTGTCGATGGCAAGTACAATCTGAGTACTGTCGTCACGCATCGAACCAGCGACTGGAGCATCGTCCCAATAGATAAAGAAATCCCTTTTATATGGATAAAAGCAATTCGAAGATTAGATGCTGTAGAATTCTTTTATTCTTTTGATGACAAGGAGTACGTGATGATGAGAAATGCCTGGTTACAAGATAATCATCCTGTCATGGTTGGTTTGATGGGTGCATCCCCGGATGGTGATGGCTTCCAGGCTAAGTTTGAAAACTTTGGGATCAAGCATCTTCCAGACCAGCGCAGAACCAAATGGCTAAAAGAAAATAATTCCAATTGAGCAGCTTAGTCAGGTCTGTCAAAAGCCACTCTTTTGACAGACTCTTTGCTATAGCGAAGTATCATCTTGATTATACATTTTGTTGTATATACTGATCGCTTCATGCGAGTTGCGCACCCGTAGTTTTTGCAGAATATTCTGTCGGTGTCGATTGACGGTATTAACACTCAAAGCTAGCTTCTCAGCAATATCTTTACTGCTCATACCTGCTCTTATACAGCGTAAAACCTCCTTCTCCCGCACACTCATGACATCCTTCATCTCCTCTTTGTCAAGCGGAAAAACTTCGCCGCTGACCTGATTAAAAATATAGTTTTTCTTACTTTGACGATCTTCTCGATCAGGCATCAACGTATAGCAGCATAATGCCAGTTGGGGAAATTCTTGGCCGGGGGTATCCAAATAGATAATCTGATGCGACATCAACATAATTTGCCCATCTTTTCCTTCTACACGGAGTACACTATTTGCCTGATATCGAAAACGTTCTTTCGGTTCGGTTTTCTTAACCAGATCAAGAAACTGCAGTTCAAGTGCATGTTTTACAGCCAGATCTTCAGGGTGTACGCGCTCTAAGAGAAAATCCTCCCATATACTGTTGATCTCCAATTTTCTTTTGGCCGAACTCAAATGTAAACGTTCAGCAATCTCGCCCATAAAGGTAAAACTCCAATTGGCTGTCAGATCACTCAATACTACAATGCCGTTATGAATCTCGGCATATGTTTTAGCATATTGCTTATAGTATTTCAAGACAGATAGGTCTACACTTGTATTTCGCAGTCCTTTCCCAGCAAGATTTTTATTTAGTGTCTTTTTTAAATCCGATCCCATAGTTAAATGTTTCGCAAGTTCATGGACATCCCTGGACCATTTTTAATTTATATACAACCTGACCGAACTTTTCGATTCTCCCTTGTTAGGCAAACATTTACGCTTAAAAAGAAAGACCGATCCGAATATAAGGCAAAGTCGCCTCTTTGCTAAAACCCAGCACTCCTTGAATCGTAAGAAGCTCTCCCGGCATAAAATAAATTCCTCCGCCATAGCCCATATGCCATGTATCTGAACTTTCCGCTGTCATCCAAACCCGCCCAACATCGTAAAAACCAATCGCTCCTACCGTTCCTGGAACAAGATAGGATGAATAACTGAACAGTTTCAATCGCATGTCAAAATTATTATATACAGCTGTTTTCCCCGTAAAGCGTCTTGAATTATATCCACGCAGACTCATCTCACCCCCGATTTGTGCGTGCTGATAAAAATATGGATCTCCCCAAACAGCATCTATCCCTGTCCTATTCGCAAATGTGATGTAGTCATTAGCAATTGTTTTATAAAAACTCATCGCATGATGCAGCTTTGTATATTTCCGTGTCTCTCCGCCGATCTCAGCATTCCATCCTACTCTGGTATAGATATGTATACCAGATTTTGGATTTGCAGCGTTATCACGTGTATCATAATCTATTCCCCCAGTAATTCCTGTAAAAAAATTGCTCCCATAAATAGGTTCAGAAGGAAACTTAGTACTAAACTCCTCAAAGTATTTTCCAATATTATTAGCCTCTTTACTGTTGTAATATTCAGAAGATGAACCATAAAATAATTTCAGTTTAGGATTTAGATACTTTTCCAGAAAAAGGTCGCCACTTACAATATCAAATCTATTTCGATAGTAAGAAATACTCCTTGAATCCGATTTTTCAAACAAGGTGTTGTTTCCATAACCAAAAAAATTGCTCAGATTTCTAGGGCCAAGTGATGAAAGGTGAATAGAAAGATCCTGATCTGCAATCAGTTTCTTAAAGTGGCCTTTGTAATCAAACATAAATGATTCGCGTCCTGTTAAATAACTGGCCATAAATTGGTGCCGATAAGCATAGGGTTTCTTCCTAAACCCTTGATTTTCTATCAGGTATCCTAACCCGAAAATTAAACCGCGGTCAACACCATAATCCAGATTGACCACAACTCCTTTACGATCGTATACAAAATTATCGTACTCAAATTGGTGAATAGCGGTATCTGTACTCAGCTTTAGTCGCACATTTTTATCAACCTGAATATTGGAAGCCCGTTGATTTTTAGCGTCATAAATATAAACCTTATGTCCATTGTCAAATTTATCAGAAGTACGATATAGATCTTCACCTTTTCCACCTATTAAACGAAGTTTGATGGGAGATCGGCCAGATCCATGGATTTTATATTCATCCGAGCCTGAAATCCCATAGATTCTGATTTCCTCGGTTTGATTAGGTAAAAAAGTACGTTTTATAAGTTTTCGACCCTCAGTACCATCCTTTTTCTTATTGTGTATATCGACCGATACAGAACCGTCTTTATTGTAATCGATATCAACGAATTCAGATTTGGCAGATAAGGGCAAATCAACAACTCGGGCAAGAAAACGGTAATAGGTTAACCCACTCTCCATGAGATCGTCCCTTCTGGATCGAATATTTGTTTCCAGTTCATTCGCGCTTAATTTTACGATAGTATCAGGCATAGTAAGCATAGCCTGATGAATCAGCGAATCGGTAAGTGTTTTCTGAACAAATTTTATTTCATCGATCCATTCGTCTTCTGTAAGATGGGTAAGAAAAAAGTGATCAAAATGACGTGCGTTAAAATTCCAATGGGCCACATTACGTATGTGTGGGCTAAATGGTTGTAAGTGGGCCTTTAACCATTGATAGGAAAGTAAAGTCGGAAACAGACCCGAGGTTTTATAATAAACCTTATCCCTATCACGTGGTACAGGGGTGTAAATCTTTTTGCCCTTCTCTTTTTCGGGATCCCATCGCCAATTATCTTGATGACGGTCCCAATCCCCTAACGTAAAATCGAGTAATCGTGACCTTAAAGTCAGTTTTTGATCAATCTGTGTATCATTATCTTCCAATACCTTTCGGATAACTTTTGCACTATTATCTGTTTTTTGGTCTTCAAAGGGTGTACGTGCCTCAAACATATAAGGCCTATTTTTAAAGACCTCGCGATACTCGCTAAATCCAGGATCATCACCAACAAAAACGAGTTCCGGAGATGCATGTGGAATACCTAAGGCTTTATTAAATGGCGGAACAGTCAAAGCGCCAAATGGATGGTGTATTGATATTTGATCCTGAACGATATCTTTTGCAAATGTTTTTCGAAGACTTTCCGGAAGACTCCGTTCCGGATATTTCTGTATAGACCGAAGCACCCATTCTCTACCAGAAGGATCGGCCATCCGAAGTGATTGGGTCTGCATCCCCCCGCCCAGTTTTATGATATGAAGTCCCCCTTTTTCTGTTTGAAGATCCATCACACGCATTTTTACAGGCGTATTATATAATTTACGGTAGCTATCGCCCAACCAGAAACGATGAACCAAGCCCACTTGGTCATATTCAGGTGCAATAACAGATGTAATACTGTCAACTTGTTGACCCTGTGAATTTAACGCACAACAGCAAGCAATTAAAGTAAATATTCTTCTCATTTTATCTAAGTCGGTCTTCGGGGGAATCAACATTCAAATTAATAGCATATGCAGATTCTCTTTCTGTATTAAGCAATAGATCAATAGTCACCTGTCCTAAATAATTAAAGTGCTAACAGTCTATTCAGGCTAAAGTTCATGTTTTAAAGCATGGAATCAAAAACTTTCTGTCCCTTTTTTGGTTTAAACCTTATATTTTTATGAAATTTATTACTTTCTATTCATAGGACATTACATCTCACACGCAAACGAAGACAACGTAAGATAATCGAGTGCAAAACTAGTGTATATCCAACAAACGACGATGATAATTTATCTGCCCTAAATGATAGGTTAAATGCGTAGTTAAATGTACCAACAAATACTCTGTTGTTGTCTTCTCCTCAAACACCAAAATGGGATATATTACAGCAAGATCATCTTCTTTCAGTGTATCCAAAGCTTGATCAACGACGCTAATGGTATCGTCTATACCAGCTAAAAGTACTGATCTTGGAATATCCCGTAATGAAAACTCCGCCACCCTATTTCTTACATAGTCAGTTTTTCCGATCTCCACTCCAATATACCTCTGCAGATTTCCGATTAAATGCAAGCACAAATTTCCGGCTGAGTTAGCAATTCCCTGATCAACAATCCAGATATTCTCTTCTCGACTATAGGATTCAATTTCTGTTTTCAACCTATTTAGATCTCTATAAAAAAGAGCTTTTAATGTTTTTATAAGCATAATCCACTTTTTAAAATAACGTCTTTATTATTTTCTCAATCAAAACTAACGCTTTTAAATTATAATCGTTTTCTTATGCAAAAGAAATTGAGAACACACTTCATTCAGTTTACAAAAGGTTGAAAAAAGATAGACCAAAACCTATTGAAAAGTACATGCATCAAATATTCATAAGATATTGTATTTTTATTTATAACAACAATTGTCTTTATGCGTATGTTTCCAAAGTTTCCCAGAGCAACTTGGCTCATTTTTTTTATTTTAACGGTAATCATAACCATCCTATTTTCGAGATTTGACAGCCCCTCGGATGGTAACGATGCGATTGGTTTCCCCTTTCCATTTTATACATATTTGGGAGGAAAGCGTTACCCAGAACCACCGGACAGAACATATTTCAACGGCATATATCTTCTTCTGAACCTTATCATCTATTTCGGAATCTCTTATGCATTAACTTACTTTATAAAAAAGTTTAGAAATAAAAGAGCTAATACGAAGTAAACAATCTATTTGTGAAACCTGTTATTTTTAACACCTTAAATTTTAATTACAAGAATTGCTATCACCATGAAAAAAAACACGCAGATAACCAACCTGAGTATAGAATCCGCTGGTTTACCTAAAGATCCGAAACTGGTCATTGCTGAATATATATGGAACGGCTTTGACGCACGAGCTACCGAAGTCGATATTGCAATTGATAGCAACGAGCTCGGTTATATAAACTGCATTAGCATCAACGATAATGGTGAGGGGATCGTTTTCGATACACTACCCTATTCATTTGGTAATTTCCTCGATTCAGTAAAGAAAAATAGTATCAAGCGAAGTTCCTATACAAGAGGAAAGAAAGGAAAAGGCAGATTTTCATTTTCATTGTTTGCAACAAGAGCGATCTGGAATACAATTGTAAAAGAAGAAGGAGTTTTAAAAACATACCGCATCCAAATTGATAGGGACAGCAAAGAACAATATGACGTTAGCGAAAGTATCCTGGTAGAAAATCAACAGACAGGTACCCGAGTGAGATTGGAGGGAGTTTTCGGGCTAAATTCATCCCATTTAGAATCAAAAGAATTTATAGATTTCATGGCGCAGGAATTTGGCTGGTTTCTATACCTTAACCGCGATTTAGGCTACACCATACGAATTAATGGAGCACCGTTGATATATGATCATCTGATTCAAGAAACAGATCACCTATCTTGGACTTTATATAGTCCAGAAGGTGATTCCTCCTATACTTTTCAGGTCAATTACATTCGTTGGAACCAACAGATCGGAGACCGCTATTACTATTATTTGCGCAATAGCGAAAAAAGAGAAGTGGCAAAAGTTCTCAGTAGTTTTAACAATAATGCAATAGATTTCCATCACTCGGTATATGTAACATCCAACTTTTTTGACACTTTTGAACAGGAAGATATCAGCATATCTACAGACGTAAATCTCTTCACGGGCAAAGAAAAACAAGTTGTCTACCGTAATTTGCTTGCTGAATTGCGTGATTTTCTGGATCGTAAGCAGAAAAAATACATTCGTGAAAACGCCGTTGCTGTCAAACTCAGTGAATTGGAAAAGAAAGGATTTCTACCCCATTATGGCCAAACGGAAAACGACAGGAAAAGAAAAGAAATACTGCTCGCATTGATTCAGGAAATCTATATCATCGATCCACGCATATTCTTTGGAGTCAAAACCGACCTGATCCGTACCTATTTAGGTTTCCTGGATCTCCTACTACAAACAGAGAAAAGTGCAGAGATCTTGCCCATACTGGAAAAGGCAGTTTCATTGTCTGACAAAGAGAGGAGCCGAATAAAACAGATACTTCCAAATAACCCCAACAAAGGAGCCATTTAAGCCAAATTGAGCGGTATTTTTATTTAATGACTTTTATATGTCATTAAATAAAATAAAAAGTTTCAATTTTGCTTAACACTGTTAAATCATTTATGCATTAAGGCATGGGTAGTAAAGAACGCATACAACGTATCAAAGATGAGAATAGAACTAATATTCTCGACGCCGCTCTTCAGATCGTAAAAGAAGAGGGATGGCAGGCATTGAGCATGCGTAAAATCGCGGATATCATTGAATATACCGCACCCATGATTTATGAGTATTTCGCAAATAAAGATGCAATTTTAAATGAACTCGCCAACCAGGGTTATCTCTTACTTGCCAAAAAAGTCAGACAAGCCAAATCAACTCAAACCGACCTGGAGAAACAGCTGGAAGCGATGTGGTTCAGTTATTGGGATTTTGCATTCGAGGAGCGCGAATTGTACCAGCTCATGTTTGGCGTTGGAACAGCCTGTTGTGGATTTGAAAAGACCTATAAATGTGCGGAATCTCATGGTAGAATGATCAGTGATGTGATTCGTGAGATCATGAAGGATAAAAACCCATCGGAAGATTTGATCTGTAGAAAATATTTTACATATTGGTCAATTATACATGGGCTAATATCAATCAACTTAGTTAACCAGGGTAATGGTGAAAATACCAACCAAGAGGTTCTAAAAGATGCAATCTACGGTATCACCCGCTCGCTTACTGACTAAATTTTTTTAAACAAGAAAATACAACGTTAAAAAATCTAACACCGTTAAATACACCAAAACTTCAATTTTTAATATCACATGAAAACAAATGTATCACCAAGTCTTAAGAAGATTTACATTCCAGCACTTAACAGTGTTAAACGAATTAATATCGTAAAGACCGCATATGTGCTTAGTGCAATCTTTTTATACAGCTGTTCAACAGGAACCAGCAAACCTATTGATCCTCCCCCTGTTAGCCTACCTGTTGTTGCCATCGAAAATGGTAACGAGACAGTCTATCAGGAATATCCAGCAACAATAGAAGCTTCGGCTAATATCGAGATTAGACCTCAGGTTGAGGGGATTTTGGAACAGATTTTTGTCGATGAGGGTGCGAAAGTCAGTAAAGGACAGGCGCTTTTTAAAATTAATGACCGACCATTCCAAGAGCAATTGAATCAGGCCAAAGCCAATTTATTAGCTGCAAAAGCTGCGTTGGAAAACGCCGAGTTGGAAGTTGAGAAAAAAACAAAATTAGTCAATACCAAAGTATTGACTGACTTTCAATTAAAGACAGCGATCAGTGCACGTAATGCTGCTAAAGCAAATGTTCAATTGGCATTATCTGCTGTGGAAACAGCTAAAATCAATGTTGGTTATACGCTGATCCGTGCTTCGGCTGAGGGCTATATCGGAAGACTACAACGAAAACAAGGAAGTTTAGTTGGACCATCAGATCCGCAACCTTTAACTGCACTGTCAAATGTCAGAGATCTTCACGTCTACTTCTCATTGGGAGAAAATGATTTTATTGCTTTCAAAAATAATACAGAAGGCAATAATCTTCAACAAAAATTGAACAACCTCCCTCCGATCAGTCTAGTGCTTTCCGATCAAACAATCTATGATCAAAAAGGAAAAATAGATATGGTGGATGGTCAGTTTGACAAAAACACAGGCGCAATTACATTACGTGCGACATTCAGTAATCCTGAAGGAGTTTTACGTAATGGAAATACGGGCCGTGTCAGACTCCAAAAGAAATACGATCAGGCTTTACTGGTGCCACAACTTGCTACACTTGAAATGCAGGACAAGATCTTTGTGTATACTGTCGGAAAAGAAAATAAGGTTGTACAGCAGCCCATCACAGTCATCGGAAAAAGTGGCGCAAACTATCTCGTAAGCAAGGGAATCAGTGCCGGAGATCGCATTGTTTACAAGGGTATTGATTTACTTCAAGATGGTCAAAAAATAACACCACAACCTTTATCAAAAGACAGCATCAATTAATATTATAAACAACAAACTTATGCTTAAGAAATTTATAGAAAGGCCAGTACTTGCCACCGTAATCTCCATATTACTTGTGATATTGGGAGTGATCGGTATCCTAAAGCTGCCTTTACAGCAGTTTCCAGATATTGCCCCACCAGCAGTACAGGTAACAGCATTATATCCCGGCGCAAATGCCGAAACGGTACTTCGTGCCGTAGCCCCCTCTTTGGAGGAATCCATCAATGGTGTCGAAAACATGAGCTATATGAGCTCTACCGCCAGTAACGACGGATCATTGATGATTACGGTATATTTTAAGCTGGGCACTGATCCTGATCAGGCTGCTGTAAATGTGCAGAATCGTGTGGCGCAGGCTACCAGCCAACTCCCTGCCGAGGTGGTTCAGGCGGGAATTACAACGGCCAAACAACAAAATAGCTTGATCATGGTATTGGATCTATATACTGAGGACGAAGGTAAATATGACCAAACTTTTATCACCAACTATGCGCAGATCAATATTATTCCAGAACTTAAACGTATCCCTGGAGTGGGACAAGCATTGGCTTTCGGTGGTAGTAAAGATTATTCCATGCGCGTATGGCTTAATCCTAATCAAATGGCCGCCTACAAATTAACTCCGGAGGAGGTTATGGGAGCAATTCAAGATAAAAACGTCGAAGCTGCTCCAGGAAAATTTGGAGAAAGCAGCCGTGAAGCTTTTGAATTTGTCATCAAATATAAAGGTAAGCTTAACCAGCCAAGCGATTACGAAAATATCATTATCAGATCAAATACCGATGGTTCCGTCTTAAAGCTTAAAGATGTGGCTCGGGTTGAATTGGGATCGTACACCTATGCAAGTCATACGCGTATTGATGGTAAAGCAGGGCTCAATATTGGGGTAATGCAATTAGCAGGATCCAATGCCAATGAAATCCAGATTGCTATCCAGGAATTTATGGAGAAAGCTTCCTTAAGCTTTCCAAAGGGTGTAAAATATCTTGTTTTATATAATACCAAGGATGCGCTTGATCAGTCTATTGACCAAGTTAAACATACCTTGATCGAAGCTTTTATTCTGGTCTTTTTAGTTGTTTTTCTATTCCTTCAGGATTTTAGATCAACACTGATACCGGCCATTGCTGTGCCTGTGGCGATTGTGGGGACGTTTTTCTTTATGCAGCTTTTTGGCTTCTCCATCAATCTATTAACATTATTTGCGCTTGTACTGGCAATCGGTATCGTCGTGGATGACGCAATCGTGGTGGTTGAGGCCGTACACGCCAAAATGGAGCATAATAATCTCCCACCCAAATTAGCAACGACCTCCGCCATGAGTGAGATCACGGGAGCCATTATCTCCATTACCCTTGTCATGTCCGCGGTCTTCCTCCCTATTGGTTTTATGGAAGGTTCGACAGGAGTTTTCTATCGACAATTTGCCTTTACACTGGCCATAGCAATTGTAATTTCAGCGATCAATGCGTTGACTTTAAGTCCAGCCCTCTGTGCATTATTTTTAAAACCTACGCACCATAACCACGACGAGACTAAAAAACTTAATTTCAAAGAACGTTTCTTCACAGGATTCAACGTTGGTTTTGATCGCCTGACCAAAAACTATTTAGGCAGCTTACGTTTTCTGATCCGTTACAAATGGGTAGCTTTTGCAGGTTTAGGTATCACCTTGTTGCTGACAGTTTTTATGATCCGTCGTACACCTACGGGATTTATCCCTTCCGAAGACCAAGGTTTTATCGCAGTATCGTTGTCCATGCCTGCAGGTGCCTCTTTGGACCGTACTTCGGGGGCATTGGCAGAAGCTGAAAAACAACTTCAACATGCTGATTTCGCTAAGACACTAAACGTTTTGGCTGGTTTTAATATTTTAACGCAATCAACCAGTCCATCGGCTGGTGTAGCATTTATTTTGCTGAAACCACATAAAGAACGTGGCGGCATCAAAGATATCAATGCTATTATGGCTGATGTGAATCAACGCTTAGCAAATATCAAAGGCGCCAACTTCTTCGTGTTTACCTTTCCCACAGTCCCTGGATTTAGTAACGTCGATGGTCTCGATATGGTTCTTCAAGATAGAACAGGTGGACAACTTAGTAAGTTCAGTACAATAGGTCAAGGTTTTATTGGTGAACTCATGAAGCGTCCCGAAATCATGATGGCCTTTACAACCTTCAAAGCCGATTATCCGCAGTACGAACTACAAGTTGATGATATTAAAGCCGAACAACTTGGTGTAAGCACCAAGAGTATCTTACAGACGATGCAAGCCTATTTTGGTAGCGCGCAGGCGTCAGATTTTAATCGATTCGGAAAGTACTATCGTGTTATGGTCCAAGCGGATGCAAAAGATCGCAGTGAACCAACTTCTATGGACGGAATCTTTGTTAAAAACAGATTAGGCGACATGGTACCTATCAATACATTAGTTAAACTGGAGCGTGTCTATGGCCCCGAAACGGCTTCGCGTTACAATCTATTCAATTCGATCGGAATAAATGCAATCCCAAAACCTGGTTATAGCTCAGGGGATGCAATCCGTGCCGTGGAAGAAGTGGCCAAACAGCATTTGCCAACTGGATTTACCTATGAATTTTCGGGTATGACGAAAGAAGAAATTGTCTCCGGAGGTCAGTCTACGCTTATTTTTATCCTCTGTTTGATCTTCGTTTACTTCCTTCTCGCGGCGCAATATGAGAGTTACATTATCCCATTAGCGGTTATACTATCTATTCCAACAGGTATATTTGGTGTCTTTGCAGCAATTAGCCTCACCGATACTGCCAATAATATTTACGTTCAGGTAGCTTTAGTCATGTTGATCGGATTACTGGCGAAGAATGCTATTTTAATTGTCGAATTTGCCATTCAAGGTCGAAAACAGGGGCTTTCAATACCAAGCGCTGCGCTTAAAGCTGCACGCTTACGTCTGAGACCTATTATCATGACATCTTTGGCATTCATTGTAGGTATGATTCCTATGATGACCGCAGTGGGTCCCTCAGCTCAAGGTAATCACTCGATCAGTATTGCAGCGGCAGGCGGAATGCTTAGTGGGGTTGTATTAGGGCTTTTTATTATTCCTATCCTCTTCATTGTATTCCAGTTTATACAAGAGAAAGTAAGCGGTACGCCAAAAGAAAAACAACTAGAGAATGAGCATATTTCTTTGGAAATTCCTGTGCATACAAATAATTAGTAAACAATGACAACATCGAAATATATGAATAGAAAAGTAAAGCTACTGACGGTTTTCATCTTATCTTTTGTCGCGTGGTCTTGTAAAACAGATAAACTGGTTAGCAATAAACATCTTGCACCAAATCTGCCTGAGCAATACCGTGATCAGGGAAAAGCAACACAAGAAAACAATATAGGTTCTATTCCATGGCGTGATTTCTTCAAAGATCGTGTTTTACAAAGCTTGATCGACAGCGCAATCCAGCATAATCTGGATATGCAATTGGCACTGAAAAATATAGAGGCATCTCAACTGAGCTTGAAACAGGCAAAAGCGGGCTATCTTCCCACAGCACAGTTGCAGGTCAGAGGAAATAGTACCAACCCATCCAATAATAGCATGAACGGATTGAGCTTGAATCAATTTTTAAAACAGCATCACGTCGAAGACTATACAGCATCCATTGGGTTATCCTGGGAGGCTGATCTATGGGGGAAAATCAAGAATCAAAATGTGGCAGCCTTGGCTTCTTACCTGCAAACTGAAGAAGCAAAAAAAGTTATACAAACACAATTAATTGCCCAGGTGGCGCAAGGTTATTATCAACTTTTGATGCTCTATCAATTACGAGATATCGCACAACAAAATTTACAGTTGAGCGATACCACGCTCCGTATTGTCAAGCAACAATATGAAGTTGGTGATATTACACTACTTGCTTTGGAACAAGTCGATGCGCAACGTCTTTCTGCTGCTGCGCTTATCCCCGATTTTGAACAACAAATTCATCTTCAAGAGAATGCAATCCAAATTCTCAGTGGTAAACTCCCAGCGGAAATCAAAACGCAAGAACAATTGGTTAACGTTCGTTTTCCTGAAGATCTTGCAACAGGAATACCAGCAGATTTATTAAGCCATCGTCCTGATGTTAAACAGGCAGAGCTTGCTATCACTGCTTCTCAGGCCTATCAAAAATCTGCTAAAGCAAGAATGTATCCTTCGCTGGTCATTAGTGCTGAGGCGGGTGTCAATGCATTTAAAGCAAGTAATTGGTTTAATCTGCCTGCATCTTTATTTGGTGCAATCACAGGTAGTATTACGCAGCCTATTTTTCAGCGTAGAGAGCTGAAAACGCAATATGAGCTTGCCCGCATAGAACAAGAGAAGAATGTTATGATTTTCAAACAAAAAGTTATTTCAGCTGCCGGAGAAGTTTCCGATGCCCTGATTTCAATCCAAAAATTGAAGGAAAAACAACAGATTACTTTGGATAGAACGACTCGTCTAAAAGAGGCTACAAAACATGCCAACCTTCTCTTTGAAACTGGTATGGCAACTTATCTGGAAGTAATCACCGCACAAAGCAATATATTACAAAGTGAACTTGAGCTGGCTCAAGTGAAGAAAGCGGAACTTTCGGCTGTAGTAGATCTGTATCGCTCCTTAGGAGGTGGATGGAGCAATAACTAATTTTAAAAATTTGCAATTTTTCTAATTTTATATCACATATCTGGGAGACAGGGGACCGCGAGGGTCTCCTGTCTTATTTTATAGCAACATCCTTAAACAATGACCACTCCCCGTTCATTGGCTTACTCCTACTCCTACTCCTACTCCTACTCCTACTCCTACTCCTACTCCTACTAAGCATCAAAACAATAAAGTAGACGCCCTTTTTAGAGGATATTGCCTGTCACTAAAGTCTTTGTTATAAATCCTTCAAACCTTGGAATAAAAAAGACAAATGCAACAGTTACAAGGCAATTACTTTTGTAATACAATAAATTTAATGATTATGAAAGATTTAAAAATGATTGCATTGGTATGTTGTATTGCCATTTGTACTTTACTGATTATGAGCTGCAGTAAGGATGATGAAGTTACACCAGAGCCTCAGCTTACACCAAGCGAAGTGTTGGCTAGTACCGCTTGGGAAACAACAAGCGCCAAGAATAACAAAGGTGAAAATGTGGTATTGACAGATGCCAATGTCTCAAATTTTGTAGGCTTTGCCTACTTCAAATCCGATGGTACCTTTACCATGTTCAATCTTGATGACTCTCCCAAAATGCTTGGAGACTGGTCTGTTTCAGCAGATGGTAAAACACGGACTATCGTTGCTAAAAATGCAGCAGGAGAAACACTTTTCACACGTGTCGTTGATATAACGGTATTAACAAAAAAAGAATTTACCTACCGGATCTATCCAAACAACGACAATAAAAACGTTTATTTCGATATTATCCATACACCAACTACACACAAAGAACCGAAATAATCAATAGGGAATATTTGATTATATAGAGGCATAATCCCTCTTAAACCATAAGGATTGACAAAATGAAACTTTGTCAATCTTTATTTTTTTCAGTAAAACGCTCAACACTTTTTTTAGATTATATCAACTGAGAAAATCGTTAAATTCTTCAATGTGTGATAACCGAAAACTTTAATAAAAGCATATCAAAAAAAATCACAAAATATAGTGAGAGCTCCATATCAATTTTCTTGGCGATCAATTTAAGAAAATAATGGATTAAATACCTTTATTTTAATTGTAAAACAGAAGAGAATTCCTTATATTATATACTAAGGACAGGGATCAGAAGATTTAAGCAATATACGGCTGGGTTATACCAAAGTGATATTTCAGCTTGCTCTTTGTACGTTTCAGAATAAATTTGTGATTCAATCCTTAAACGAATTGCGAAATTTGTAGTGATTTAATAGCTATATACAAGTAAAACGAATGCAGGATAAGACTATCTATAAAAATGAGAAAAATCTAATCAGTACAAACAAGAAAAGGTTATTATTTACCCTACTGTCTTTTTTTCTCATCTATCTTGTTGCCTATATTATAGACCCATTTTCTAGTTGCTGGAATGGCTATTTTCAGCGAAATATGTTTGAAATATTGGGAGAATGGACCTTTACCATTATTTACAGTTTCCTTATTTCAGAGTTCAGTATTATTGTCCACAATAAATTGGATCGTATCTTAACATGGAAAGACAATCCAACAGAAAGGCTTCTGATTGAAACCGTCATTAACCTCATCGTGGTTCTTCTTATCAATTTATTACTGGTTTACATTATTTCCCGTTATTATTATGAGCTACAAAACCTCACCATTGCAACATCCTTAGAAGAAAAAAGAGGCGCCATACAAAATATCTCCATCAGTGTTATGATCGCTTTAATGATTATGGGGATTAACATTGGCATTCATCTGATCAACAACTGGAAGAATGAATCTATACGCGCCGCCAAACTGGGGCAAGTTATTCTAGAAACAGAACTTCAATCACTGAAGCTACAGATTGACCCGCATTTCGTTTTCAACAATTTGAGCGTATTATCCGAAATAATTTTAGAGGATCAGCAACTTGGCTATGAATATGCTGAAAATTTCTCCAAAATATACCGTTACCTATTGGTGAATTCAAAAAAAGATGTTATTTCTCTTGAAGAGGAACTCAATTTCTTAGATTCCTATATTTTCTTAATAAAAAATAGATTTGGAGAAGGAGTTCATTTTGAAATAAATGTAGATCCTACAAAATCCAATTATCAACTACCACCACTCACCTTACAGCTTTTGGTTGAAAATGCACTAAAGCATAATCAAACCAATAAAAAACGATCGTTAAAAATTAAGGTATACACCAATGCACATAACCAGTTAGTTGTCGAAAATATTTTGATACCAATAGAAAATGTATCAGAGTCATCGGGAATAGGTATTTCGAATATCATTAAAAGATATGATCTATTGTCAAATCTGCAACCAGAGATCTTGAACAATGGAAAGACATTCAAAGTTAATCTACCACTTATAGAACAAAACTCATGAGTATTACCAACGTATTGATTATTGAAGATGAAAAACTTAATGCTGATCGTCTAAAACGACTATTGAAAGAAATAAAACCATCAATACAGATACTGGATGTCTTGGATAATATTGCCGACAGTATCACCTGGTTTCAAAGTAATGAGTCTCCGGATTTGGTCATGATGGATATCCGTCTTTCTGATGGTCTAAGTTTCGAGATCCTGGAAAGTATTAAAATTGACTGCCCCATTATCTTTACGACAGCATTTGATGAATATGCCGTCAGAGCCTTTAAATTCAACAGTATAGACTATCTCTTAAAACCTGTAGAAAAAAAAGAATTAGAAAACGCATTGGTCAAATTAGACAGTCTACAACTTCAACAGATGAGTCAGGCTCCGATCCAAGGCCTATTGGATTTTATCTATCCCAAAGATTTCAGAACCCGGTTTCTCCTGCCCTACAAAGACGGTTATAAAACAATACTGGTTGAAGACATTCAATATTTTTACTCAGAGTTTAAGTTAACACATGCCAAGCTGAAATGTGGTACCGTCGAAATTGTGCCGCAAACCTTAGAAGAGCTGGAGCAGCAATTAAATCCCAAAGTTTTTTTCCGTGCCAATCGACAATTTATAGTGCATATAGATGCAATAAAGAGATTGCATAACCATTTTAATGGCAAACTTAAAATCGAAATCAAACATAGCGAAGATGTCGAAATCCTTGTCAGTCGGGAAAAAGCCCAGCTCCTAAAAAACTGGTTGGACTATTAGTAAACAGTGGTTCTTATCTCGAAATTTTTGGGCACAATCAACGAACTGCAGTCAGGTGTTTAGGTAGCATCTTTCTAAGAAAAACGACAAAAAAAACCTGTTTTGATTAAATAATATCAAAATTCAGCGCATTATAGCTACGTTTCAGTAAGCAATTGTTACGTCTCGGTAGATTTCCTTATTATATCCCTTAAAAGAATTCTTTCTTTTGCTTTAAATAAAATGATAAAATGGCACTAAGAACGATGACTTTAAAACCTATCCTTACATTTATTACAGCAGCTACACTATTATCGTCCTGTGGAGGCAGCCAAGAACAACCGCAAGAGCAGGCAGTTACTGTTGACTTTATCGAATTATCCCCAGCACAAGCGGAGACGGAAAAAAAATACCCCGGTACTCTGGAGGGCGCCGTCAATGTTGATGTAAAAGCTCAGGTAACAGGTTACTTGGAGCAAATCTATGTGAAAGAAGGGGATTATGTCACAAAAGGCCAAGCCCTTTTCAAAATAAAAGGCGATGTATACAATGAACAGGTAAATAATAGCAGAGCAGCCTATCAAGCGGCACTATCTGCGGAACAAAATGCGAAACTGGAAATTGAAAAAATCAAACCACTCGTAGAAGGTAAAGTGTATACCGACCTTCAGCTTAAAACTGCAGAAGCGAACTACGCTGCGGCAAAAGCGCAGGTTGCCCAAGCACAAGCGGCTTTAGGTTCCTCGCAGATCAATGCAAGATTTACATTAATCAATGCACCCGTAAGTGGCTACATTGGACGGATTCCCAATCGTATTGGAAATCTGATCACTGCAGCAGACGCAATGCCATTAACAACATTGTCTGAAATCAATACCGTGAACGTTTATTTTTCGTTGAGCGAGGCTGATTTTATCAGCTTTATGAAGGATCATAATACGAAATCGAGCAATCAACAAGCAACATTGATTCTCGCTGACGGTACAGTATATAATCACCCTGGAAAAGTAGAAATGGCCAGTGGTAATATCGATAGGACGACTGGTAGTATGACACTAAAGGCAGTTTTCACCAACCCAGACAAGATACTTCGTTCTGGCGGTTCAGCCAAGGTTGTCTTAAAAAAGGCTCATGATAATGTATTGTTAGTCCCTATGGCAGCTGTTAAAGACATTCAGGATCGCTATTTTGTCTATGTTATTGGAGACAAAAACAAAATTGCCATGAAGCAGATCGAAATCGCCGGAAATACGGCCAATGAGTATCTACTCAAATCAGGTCTGACAGCGGGCGAAAAAATCGTAATGAATAGAATTGATATGCTTAATGACGGAATGCAGGTTCAACCTACTAAAAAATAAAAGCCTGTATTAGATTTATCTAAAATTAAAATAAAATGCTGAAGAAATTTATTGACAGGCCAGTTTTGGCAACTGTTATATCTATCATATTTGTCATACTCGGGATAATTGGTCTTTTAAGGCTACCGCAGACACGGTTTCCCGATATCGCTCCACCTACAGTCCAAGTTACGGGAAGTTACCCCGGTGGTAATAGTGAGACTGTATTACGGTCAGTTGTCACACCGCTGGAGGAGCAGATCAATGGCGTTGAGGACATGGAATACATTACCTCAACAGCAAGTAACGATGGTACATTCTCCGTACGTATTGTCTTTAAGGCTGGTGTAAATCCAGATCAAGCAGCTGTAAACGTACAGAACAGGGTGCAACAGGCAACACCGATCCTGCCACAGGAAGTTGTGCGGATGGGATTGACGACCTCCAAACAACAGAATAGTATGATCATGATTTTTAATATCTATACTGTGGATAACAAAAAATATGATGAACTATTCCTACAGAACTATGTGAATATCAACCTGATTCCACAGATCAAACGTGTTCCGGGTGTAGGTCAGGCTATGGTATTTGGTTCGAAAGATTACTCTATGCGCGTTTGGTTGAATCCTCAGAAAATGGCGAGTTATGGTCTTGTACCCCAAGAAGTCATCGCTGCCATTTCCAAGCAAAGTCTGGAGTCCGCACCCGGAAAACTAGGTGAAGAATCAAAGGCACCATTGGAATATGTGATTCGATATAAAGGGAAAAAGAATCTTCCGGAACAATATGAAAACATTATTGTTAAAAATAATGATGTTCAGATCGTCAGGTTGAAAGATGTTGCCCGGATAGAATTCGGTTCGATAAGTTATAGTGGTAATTCGCAAAACAATGGTTTAAATACAGTTACTATTGGTATTTTCCAGACTTCTGGTTCCAATGCCAACGAAATTGAAATAGGTATCGATAAACAGATCGAAATAGCGCAACGCTCATTTCCTCCTGGAATCAAGATATTTAAACTTATAAGTACCAAAGAGCGCCTAGATGAAAGTACCGCTCAAGTCCGTTCGACATTAATTGAAGCGTTCATTTTGGTCTTTTTGGTTGTTTTCTTATTCTTACAGGATATCCGATCGACCATTATTCCGGCGATCGCGGTACCAGTAGCCATCGTAGGTACATTCTTTTTCTTACTGGTGTTTGGGTTTACCATCAATATATTAACCCTTTTCGCCTTGGTATTGGCCATCGGTATTGTGGTCGATGATGCCATTGTCGTCGTAGAAGCTGTCCATGGTAAGATGGAAACATCGACCATGACCGGTAATGAGGCCACACACAGTGCCATGAGCGAAATAACCGGTGCGGTCATCTCGATTACATTGGTCATGTGTGCAGTATTTATTCCTATCGGTTTTATGACCGGTTCATCGGGAATGTTTTACAAACAGTTTGCCTATACACTGGTTATCGCCATTGTGATTTCAGCGATCAATGCATTGACGTTGACGCCGGCTCTTTGTGCCTTGTTACTGAAAAACACACATACCGAAAATCATGATGGTCAAACTCAAAAAACAGGATTCTCACAACGGTTTTTCAAAGCCTTTAATGCTGGTTTTGAAAATATGACAAATAGATACGTTGGCTCGCTGAAATTTCTTGTTAAGAAAAAATGGTTAGCAGCGTTATTAATTATCGCTACAATAGGCGCTGCAGGATATCTCATGACAAGTACGTCAAAAAGCTTTGTCCCTATGGAAGATGATAACTTTGTCGTGTACAGTTTGGAGATGCCTCCGGGTACCGGTCTCGATCGGACAACAAAAGCTGTAGGAAAAATAGAGAAACTATTGGCTGACTTACCTTCTATTGAAAGCCACACGAGTATCACTGGTTTCAATATGATTGGTAACAACTCCAGTGCAGCTTACGCAACAGGATTCATCCGTTTAAAGGATAAGAAAAAACGTGGCGAAATGAATGATATCGATCAGATTCATCAGGTGATTTCTCAAAAGCTAACTACTGTTAAAGAAGGTAATGCAATGGCTTTCCGCTCCCCTCCTGTTGATGGTTATGGTATGATGAACGGTGCCGAACTTGTACTACAAGACAGAGCCGGAAAATCTCCAGTAGAGCTTAAAGCAATGTCCGATTCTGTTATCGCGAAGATTATGCAACAACCAGGTGTACAATTTGCCTACACTATGTTTAGAGCGGATTATCCACAAATGGAATTGGAAGTTGACGAAGATAAAGCGGCTCAGCTTGGTGTCGATGTCAGTGAAATGCTTTCGTCTGTTCAGACGTATTTTGCCGGCGACCAGTCATTGAATTTCAATCGCTTTGGTAAGTTCTACCGTATCGCTGTAAAAGCGGACGGAATTTTTAGAACGGATAAGGACGCATTCAATGAAATATTTGTCAAGAACAACAAAGGGGAAATGCTACCGGTAAATACATTGGTAACACTTCGCAAAGTCTATGGACCAGAGTCCGTGACACGTTACAACTTGTACAATTCGCTTACCATTAACGTCGTTAGTAATCCAGGTATCAGTAATGGTGCTATTATGGAAACACTGGAGAAAAATGTGCTGAACAAATTACCAGGAGACTATAGTTACGAATGGACAGGACTAAGTTTGGAAGAAAAATCTTCTGGCAATCAGACGATGATCATTTTGACATTGAGCTTATTGTTCGTCTACTTCTTACTTTCCGCGCAGTATGAGAGCTACCTATTGCCACTGGCGGTGCTGTTATCTATCCCGACAGGGATAATAGGATCGTTCTTAGGAACACGTGCTATCGGTCTGGACAATAACATATACGTTCAAGTCGGATTGATCATGTTGATTGGTCTCTTGGCGAAGAATGCGATCCTGATCGTTGAGTTTGCATTGCAGCGTAGACGGGCGGGTTCTTCACTCATTGATTCTGCCCTGGAAGGTGCCAAAGCACGTCTTCGCCCAATTTTAATGACTTCATTAGCCTTTATAGCGGGTATGATCCCGCTGATGTTTGCTACTGGAGGAACAGCAACAGGTAATCACTCTATCAGTACTGGAGCAGCTATGGGTATGTTAAGCGGGGTGATCCTTGGTTTGATCGTTATACCGTTATTGTATCTGGTGTTTCAATATTTACAGGAGAAGGTTTCAAGAAAAAAACTCGTGGACAAGACAAACGATTAAAATGAAAAAATTTCATCACTATATTACTATTTTAGCAGGTACTTCCCTACTTCTCGCTTCGTGCAGTGTGGGCAAAAAATATACACGTCAAGACATGGAGTTACCGGACAATTTCAGAAATAACGAAATTGTCCTGACCTCAGATACACTGGCATTATCGTGGCGGAAGTTTGTGAAAGATCCTAATTTGACCGCGCTCATTGAAAAAGCACTGATCAAAAACACTGACGTTAGTGTAGCGCTCTTGAGCATGCAGCAGCTGGAGCTCTCCTATAAACAATCAAAAAAGGGCCTTTTACCAACACTTGATCTAAACGTAGGAGCGAATAGGACTTGGTTATCTACCAATTCCCTGAATGGATCGCTCAGCGATCAATTTATTGGGACACCCTATATGGATGACTATAACGCTACACTCCGACTTTCTTGGGAGGTAGACATCTGGGGAAAGGCAAAGATGCAGAAAGAAGAAGCATTAGCAAATTTCTTTGGACAGAAGGAGAATTTATCTGCGTTGAAAACCCGTATTATAGTTCAGGTTATCCAATCTTACTACAATCTGATCGCATTGGACGAACAGTTAAAGATTGCACAAAAAAATGTACAACTTAGTGACAGTACATTAAGTATGATACGTCTGCAATACAATTCCTCGCTCGTGAGTTCATTAGCTGTAGAACAGGCCGAAGCGCAAAAGAAAACTGCCGAATTGCTGATTCCACTGGCAGACCAGAATATCGCTATTGAAGAAAATGCCATAAGTATACTATGTGGTGGTTTCCCCGATAAAATCCAGCGTTCCGAAGGTCTTGATGCAACTGTTGTCGGTGGGACATTGGCAACGGGAGTTCCAGCCGAACTGCTTAGCCGGAGACCTGATGTCAAAGCGGCCGAGTATGCCGTTGTTGCAGCTAACAGTAGAATAGGATTGGCCAAAGCAGCGATGTATCCTTCGATAAGTTTGACTCCTTCGATTGGAACAAACTCTTTTCAATTCAATCGCTGGTTTGATCTACCGGGGTCTATTGTGAAAACAATAGCAGGAAACATCACCCAACCGATCTTTCAAAAAGGTGCGTTAAAAACGAACTATGAGATTTCGATAATCGAACGGGAAAAATTAGCGGTACAGTTTAAACAGTCTGTTATGCTTGCAGTTTCGGAGGTATCGGATGCCTTAGCGAAAATAAAGCATAGCGACCGGAGACTTCAGCTGATTGAAGCTAAATCCAACTCATTGGCCAAAGCAACTTCCGACGCTGCCCTATTATACAAAAGTGGCATGGCAAATTATTTGGAAGTCATTACTGCGCAAAACAACGCTTTACAAAATGATCTCGAACAGATTAGCATTAAACGGGAAAAACTTAATGCCGTGGTGGATCTATACCGTGCATTGGGAGGAGGAAACGATACCGAGTAATAAATCATCGCTTGTACCGACCTTGGTTCGCTCAATTCTTGAGGATATTCAGGATCATAATAGTTTAATTTAAGAGGGCTAACGAAAGTTTAGCCCTTTTTTATTCGCTTTTAGTCATCATATAAAATACAATTCCCTTTAACTAGTTACTGATATTCGCTAAAATTATTTGAATTAAACCACTGGATTTTATTATCTTCGGATAAGAAATAGAATGTTATGAACAGAACAAGCTGTCTTCCTCCTCCAATCGCTTAATATTTTTTTAAATATTAATAAAGCATGGCACCGAATAATCGGCTGATTCCCCATGTTTTATATTCTCAATCAAATTTTATAACAATAGTATCTGTCTTTTCAAAGATAGATCTGGAAGACAACATTTTATGAAACATTCATATTTCATACTACATCTCGCTGTGGTATGTTTGGGCATATCCGGAGTATTGGGCAAAGTCATCAGTCTCAATGAAGGTGTGCTAACTTGGTATCGTGTATTTTTTTCGGCAATTTTCCTTTTTCTTATTTCAAAATGGTCAAAAGCAACCAATGAAATCAGCTTGCGTGAAAAATTAGTGATTGCAAAAAATGGCCTATTGATTACCGCCTCCTGGCTACTTTTTTATGCCAGTATCAAATACTCCAATATTTCAATCGGGGTAGTTTGTTACTGTATGGCAAGTTTCTTTACTGCAATCTTTGCTCCTGTCATTAACAAAACGAGATTTAAAAGTTCAGAGTTTTTTCTGAGTGGACTAACGCTTTGTGGTATAGCTTTAATATTTCATTTTGATACAGCACATCAATTGGGTATTATTTTCGGGATCATTTCACCGGCCTTTGCTTCGCTTTATGCAATTTATAATGAACGCCTGGTCAGGCGACACAGCAGTATAGTCATCAACTATTATCAAATGATTGGTGGAAGTGTTGGTCTTGGGTTGATCCTCCCCTGTTATCTTTATTATTATCCGATATCATCTTTTATCCCCAATACAATGGATCTCATTTACCTGCTAATTTTGTCGCTGTGTTGTACCGTTGCTGTATACCTTGCTTTCACAGAAATCTTAAAGAAAATTTCTGCCTTTACACTCAATTTAAGTCTCAATCTAGAACCTGTATATGCCATCCTGATTGCATTTTTATTCTTCAATGAATCCAAAGAGCTCAATCTTTCATTTTACATCGGGCTTTCCCTGGTTATGCTTTCTGTACTTATACAGGCGCTCATCAGTAGAAAAAAAGAAAAACCAGAAAATTAGTACATAAAAAGCGGCTTTTGAGTAATATGGTCTGATTGCTATCGGATTAAACAATGTCAATTCAAATAAAGAAGCCTAAATTCTGTTCGGAGAAAACCCTATATTTACATAACATCGGGCATCCACTTGATGATGGAAATTCAGGTAGATTCTTCCAATAAATGACAATATAAATTAAACAATATCATGAGCAATTCTTCTTCAGAAAACAAACTTATCCAAGAACAAATTCAATACCTTGAATTTATATCTAGCGATCTTGAGAGAGCCAAAAAATTCTATTCAGCAAGTTTTGGCTGGAACTTTACAGATTACGGCCCTGAGTATACAGCCTTTGATGGTAAATATGTAGATGGAGGATTTACAGTCGGTACACCGGTAAACGGTAGTATTTTGGTTGTCCTTTATTCGAATGATTTGCTATCCACACGTGATAAAGTCGTCCGTGCGGGTGGCACTATCGTTAAAGATATCTTTAGCTTTCCTGGTGGTAAACGATTTCAATTCAAAGACCTCGATGGTTATGAATTGGCCGTATGGGCAACAGAATAATCCCTATCATATATAGAATAGGCCCCATCGAAGCGAACATTGGGTAAAAACAGAAAAGAGCTTAATTTATCATTAAGCTCTTTTCTGTTTTTGGTAATTTTTATTTTTGTTCTTATTGAAACGTCTTCGATTTTGTGGATTGCTGCTTTTCTTAGCCGGATTATATTCAGGCCCAGCTTCAAAGCCTTCCGGTAAAGCGATTTGTTCTACGGGATAACCGATCAGGTTTTCGATCTGGGAAAAGCGCTGCTGATCTTTATCATTCACAAAAGTAATCGCTGTACCCGTTGTCGCTGCACGTGCAGTACGTCCGATACGGTGTACATAATCTTCGGGATCTGGTGGGACATCGTAGTTTACAACCAGACTGATACCTACGATATCGATACCACGCGAGATAACATCTGTTCCCACAAGTACCCGCACCTGACGTGATCTAAATCTACTCATGATATCCTCACGTTTAGCCTGCTCAAGATCTGAGTGAAAGCCTTCGGCATCTATACCCTGCTTTTGGAGCTCCTGCGCCAGTAATTTAACTGTAGTTTTTTGCGAAGCAAAGATGATCACAGAAACATAATTAACGTCTTGTAAGATGATCTTCAAAAGATCCATTTTTTGCTTATCATATACCAGATATGCGCGCTGGTCTATACCTTCTGAAGGTTTTGAAATTGCGATATTGACCTCAACAGGTTGATAAAGGATTTTTCTCGCAAAATTTCTGATCTTGAGAGGCATAGTTGCTGAAAAAAGCAACATTTGCTTTTTCTTAGGTAAGTAACTGACTATACGCAATATATCATCTTGAAAGCCCATATCCAACATGCTATCTGCTTCATCCAGTACGAAATGCGTCAGATGAGTTAAATCGACTTTCATCGACGTGAGATGGCTGATCAATCGACCGGGGGTAGCAACAATAATATTAACCCCTTCCCGAATAGCTCGTTTCTGTTGTTCGTAGCCCATTCCATCTCCACCTCCATATATGGAGATAGATGTCGCCCCTGTATAATAAGACATGCCCATGATCTGTTGATCTATTTGCAGTGCCAATTCCCTTGTCGGAACCAGGATAATCGCGCGAATAGACTCCTTTGCATCTCTCGCAACAGCATCTAAAATTGGCAACATATATGCGGCCGTTTTACCGGTACCTGTTTGCGCACAGGCAATCATATCACTACCCTTCTTAATGACGGGGATTGTCTGTTCCTGAATAGGCGTAGCCTCTTCAAACATCATGCTTTCTAAGCCCTCTTCCAATTCCGGAACAAAACCAAATTCAGTAAATCTCAAATTTTATTATTTTATTAAATATGCGCTAAGTTACTAAAACTAATCTATATATGATGTCAGCATTTGTTACGCTAGGAGTTACATAGAAAATATGTCCTCAGAACTCCCCTACCGAATCTTCGTTATTTTAACCTAAGTTACTTTTGGAATTATCAGCCAATCTCAACAATGTGTATCCTAATATACCTGCACAAAGAGAAGCAATGAGCACCGCAAATTTAGCTTCCTCAATCAAAAAGGCATCGTTAAAAGATAAGATAGATATGAAGATAGACATGGTAAAACCAATACCTCCCAATAAACCAACGCCGAATATCTGCGGCCAACTTGCACCTTCTGGAAGTTGCGCTATTTTCATTTTTTTAGCAATAAAACAAATCACGAATATACCAATTGATTTTCCTGCAATCAATCCCGCAATAATACCCAGCCCCAATTTGGATGTTAAACCGCCAACCATTTCAGCATGAATTGGAATTAATGTATTTGCGAAAGCAAACAAAGGAATGATTATAAAATTTACAGGCTTGGTCAGCAGATGCTCCAGTTTTTCCAGCGGAGATTCTTTTTCATCTGGCGTTGTAGGTAGCGTCATGGCAACCAAAACTCCGGCTATAGTTGCATGAATGCCCGAATGGTGGATAAAATACCAAATGAATACTCCGGGAATAAGATAGGCCCATAGGGCTTTTACACCAAGTTTATTTAGAATGATCAGAAAAGCAAATATCCCTAGCGCAATAAATAGATAGGTCGCATGAATTCCACTGCTATAAAACAAAGCAATGACTAAGATCGCAAGCAAATCATCTACAATAGCCAAAGCTGCTAAAAAGATCTTGAGGCTTGCCGGAACTTTATTTCCCAAAAGGGTGATAACAGCAAGCGCAAATGCGATATCCGTAGCCATTGGGATCCCCCATCCGTGTGCGGTATCGGCGGCATCTTTATTGATCACAAAATAGATTGCCGCTGGCAGGAGAGCTCCCCCTACTGCTGCCAGAATAGGAAGAACAGCTTTACTTGCTGAAGATAATTCCCCCTCAACGATTTCTCTTTTGATTTCCAATCCGACTAATAGGAAGAAAATAGCCATCAGCCCATCATTGATCCATAGTAGCCATGAATATTTTAAATGGATATTCTCCGTTTCAAGTCCCACCTCCCGAAGAAGAAAGTCCATTACCGATCCATATAGCGATGTATTTGCTACAATGAGTGCCAAGATAACACAGGAAAACAGAATAATCCCACCAGCAAAGCTAGATTTCAAAAATTCTCGGAATACAGTTAAATTAACAAGTTTTGACATGACAATAATATCTTTAGACACTTAAAAGGTTCACAATATACAACTTTACGTCCATTAATCCGCCTTCGGAGCGGCATTACCTGAATCTGCTCCATTAGCAGGCTAAAAAAATCTTCTTTTTCACCGCACCGCTCTAAATCCAATATTTTAACAACAACTTTGGCAATTATAGGAGTGATTTGACTTTAAAGCCCCTTTTCAAAACATGTATATTTCGCAAAATCAACAGCTTACATTACAATGTATATAAAACCACATTTAAATATTGTCATTTTTGTAAAATTAATTTGTCTTTATTGCAAAAAATAGTTAGCTTGCTAATATAGTTAATAAACCGTTTATTATGTGCAAGAAGTGGATTTTCATGGTGCTTCTTTTCGTAGCAAATTTTACATATGCGCAGACGACAGAGGATACAACCCAACATCAACAACAATCAGGCTCCCATTACATCATTTTAGGGATCATAGCAATTATTGTCATCGTTTTTATATTATACAGGAGGCAAAAGAGGAAATTTAATGAATAAGGGAGATCAATTGATCTCCCTTATTGTTTCTCCCTAAATTTCTATCGAAATAAATCCCTTTTTTTTATCCACATCATTCTTAGTGTTTAATTGGCTCATTTGTCTGTGCCAGGCGTTGCGATCCTGTATTTGCTGGACAAGCAATATCATCTGTCGCGTCGTAAACCAGCTTTTTACCTTTCAATTTCGTGATCAGTTCCTCCGGTACATACACTTGTACTTTGGTTACGGAGTAACCACTCGGAAAATAACGTACGTAATAGCCATCAGGATGCAGTGTCCAGATTCCACTCGGAATATCCGTACGAGGTTCGGCCATACCTGCCATAATTGCATACTTTTCAAACTCAGCATAAGAATAGTTGCCTGAAGAGACCAGCTGTCTGATATTATTTTCTGCTTCAAATATCGCCTGCACAGCTGGGGGCATCTGGTCTTTAGCCTTTTGCACCACATCAAACGGCAATATGCCTAGCGCTCCGCCTTCCAGCAATAATAATTGCTCTGGTGTCAACAACCTCAATGCCGTTTCCTTGACCTCCCCGGAATAGTCTATAAATTTAGTTTTAGCAATAATTGTCCATAATAACATCTGTATTGATGATTGTTCAACTTCCGGATGTTTTTCCGCACTTTTCAAGATAGCGATGACAACCTCCCGCTTTTTCCCTAATGTAGGGGCATACATATAGCCATCCCCCTTAGAAGGTGCGTAAGTCCCTGCTTTTAGGCAATAGCTTTTGTTAGTCATTTCAAAATGTCCTGCTTCAAGCAAATAGCCGTCCTGGCCATTTTTCTGCAGATTTTCCAGCGGCTTATAAGTAGCCGTATTTTGAAAATCAGGCATCTGTTCGCCTTTCCGATTTACATCCTCAAAACTTGTGCTTATCGCTTCAGGTTCCTTTAAAAGTTTGTCTAGTCCTAACGCTTTACTCCCTTTCGAAGCAACTGCCTTGCTTGCTTTGTCAAGCAATCCCCCAAATTGAGCATAGGCACCCTGCAAATTCAGCAAAAATGCAACAACGAGTACCAAAGCATACGTAATGCTATTTCTTTTCATAATTGATTTCATTTCAACACCAATGCCACAAAAAAGAAGCCAATTTATTAGCAAAATCCCAATTCATAATTTATTAATCTGGTACACATCCTTTTCAACGATATGCGGTTATCTGAACTGTCTCAAATTGTTATATTTCATTTTTTCGTCCGTTCGTCAATCACTTGGAAAGTGATATTTCACACAATCCATTATTAGGGTTATTCGGTAAGGAATTGATGTTTGGAAATAGTTAAAAAATACAAGATTAAAACGTATCTTTGCAGCATGATTAATGTGTCAAATCTCTCCCTTCGTTATGGTAAACGTGTACTATTCGAAGATGTCAATTTAAAATTTACACCTGGCAACTGTTATGGCATTATTGGTGCCAATGGAGCTGGTAAATCTACTTTCTTAAAAATTATTTCTGGCGAAGTTGATCCCTCTACAGGTTCGGTGGCATTCACGCCTGGCGAACGTATGTCTGTATTGAGTCAGGATCACTATGCTTTCGATGAATATACGGTATTGGAAACTGTCATGATGGGTAACCAAGAGCTTTACAAAATCATGAAAGAGAAAGACGCTATTTACATGAAAGAGGATTTCTCTGATGCAGATGGTGAACGTGCCGGTGAACTCGAAAGTCTTTTTGCAGAAATGGACGGATGGAATGCAGAATCCAATGCAGCTACCCTATTGAGCAGCTTGGGCATTAAAGAAGAGCTTCACTACAAGTTAGTCTCTGAAATTGATGGTAATCAAAAAGTACGTGTCTTATTGGCACAGGCACTCTTCGGTAATCCAGATATCTTGATTCTCGATGAGCCTACCAATGACTTGGACATCAATACAATCGCGTGGTTAGAAGACTTTTTGGCTACCTATGAAGCAATTGTACTCGTTGTATCCCACGACCGTCACTTCTTAGATGCGGTGTGTACTCACACTGTTGATATCGACTTTGGTAAAATGACCATCTATACAGGTAACTACTCGTTCTGGTACGAATCTTCCCAATTAGCGTTAAAACAACGGTCTGATCAAAACAAAAAGATGGAAGACAAGGTTAAGGAACTTCAGGAATTTATCCGTCGTTTCTCGGCCAATGCATCCAAATCAAAACAAGCTACTTCCCGTAAGAAAGCTTTGGATAAGATCAATATTGATGAGATCAAACCTTCTAACCGCAAATATCCTGCAATCATGTTCAATACAATGAACCGTGAACCGGGTGACCAAACATTACAAGTAGAAGGTTTGAGCAAAACGGTCAATGGTGAGGTCTTCTTCAAGGATATCACATTTATGATTAATAAAGGTGATAAAATTGCAGTGTTGGGTCCTAATTCCCTAATCACAACAGCTTTTTACGATATTATCACAGGTAGAGATACTGACTTCGGTGGTGAATTCAAATGGGGTATTACCATCACTCCTGCCGATATGCCAATTGAAAATGCAGCATTTTTTGAAGGCAAAAACGAAAATTTGGTCGATTGGTTAAGAGACTATACAACAAACCCTGAAGCGGATGAGCAGTTCCTACGTGGATTCTTAGGAAAAATGCTATTCTCCGGTGAAGAAGTTATGAAAAAAGTTTCTGTCCTTTCCGGGGGTGAAAAAATGCGTTGTATGTTTTCAAGAATGATGTTACAGGGAGCTAACTTCTTGATTTTTGATGAACCAACCAATCACTTGGACTTAGAGTCAATCACGGCATTAAATAATGGTATGTCAGATTTTAAAGGATCAATGTTATTCACATCCCGTGACCACGAGTTGACTGAGACTGTTGCAAACAGAATCATTGAATTGACACCAAAAGGAATCATCGACAAGTTGATGACCTATGATGAGTACATTAACAGCGATGTTGTCAAAGCACAACGCGCAGAGATGTATAAATAAGATAATTTATCCCAATTTTATAAAGGCTCCATAATTCATTTTATGGGGCTTTTTATTTATACATCCCCCTTGGACAGTCTAAAATGCCAAAACACAAAAAAGCACTGAAGGGGACTCAGTGCTAATCGCGATTGATATGAAAGAATTGAGAAAGTCTATTGAACTGAAGGTTTTATCAGATGCCACCCCAATTGTAGCGATACCGCGCAATGGTCAGACAGGTCCTGTCCCGCCCTATTTTGAAAAAGTTTCTTTTGAACCTGATAGTTCTTTGCTTCAAATACCATCTGATCATTATTACGATAATAGATCTTATCAATGCCCTCACAGTCATCTGTTAACTCTAATGCGGCCATGGCAACAAAGTTTTGCTTGCTCTGAGGTATCTTACCACTATTTTTCAAATTCACCCATGCATCTACCAAGCCTAATTCTCCTTGAAAGGAAACGATATTATCCAATGCGTACGCATAATGAGCATTAAAATCTCCCATGATTAACAAAGGCTGTCCTGCGGAGATCTTTTGAATATAGTTTTTCAATTGATTCAAGTTTTTCTGACGTGCTATTGCCGCATCGGGATCATCCTGGGCTGTTGCATGTACATTGTAAACATCAATAAAAACTTCTTTTGCCAATTGAATGCGTGCATATGAAAAACCTTTAGGAGTCAAACAATCCGCTCCATTACAAGCGTCCCACCTTACCCGCTCAAAGTCTTGTATCGGATATTTCGACAACGTACTCAATCCGTCACCAAAAGGTACACCACCCATATTTTCCGTTCGATAGCTATGTCTATTCTTACTGTACAAAAATTTATTGTAGTTGAAATCCTCTTGCACATTCACTATATCAAAAGGATTTACCAGCTCGCCAATGGAAGTAATACTCGGAGCTCTTTCCGTTACAGCGCTTGAAATTAACTCTGGAAGACCTGCAATATTATAAGTTAATAAATTAAGCTTTCCTTCGCTGACATCAGGCATATCGACATACACCATATTCATTGGTCTAACTTGTTTAGGCTTCAATTTGAATCCTAACATGATGCCTGCAGAAGCACAAACAGATAAAATAAGAACTTTACGAAGACCTTTAAGTCTAGTTTTCCTTTCGAACAATAAATCTAACAACATGGACGGAATAATTTGTTCATTTCAAAAGTAAAGCACCAAGATTAGCTTAACTATATTCTTAAATTAATTTTACTTATAAAAATTATTTACAAATTATTAATAATAAACAATTTATAAACACTTTGATGATAAAATATTAATATCAAAATAGCTTTTAAGTTATCCTTTTCGAATACTTTTATGAAACCCCTAATAAGAATAAAATGAGAAAGGTAGCCTTCTTTACAGAAATACTCGTTGAGGATTTCGACGGTGCATCTCGCACAATGTTTCAGCTGATAAACCGTATTGATCAACAGAATTTTAAGTATTTCTTTATTTATGGTGGTGGTCCCACACAATTCCGGGACTTTCATTCTTACAAAGTGCCTACATTTAAAATACCGGTCAATGATGATTATTGTCTGGCTATTCCGCAGCTCATCAAAAAAAAGCTCGAACTGGCTTTGGATGAATTCGCACCGGATATCATTCATATCGCGACCCCCTCTCTTCTCGGTTTTTTTGCGTTAAATTATGCCAAACGTAGAAATATACCTGTATTAACGATCTACCACACACATTTTATATCCTATATCGCCTACTATTTCAAAAATATCCTACCTCTGGTCAAACCCACCGAACAATGGATGAAACGGGCAATGAACAATTTTTATAACAAATGTGATATTGTCTATGTTCCCACCAAATCTATCCTAACCGAGCTCCAACAGATTGGACTTGAACAGGACGGCTTAAAACTCTGGCAAAGGGGCATTGATACGCAATTATTTACACCCCAAAAAAAGAATAGCAGTTATATTCAACAACTGACTAAAAATAACAAACCAACGGTATTATTCGTTAGTCGGATCGTTTGGGAAAAAAATATCAAAACCCTAATTGACATCTATCAGCAGATACAAACCCAACAACTGGGCTACAATTTTATAGTTGTCGGAGAAGGAACGGCCAAAGTAACGGCAATGCAAGAAATGCCTAATGCTATTTTTCTGGGAAAAAAGACACATCAGGAACTTGCGGTGCTGTATGCATCAGCAGATGTATTTGTTTTTCCTTCAGTTTCAGAAACCTATGGCAACGTTGTCGTCGAAGCATTGGCATCGGGGCTTCCATGTGTGATTGCTGATGGTGGCGGTTCAGCATCGCTTATTCAACATGGAGTATCCGGGTTTAAATGTCAGCCTGAAAATGCAGCTGGATATGTCTATTATTTAAAGAAAATTCTCTCTGACAAAGTGCTAAGAAAAAATCTGATTAACGCCGGACTTTCCTATGCAGGCCAATTAGATTGGACACGACTATCCCAACAGTACTTTGATGACATTGAATTACTTGCTGGCAAAACGCAAGACGCGGACCTCGCATGGGCAAATTAACAACATCCCGTCAACTGATCAAAGCTGTCTTTTTACTTGTGATCTTGACATCTATGGTAATTTTTGTAATCCACAGTGATCTTTCGGCGTTGAAAAAAGAGCTGTCAACGATTGGCTACCGCTTTATTTTTATCGTATTTACGACTTTAGTTGCCTATCTTTTTGGAACGCTAGCCTGGTGGGTTTGTCTAGGCCCTTCAAAAAAAAAGATCAATATTTTCGAACTTTTTGCCGTGCGTCAAATTGGCGAAACTGTTGGACTCTTTAATCCCACCAGTATTATTGCAGGCGATTTACTGAAAGCCGAGCTGATAACCCGCTATGACATCCCTTTACAGCACGGACTCCGCTCTGTCGCCATCTCACGCATTACAGCCATACTTTCCCAGTTAAGCATTTTCTTACTGGCCATGATCTGGCTGATGCTTTCGCCCTTAAAAAACGAGGTAATGCAGTATACGGGCCATGCTATCTATGTCGTATGCATAGTCTTGCTGCTATTCGTCGTTTTAATATTCTACTGGCTAGTTTCCACCAAAAAACCTCCTAAAAATAACCCTGCTGATACTTCATTTTTATCGAAATCAAAAAATCAGCTCCAGAAATTACTTTGGGATACGAAAGACTTCTATCAACAACAAAATAAAGTATTTTGGTACTCCTACCTGCTGTTTGCGATACATTGGTTAATTGGTAGCCTGGAATTCTATCTGATCTTAAAATTTCTGGCTGTCGATGTCAGGGTTATTCACGGATTAATTTTAGACATGAGCGTCATCCTATTTAAGAGTGCAGGCGCATTTATTCCCGGCCAATTGGGCGTTGAGGAAATATCCAACAAACTACTGCTTAGCATGATCGGAATTTCAGGTGGAAGTATCTGGTTGAGTGTCTCTCTCCTGCGTCGTGGCCGCCAGGTATTCTGGACAGCTATTGGCGCTATATTTTATCTATGCATCAAAAGAAAAACCGTTCATGTTACCATCTGAAATAGAAATTTTGTTTATCAGCCATAAATATCCACCTGCGATTGGAGGGATGGAAAAACAGAGCTTTGAACTCATTAATAATGCTGCGCTCTATCTCAAGGTTCATACACTCGTTTATGACAACGAAGAATCCATTTTGACATTCTTCCTTCGCCTAAATCAACGTATCCTGTCCAAAATTAAAGACAATCCGGGTATTCGGCTTCTTCATTTTAACGATGGATTAATTGCTGCTCTAGCATCTTTTCACAAGGGCTACGATCATCTAAAAAAAGTTGTCACCCTTCATGGACTTGATATTGTTTTTCCATTTCCTTACTTCCAACGTAAAGTGATCCCCCGCTTCAATACATTTGATCAGGTTATTGCGGTCAGTCAGGCTACCGCCGAAGCCGCTCAATCGCGTGGTATTGATTCTTCCAGGATCTCAGTTATCCCAAATGGAGTAGATCCTGCCCTTCCCAACACTGCTTTAATACCAGATAAGCACAGGGATTTCACCGAAACTGAGCATCTTCAATTAAAGGGGAATACCCCAACTCCGCCTTATTTTATCACATTGGGTAGGCCTGTAAAACGCAAAGGGTTCTCCTGGTTGATGCAGCAAGTCATTCCTGCCCTTCAAGGCGATTTCAAGCTCCTGATGGTAGGCCCGTTTGATCAAAGACCAACCTTGAAAGAGCGTGTGCTCAATCTTTTACCAGCTAAACTCTACAATCTCTCCACCTTATTCTTGGGGTATCCAACTGATCAACAAGAAATGCGGAGATTGTTGAAAGCCTATCCTGAAAAAATCCAGCACCTGGGGAAAGTTCCCTTCGCCCAATTGCAGCATCTTCTTGCAAATGCGCAGGCTTTCCTGATGCCCAATATCCACGTACCGGGAGATATGGAAGGTTTCGGTCTGGTTTGTCTTGAAGCATCTTCAGCAGGCACTGTTGTCGTAGCCTCCGAGTTGGAAGGAATCACGAGTGCAATTACACATAATCACAACGGCCTTTTGCTCAACAGTCAGGATACCAATGCCTGGATCGGGCAATTGCAATCCATTTTGGATAATCCCGACTATTATCAAAATATTGGACAGCAATTTAAGAACAATACCAGTGCAGATTTCAGCTGGGATATCATGGCCAGAAGCTATTGTCATACCTTCGTCGAACTCTGCCAAAACTACCAATCAAACGACAAACTTAGCTCTTTCACAAATGAAGAATCCGTTCGTAGTAATGTTTTATTGGCTTAAAGAAGATCAACTGAGTTATCGTGCATGCAGAGAGGACAAACAGCGCTGGAAAAGAAATGAAAGTAATTGCTATAAATAGCAACAACAGAAAAAGACGTAACATTTCGAGTGGAAAGACCCATTTCTCATGTTCCAACAATCCACCAATACAGATGACACTGCACAGAATAAAAAGACCACCAACAAGCAATTGTACAGTATTTTGATAATTACCATAAAGCAAAAAGAAAAACAGAAGTCCCATGGTTAGCATCGATTGAAAAAAAAAATATTGACTCAATCTCTTTCCGTGTACCTGAACTTTGGTTCCCGCAAAGATTTTCTGTTCCAATTCGTCCCTAATTTCAGGTTGTATATCATCGGGGCGGCCAAATATCGTCCGAATCTTGTTTCTAAATCCCTTCGCACGATTAAAAGACATCCCTATTTCAAAAAGATAATGAAAATGCTGCCAAAGGAACGTATACCGATGAATAGGTTTGGTCAGTCCATAGACACAGGGCTCTTCTTTCTTCTCATCAATAAAAGTTCCAAACATTTTATCCCAAATAATCAAAATATCACCGTAGTTCTTGTCCAAATAAATCTCATTGCTACTATGATGTACACGGTGATGAGATGGGGTGACAAGAATTTTTTCAAGAATCCCCAAACTACCCACCGTTTGCGTATGAGAAAAAAATGGGTACACACCGTGAATCAATAAGATTGTGGTCATCATAAAAGGTGGAAAACCCAAAAGTGGAATAAAGGCCCAGAACAAGGAACGAAATACTGCCTGAAAAATAGTGATCCTTGCTGCAACGGTAAAATTATAATCTTCACTTTGATGATGAACCACATGTGCTGCCCATAGCAGATTTATCTCATGACTGTAACGATGATACCAATACCACAAAAAATCTGTGAATAGAAAAAGTAGGATCCATGTCCAAAGATTCGCTTCAATATGGAAGATTGCAAATTTTTGATAGATCCACACAAAGAAAAAGTAGAATAGGCTAACTGAAAACATGTCGCACATGCGTTCGACGATACCGACATTGAGATTAGCGATAGATTCATCAAACGTATAATATCGCTTTTGTTTCTTCAGACTATACCAATACTCCAACAGCATCAACACCAAAAACAAAGGGATAATAAAAGCTAAAAAATTAAGTCTTCCTGTATCCATGCTTGCTTATTTTGAAATAATAACTTCTTTGCATCGACCACCTTGTGGAACTAAATTCCAAAGATTTTTTTTATTATTTAACAATCAATTCCGAATCAGGTTTTCTTTTTATATCTTTCTGTTTATAAAAACCTGCATTCTCCCACGAGCATCAACAGTTATGAAAATCGACTGAAGGTTCTTGCTAGCCAATTATCCGGGTATATCGATCACATTGATACCTTAATTAAAAAAATAAGAACTAATAAAAACAGGTATTTCCACAAAAAAGCCCTCAAAAAAAAATTTCTGAGGGCTTATAAAATTATATAAATTCGAGAATAACGTATTCCTTACGATCGCTAGTGCACACTTGACATATCCACCTGGGTTTTGCCCTGTTTGATCATCAGTACAAAAGGTACACAGATTAAAAATACAACACCCAAATACAGGAATACATCCATATACGACAATACCGTAGCCTGTTTCATGACAGTCATGTCCAGTATCTGGTGAGCTTTGGCCAATGCCTCATTTGGGGCAAAGCCTTTCGCCTGAAAACTCATTTGCAACTGTTGCACACGTTGCTGTACCTCAAACTTACTGGGATCCAGATTAGCAACCAAATCAACACGATGCTTTTGAGAGTCACGTGCAATAAATGTTGTGATCAACGCAATACCAAATGAACCACCAAGCTGACGCATCATACCAGTAAATGCCGCTCCCTCTCCAATGGATCTTCCATGTAGCGTAGATAGCGACAATGTCATTACTGGCACAAATAATAAGCCCAGACCTACACCACGAAGGATAAGCGGCCAAAACATATGTTCAGATCCCGTGTCATTTGTCATCAAGCTGTACATCCAAAAACAAAAGCCAAAGAAGATGCTCAAACCAACCGCAACCATATATTTCTGCGGAACACCATTCTGGATCATTTTACCAATAAAAGGCATCATAATTCCGGTCATGATTGAACTTGGTAACAGTAGTAAACCTGCGTCTGTTGCGGTCCATCCCAATATGGATTGTGTGTAGATTGGAATAATAAAAGTCGATCCAAATAAACCAAATCCAAGGATAAAACTCATCACAACCCCTACCTGTAGGTTTTTATCACGCAATACCCTTAGGTTAACAATAGGCTTATCATACACCAGCTCTCGCCAGATGAAGAACAATAAGCCAAATACAGATAAAATAGACAATCCTAAAATTAACGGATCATCAAACCAATCGTCCTGTTGACCATGTTCTAATACAAACTGGAGTGAACCGATAAACATAATCAAAAAAATCATACCGAACCAATCCACCTCTTTTGCCGATTGCTTCTGGCTATATTTAGGACTACGTACAAAGGACAGTGTCAGCAAAGTAGCAATAATTCCCAAAGGCACATTGATATAAAAGATATAAGGCCAGGAGAAATTGTCTATGATATAACCACCCAGTGGTGGACCCAAAGTTGGTCCAATGATAACCCCCATCCCGTAAATCGCTTGCGCCATACTCCGTTTCTCTTTGGGGTAACTTTCGGTGATAATGGTCTGTGCGGTCACCAATAAGGCTCCCCCACCCATCCCCTGCAAAAAGCGAAATGCCACAAGCTCCCAGATATTGGTCGCGTTACCACATAAAAATGAAGATATTGTAAATATGACAATTGACGCCGCAAAGTAATTACGTCTTCCAAACTGTTGGGACAACCAACTGGTCATCGGAATAACGATTACGTTTGCAATGGCATAAGCCGTAATAACCCAAGCCACGTCTGTCAATGTTGCCCCCAATGAACCTTTCATATCGTTTAAGGCCACATTCACAATCGTCGTATCCACGATTTCCAGCAGGGCACAGAGCACAGCCGTAATCGTGATGACTACACGTCGAAAACCATATTCAACCAGACTATCTTGTTGATTTATATTTTCCATAGTTATTGAACATGCACATCTACGTCAGCATTCATGCCCGGTCTGAGCAAAGCCACATTTTCAGCTTTATTATCTTTTGACAATTTGATTTTTACCGGCAGACGTTGTACCGTCTTCACAAAGTTACCCGTCGCATTATCCGGAGGCAACAAGGAGAAACGTGAACCTGTAGCTGGAGAAAATGAATTGACTTCGCCTTCAAATTCGATATTTGGATAAGCATCCACTTTAATACCCACCTTTTGGCCCGGTTTCATTTTTTGTAATTGTGTCTCTTTAAAATTTGCTACCACCCAAGTTTCAATATTATCAACAATGTAAAATAAAGACTGACCAGGGTTGATCATCTGCCCAGGTTGCACTTTAATATTGGATACCTGACCATCTACCGAAGCCAATACTGCGGTATAAGACAGGTTCAATTTCGCAGCTTCCAACTGTGCTTTCGCTCTTTTTATATTTGCCTCTGCAACAGAAGTTTGTTTCGAAGCTACTGTAGTCTTACTCACGATTGCATTGCGTTGAGAAGCACTGGCATTACGTTGTTGTTGCAGGATTTCTACTTGTTTATCCGCTTCCAACTTGGTCGTCAAAGCCTGCTCATATTGCTGTTTTGTAATCGACTGATTGTTATATAAATTTTGGTAACGAATGTAATCGTTATTCGCCTGTTTCGCACGGATACGTGCGGCATCAATGCTACCTAAATTTGATTGTATTGTTGCGTCAGAGATGGCTACATTGGCAGATGATGCTGAAACGTCCGCTTTTGATACATCAAAGCTACTTTCCGCAGCAGCCAATGCAGCAGCAGCTTCATCTACTCGAACTTGATAATCTTGGCTTTCGATTGTGAACAACGTATCCCCTTTTTTCACCAAATCGTTGTCTTTGACATAAACCTTGGAAATAAATCCACCAACCCGAGGGATGATCGGACTCATATTTTTCTCAACCTGCGCATCGTCCGTGGTCTCATGTGCTTGACCATGCAAGTATTTATAACCACCATAAGCCCCGCCAAAGATGACCAAAGCGGCTAGAATAATTGTGAATTTTTTATTTGTACCTTTTTTTTCAGGTGCGTTTTCAACTGTATTTTCCATGTCTAGATTAATTGCTATTTAATGTTTAACGACCCATTTGCCAATTGCAGGTCATAGTATTTTTCAATTGTGTTTGCCTTGCTTATCGCTAGATTTATTTTGCTCTGAAGCTGTTGTACATCAGCGGTCAATAAGTCGTCCGTATCAGCAATACCATTATCATATTTATCCTTCGTGATGCGATAATTTTCAACGGCTTGATCTACCGCCTGGTGGTACACCACATCCTGTTTTTGGGCCAACATGTAGTTTTCATTTGCCTGTTGCACCTGAACCTTTACCCGATCGTTGAGCAGTTCCAAATTTTCATCAATTTCCTTGATCCGATTTTTGACGACATTGACCTCCCTTTTGTTTTTATACAAAGATCCAATATCATAAGATACCCCAACACCTACCATTGCCGCGTTGGTTACCGTAACGACCTTCTGTAGACCAAAAGCATTGTAACCTGCCGTTGCCGAAACCATTGGCAATGTCGAAGACTTGGTAACTTTCAATTGATCTTCAGCAACCTTACGTTGAGAAGCCAACGATTTTAGATCCGAACGCTCAGTTTTTGCAGTTTCATAAGAAGCCTTCAATCCGAGATCAATTCCAGTTACCTCAGCCAGATTAATCTGATCCAATTGCGTATCCTCCGCAATTTTTAGCAAATTGGCCAATTGATAATTTAGCACCTTAATGTTCTTCTGCGCTTCTTGGAGCGACACCTGATAATTAGACAGCTGCAATTCCGCTTTAAGGAGATCGTTTCTTGCGATCAGCCCATTATCCAACATCGCTTTAAAGTCTGAAACACGTTGCTCAGACTGCTTAATATTTTCAGCGATCAACAAATTGGTTTGCTGCGCTTTATATAAATTCAGATAAAGTGCTATCGCACGTGAAGCCAATTGTTCTTTGCTTGCTACGGCGTTCCATTGTTCGGCTTGTAGCGCATCTTTTGCTATCGCTATTCCCCCTTTAATCCTACCCCCGGCATAAATAGGCATGCTGACAGATGCCTGCCCCAGCCACAGCTGATTTGCTGCGATATCCGGAGCCGAGCCACCCTCGCCAAGTGCCAACTTCAGATTCACATTAGGTGTAGTCATCGCCATGTATTGCCCGCTCAATTTTGCATCAGGAAGCTGTTTCGATTTGGCACTTTCGACCTCTAGCTGTCTTCCCAACACTTTGGTATCGGCAGTTTTCGCTTCCACACTTTGGTTTGCAGCCATGTGAATTATTTCTTCCAAGCTTAGGTGTTTGTTGTCTTGTGCCAGCAAACCCAGAGGACTCAAAAGCAATAAAGCACTTAAATTGGCCAACTTATTTTTCATATGTCAATAAAGCTTTAATTGTTTTCTGTATAAATTGTGTTAATGTTGTTTCAATATATTTCCCATAGCCATCATCATCGGCTATACCCAGTTGATCCTGTAAAAAGACCTGGTTCATCTGAAAATTCATAAAAGTCCCCATCATCATGGAATGAATTAATATGGGATCATTTCCTGTTTTAAATACCCCCTCTGCGATACCACTGTTGATGATAGAAGTTATTACGTCAAGATTATGAATCTTTAATTTTTTAAACGCTTCTGATATCAACATTCGCTGTTTTAGGGTACTTTCTATTGCAATAACCCGGTAGAGCTTCCGATGAGAGCTCATCGATTTGACATACCTATCTACCATCACATCTACTTTATCGAGGGCATTATCTACCAAAGCGAGCTCATCCACATTGATCATAAAATCTGGAACACGCCATTCAAAAAAGGTATCCAGCAACTTATCTTTCGATCCAAAATAATAGTTGATCATGGCTACATTGACATTCGCCTCCTGCGCAATATCACGCACCGAAGTCCCGTCAAACCCTTTTGTTGCAAAGAGTCGCTCCGCGGCAAGGAGGATATCTATTTGCTTCTCGTTAAATTCCATTTAAAACCCAATCTTTTTATAGATAATTATACGCACTGTTTTGAAGGATAAAATCATCATTTGTTAAATGCGGAGCAAAGTTAAACAAACGTTTAATTTAAACAAATGTTTAATTATTAAATTTATGTAAAAAAATAGACCAAAATCTGAATACAGACAGCCAAAAAAATATTTAATAAGCTATATTACAACACATTACACCTTTAAAAAAAATAACACCCATTTATTGCTATTTCAAATAGAATACAGATCGTATGAAAGAAAAAGGGTACACAAAAGATAGAATAGAGTCAATCATAGCTTAGAAAAGGGGTTAGAAAAAGATTATCGGAACTGCACGAAAGGGACTACCTTACTATATAAAAGTTTCATCCTCTTATAAAATGAAAGCGGATTATCCGAATTATCTGAAAACATGCGCTGTCAATAAGCTGCTGGAAAGACCATTACTGAATTTATGGTTTGTTTATATATCGCTATTGGGTGAAGCGACAGAAAAATATTACTATAAAAAGTACAAGTTCGATCCCCAGCCGCCTATAATGTTCGGGCAAACAGTATAGGCGACTGATAAAGATAAGACTAATGGTTGTATAAAAACTTCTTCTCACTGGGCCTAAAATACCAGGACACAGCAATAAGGACCAGATAAAGTAGTGCCGGAGCTATGAGGCCAACAGAATCCCCTACAACAATGTGTGAATATAAAGCACCAGTCACTGTGAAGAAAATACCCGCATAAGCCCATTCTTTCAATAGGGGTCTCTTTGGTGACAGCAGTGCTACTACCGCTAATATTTTCCAGATCCCCAATAGCGGGAGGATATAGTCCGGGTAACCCAGATGATCTACATTTTGCCCCCCTCCTGCTCCCTCAGTTTTTATCCCAAAGATTTGTATAATGGCGGTAGATACCAACCCCAAGGACAACCATACGGTTGCAATCCAATAAATTATTTTATCCCTCTTTTTCATCATTATTTTGTTTTAGTTTACGATTGGCTATTTGTTGTGATCACCTTGAAAATTAGCAAGGCTTAAATAAGTAGCTACTTGACTACAAATATACATGTAGTTATTTAACTACAAAACATTTTTTGTTTTTTTTACGATTGATGCAAATTTGAATAGTTTTTATTTTCGGTGCCAATTCAGCTCTGAAAAAAGATTGGAACAACAATTGTATGCAGTTGAGTCAATATTAAACTTTAAAAGCATGCCATTAAAAGCTTATTTTTTTATCCTGTTCATGGGCCTATCTCTGCTTTCGGTAGCTCAACCCAGACACATACGATTAGTAGATGCTCTTTCAGCCGAAAATTTCGCAAAACATTTTAATACAGATACGGTACAACTAAGCCGAATAAACACAAGCGAAACACCTGCAGGAGTTTTTGTTGCTTACAGAAAAGCTGATACCCTTAATTTCAACCATAAATTTTATAAGAGTTCTCAAGCCTCAGATTACACCAGGGTCGGGTTGGCATTTTACGCGAGAAAAGGAAATGACTATCAGCTGTCCTTCAGGAATGACAACGCCTTCTTTTGCGCATCATGTAATAATATGAGCCATTATGATGTAAATGCTAGCAACGATACAGTAAGAATCTCTATTTCATGGGGACCAAACGCCCATGGTCAAAGTGAAAGCTATTGCTTTGTCTATCGGCCAGTTCCAAAACGTTGGCAATTAGCCCAAATTAATCGATCAGGCTCAGGTGATGAAGGTGAAAACCACAGCGAGTACATGACTTATTCTAAAAACACCAAGGTATACCTCGATGACTACTATGCAGAGTCACTGCCCTACGATTCCACAGTGATCAGCAGTCAAGGGATTAGTCTTAACTACAAGCCGGGGGACTATGCCAGACTGCTTCGCTCATTAAAAGAAATCCCTAAAAACAGCCTGTTTTTACTACCTCAAGTTTTTAGCAAAGACGAAGCTAAGTATTTCATGGAAGCCGATCTGGACGAGGAGCAATCTTACGATGCAAATCCTATTCATGGTAAAAATGTCCTTATGGCTAACGAGATTGGCTACTTTTTGGAGCAGGCGAATCAACTGGATGCGGCACAAGTTTTTTTAGATAAAATAATAGCGCATTTCCCTGAGCGTGAGGTTGCTTATTTAAACCGTGGTGATGTATTTTTCAAAAAAGGGCAATCTTCTTACAAAAAAGCCAAAAAAGATTACCGTACATACATTGCGCTAATGAATAAACGTGGCCTGCAGGCAAAAATTCCACAAAGAATAGCGACATTTTTGAACGCACAATAGTCTTTGATAGACTGCAATTACCTAATTTAAGATCCTATAGACCATTTCTTTTAGGATCTCTTCGCTATTGAAATTGCTAGGCACGTTGACACCCTTTGATTTCAGATCGGTCTCTTTGAGGATATTCAGTACATCAAAAGTTTTCCGCCGATTGTAATTTCGGGCAGCCAACTCGTACTCTTTGAGGAAAAACGGATGCACTCCCAACTCTTTTGCAGCAACGGATTTATCAATGAGGTAATGATATTTTAGTATTTTAGTAAAATAAGTAGCCACCTGTCCGACCACCATTACCAGCGGGTTATTCTTTGGATTTGCCACAAAATAATCTACGATCTGATAGGCCTTCAAGGCATTACGTTTTGCTAGAGCCGTATTGAGCTCAAATACATTGAAATCTTTTGAAATACCGATGTTACGTTCGACATCATCCATACTGATCTCCTGACTCTTGGGTACATTGAGCATCAGTTTATCCAGTTCATTGGACACTTTCGCCAGATCATTCCCAAGGTAATCCGCGATCAGTGTCGCCGCCTGTGGGTGGATGCGCCAGCCGGCATCCTTTAGATAGCCACCGATCCAGGGGGCAACTTTATCATCATATAATTTAGCTGCATCGATAACCAATCCGGCTTTTTCAAATACCTTATAAATCTTTTTCCGCTTATCGAATTTCCCGTGTTTATAGCAAAAAACCAAGATGGTTGTTGGTGTCAGATGTTCGAGGTATTTCGTTAACATCTCCTCCGTGTCCGATTTCCACTTTAGTTCCTGCGCTTCCTTTACAATAATCACCTGATGGTCGCTCATCATCGGGTATCGTTTTGCCGCATTCACTACTGTGGAGATATCAATATCCTTCCCGTAAAAAACTGATTGATCAAAGCCTTTTTGAGCATCATTGAGCACAGTAGATTCCAGTGTGTCTGCGATGGTATCAATAAAATAGCTTTCTTCCCCTTGTAGTAGATAGACAGGCTTAAAGGATCTGTTCTTTATATCGGATAAGATCGGATTTATATTCATATACGCGAAATTACGATTTTACTATCAAATCCGTAGCAGCCCAGCGATTAGAATTCGACTTATTATCCAATTTATTTCGATAAAAAAGATCTAACCGACTGATTAAAAGAAGTAATTTTAAAAGCGAAAAAAACCACTTAAGAGAATCGTTTGATGTACTTTTTTTGCTAAAATTTTAGTATATTTGTGTATGTTTTCACCGACACCACTCAATTTGCCTCCATTCAAAGCCAAAATATCCAAAAAGAATAATGCGGTTTATATTTTTGATGAGTTGCGAAAAAAAGAACTGGTATTAACGCCAGAGGAATGGGTCAGACAACATTGGATAAACTATTTAGCATTGATCAAGAATTATCCAAAGGCACTGATGAATATTGAGGGTGGATTGAAACTAAATAGTCTCCAACGACGGAGTGATTTACTGATTTATAATAATGCGGGACAGAAGGTAGTTTTGGCCGAATTCAAAGCACCGCACATCAAGATCACACAAAAAGTATTCGAACAGATCGCCAATTACAATTCTGTGCATCGGATTCCATACTTGTTGGTGAGCAATGGCATAAATCATTATTATTGCAAAGTTGACTTTGAGAACGAATCATATCAGTTTTTAGAAGAACTTCCCGACTATAACGAAATCGGTTAAGGACTTCTATTTGAAACGGATAAAGCATAAGCCCTATTATAAAAATGCCTTTCTTTGCTGAAAGAGGCGGTATCGAAAAAATGTAAAGTGGATGTAAAACATCTTTGCAATTTATTTGATTTTTAAA